>Ga0213863_10000806_pt1 | contig 23433 bp, 18 predicted proteins | sample PICome_8_FD_160128 | JGI IMG/M metagenome (GOLD analysis project Ga0213863, IMG submission 160128) | Coastal seawater microbial communities near Pivers Island, North Carolina, United States - PICO497 | ecosystem: Environmental > Aquatic > Marine > Coastal | place: USA: North Carolina... | reverse complement strand
TAAGTGATGCCAAGCAGGTGGCTTGGGAGAAAAGTTGTAAATGGGAAATATTCAGTCACGGGGGTCGAAAAGCTACTGGTTTGGATGCCATAGAGTGGGCAAAAAAAATGACCCGCCTTGGAGCAGGAGAAATTTTACTTACAAGCATGGATAGAGACGGGACTAAGAACGGATTTGATCTTGATCTTACTGCTTTAATATCAGGCTCAGTCCCAGTGCCAGTTATTGCCTCGGGAGGAGTAGGGACTTTGCAACATTTGGCTGATGGAATTACTAAGGGAAAGGCTGATGCAGTGCTTGCTGCAAGTATCTTTCATTTTGGGCAATTTAGCCTCTCTGAGGCGAAAAAGTTTATGCTTGGACAGGGCATAAATGTCAGATGTTAGTAATGCTAATTTTTCTCTTCAAACACAGAAGCCGCGTCAGGTGAACGCGGCTTTACGAGTGGTCAGCTAATGGGTTTCTACATTGGGTTAAGTCGAAGCCAGGGTTTCATTAGGAATCCAAATGGGCTGGATAACTTGATGGGCGCTTCGAGTGCAGATAGACAGATACACTCTCCATTCTGGGCACCCATAGGTTGATGTTCGTCACCTTCTTTCCTTAATATGAAATCTCCTTCCGAGTAAACTGAGCTTTCATCAGAGAAACTTCCTTCTAGAACCACGGTGTATTCCTTACCGCTATGGCTATGCTTGGGAGTTTTTCCGCCCGCACAAATTTTATGTAACGAGACCTCGTAATCAGATTGCCCTGTTACTAGCTGTGCAACGTCGACGGATGAGGACATTTTCTTCCACTCTGGCACCACCTCTGCTTTGTTAAAAAGCTTAGCGACGGGTAATGGGAACCTGAGGTCCTCTTTAACAAACTTTATCTCTTGCTCTTCAGGCAATTCATCTATCTTGCTCATAACAGAATCAAAAAGATTAGAGTCAACTGTTTCGGGCTCACTCTGGCTTAGAAGCTGAGACCCAATTTGGTCGAGTCTAAGAACCTCGTTACGACAATGTTCGCAGAAATGAAGGTGAGCTGCGACACAAATTGATTGCGCCGTCCCCAGAGTTCCTGCTGAAAACTCAACAAGCATGGCTGGGTCAGGATGGTGTTTTGGAATACTCATAATAGTTCATCTCTAAACTCTGGAGCGACCAGAATTTGCATTTTCTGGAGTGCTAGCCGCACTCGTGATTTAACGGTGCCGAGCGGAAGTCCGAGTTCCTCAGACGCTTCGGCATGTGATTTTCCCTCTAAATAAACTTTCCTTAGAATTTCATCTTGCTCTGGAGGTAACTGTGCCAAAGATGCCTGTACTTTGTCTTCACTACGTTTTTGGCGAAGAAGAGTGACTGGAGTCTCTTCATCAGGCTCATGCCAGAAGTCTTCATTTTCCAGAGGCAAGTGCTGCGTGTTACTTTTCCGACGGAGCATGTCTATCCTACAGTTCCTTGCTACTGTATAAATCCAAGTTGTAGCTGAGGCCTTTTCCGGATTATACCCTGCAGCCTTCTGCCAGACTTTGATCATAACCTCCTGAACAAGATCTTCGCTAAGCCCGGGAAACCACCCTTCGTGACGGCTGGCTTGGGCAAAGCTCTTTAAAAGAGGAGCAAAGTGCGCGAAAAGTTGCGCGAAGGACTTTCGACTTCGGTTTAACCCAACATCGACGAGGAGAAGAGACCATTGATCTGAGCGCTTTTCAGAGTTCAATACTCCCAACTTCGCTGAGGGCTTTGGTTTGTTTTCAAAATTAGTGATCTTAGTTCCCAACATCCTTCGAGTCTCCTCTCTCTAACCGATTGTACGATCAAAATATTCCACTGGATCAGGGTAGATAAGATGGCGACTTCTTTGCAAGAACACCAATTATACTCAGTAGTGTAAGATTACACTATAGATCTTTACTGCATGACACTATTGGATTACGACTAACACAAATTTTTATGGCGGTTTTAGGTATTAAATTGCCGACTTCCCCTCAAGCACACTGCTGGCTCAGTTCGAGTTACTGAGTAGTCTTTATCCAGTATTTCATCTACAAAATGCCATCGGGATACAGCTGACTCATTGGATAAAATAACCTCTGCCCAACCTCTCCTTGAGGCATCAAAATAAGAGAGCTCTGGACTACTATCTCTAAAAGCGTCTTCAATCACTTTTGGATTTACAGGAATATATGTTTCCAATCCAGGGCTTGTGATTCCTGGTGTCCCTACTTCGATGCCAAAATGCGCTCCAGTTTCGTCCTTCAAATTGAAACTCCAAGCATTATGAGTATCTCCAGATAAAACGATAGGATTGGAGCGGACATCACTAAACATTTTTTGCACCTTGTTTCTGCAACTCGGATACCCATCCCAAGCATCCAGATTAAGGGGCATAGAATTATTTGCTAGTATTTTCCAGTACTTAATTGTTTGTTGATCAATATCACCTTTATTAAGATCTTCAGAAGAAATTTTTGGAGTGATCACTCTACCCATCAGGACTTGTTGTCCCAAGATTTGCCAAGTAGCTCCTCTATTAACACTGGCCCTCGCTTGGTCACTTAGCCATTTTTCTTGATCCTCTCCAAGAATAGTACGATCTTTATCCCCTAGAATTTCTGATTCAAAAGCTCTCAAATCTGATTGATTGATCCACTCATCTGCTAGGCTCTTCGGCGATATCTTCTTCAAGGCATTATAATCAAGGCTGGATAGCGGTTTATCGGCACTATAATCAAACGGCAGTTTAAGTAATTCTCGAGATGACTGAGGCAGTGACTTAGCCTCTTCCCAGGTAATTTTTTTGATATTTGATGGGTCAGATTTGTCGAACCATTGCATCAACTGCGATATATCTTCATGGTAGTTGAGGCCTCGATCCCTGCCATGAAACCGAGTATCAAGCATGATCAAATCAGCTAAATCACCAATTTGAAAGCTCCGAAAGATAGGCCCCTGATTTCCTGAAGAGTTGGTTCGTATGGGCATCCATTCATGATAAGCCTGCCTCGCTGCTCGGATACGAGATAAAAAATCTCCCTCACCTTTATTATGATTTTCCGCTCCAGTCTTCCATGTATCGTTCGTTAATTCATGATCGTCCCAGACGCAAATAAAGGGATGCTGCTGGTGTACGGCCTGCAAATTTTTGTCATTGCGGTAGAGACCATAGCGAGTTCTGTAGTCGTCTAGGGTGAGTATTTCGTGAGTAGGTCTCACATGACGATTTAGACGGTCAAGTGCTTCCTGATTGGCGTATTCCCCATCTGGATACTCATATATGTAGTCTCCCAAATGGAGCACCAAATCAAGATCTTGAGAGGCCATGTCGCGATATGCATTAAAATAGCCTTGAGGAAAATTGGAACATGACGCCAATCCAATACGAAATTGGTTAACATCTCCTTTCGGTAATGTCTTCGTGATACCAATACAACTGGAGACATCCTCCGCCATAAAACGATAAAAATATTTATGAGAAGGCTTTAGTCCTTGAGCATCTACCTTAACTGTGAAGTCAGCAGACGGATCAGCAAATGCTCGTCCTTTTCTAACCACCTCAGTGAACTGATCATCGGTCGAGACTTCCCATTCCACCTTGACGCGGCGAGGCAATAGGTCTCCGGGGATGACTCGTGTCCATAAGATAACTCTATTTTGTAATGGATCACCACTTGCAACGCCATGACTAAAATGTACATTTTCTTTACCCTGTGCGGCATATCCTCGTAGCGCTATGCTCCCGATTGATGCCCCTAAGAGACCACCAAATTGTCTTCTAGTAACGCTCATTTTTCCCCTCATTGGGCATTAATAAAATTTATTATTTTTCTTGCTTTGCATGATCATACATTGGTTATTTTGCGTTAACATGACATTTTTTTACATGCTGAAGATCATCGTATGGGTAAGCAGAATTCCAGTGAAAAATTAACGGTCGGAATCGGAATTGATTTTGGAACCAGTAATAGCGCAGCTGCAATCTTTAATGGTGAAACCGTGACGATGATAAGTTTGAGTGAGGACTCCTCAATAATGCCATCTGCCAATTATGTTGATCAAGACTATCTAACAACGGTTGGTCAATCTGCAATAGAGGAATATATCAACGGTAATCGTGGTAGAACAGTGGAACTGAGTGCTGAGTATTTAGGCGAGGCACGCACCAGTGCGGGAAATAATGATGGTCCGGCGGGTGATGGGGATACAAATAAGATTTATGGACAGGCATTCAATGATGCAGGATTGCCCGGTCGTTTATTTAGGGGGACTAAAAGATTACTTGGCAGTAAACAAAATGATCGGATTCTAATTTTTAATCGACCATTTAGATTGGTCGCCTTGATTACTCCGATCCTAGTTAGCATTAAAGTAGCGTTGCAAAATCACTTCCAAATATCGTCAACATATGATGTTAATCATGCATGTATTGGACACCCAGTTCACTTTGAGGGATATCAGGAGGAGCGCAATAGAACTGCTATGGAGCGGTTGAGCGAGGCGTATCGGCACTCTGGGATAGAGCACCAGCGTTTTTGTCCAGAACCCACTGCAGCAGCCATAAGCTATCTAGATAGTTTGCCTCATATCCAAAATCAGAGAATCCTAACAGTGGACTTTGGAGGAGGAACCCTAGACTTTTGTATTTTGAATCGCACAGATAATAATTTTAATGTTGAAGCAACCCATGGAATTGCTCTTGGTGGTGATCGTATTGATCAATGTATCTTTAGAGAGCTTGTGTTCCCTTTACTGGGAAAAGGAGAGAGATGGCAAAGAATAGTAGATGGATTGCTGGTAGATACGCTATTTCCATTTGGTGATTTTGAGGATCTGCTCCTAAATTGGCCTGTTAGCTATATGTTGAATCAGAATAAATATTCGGCACCTGTCATTGAGAGAATGACTGATTCTGATGAGGGTGCGGTTAAATTCAGACGACTTTATGACCTAATTAAACAAAATTACAGCTATCAAGTATTTGAGGCAATCAGATCTTTTAAAGCTCAGCTCTCTGTTGATCTCTCAGCAGTACTGGATATTCCTGAGCTAGATATCAAAGTCGAATTGGAACGTTGGGAATTCGAAATGATGATTTCTGATCTACTTTTTGAGTTTGAGGAGGCGATAAGACATGTTCTTGGAATATCGGACTTAAACGCTAACGATATCGGTCTGGTAATACGGACTGGTGGATCATCTCTGATACCTGCGGTGAAGGATATTCTGGACAATCAGTTTAAAGGGAAGGTGGTTGAGCATGATCCGTTTACGAGTGTTGCTGCAGGTCTAGCTATGGCAGATTATTATGGTTACGACCAACTTTGATTGTTGATTCAATCTATTTACCAAATCTACGGTCCCGCTGTTGCCACACTCTTATCGCTCGTAAAAAGTCTATTTTCCTAAAGGCGGGCCAAAAAACTTCAGTAAAATATAATTCCGAATAAGCACTTTGCCAAAGTAAAAATCCAGACAGTCGCTCCTCGCCAGAGGTCCTGATTATCAAATCTGGGTCTGGCATCCCTTCGGTGTATAAGTGCTTGGATAGAAGATCTTCATCAATGTGTTCAATGTTTATCTCATCATTTTTAATTTGATAACCGATCTTTTTAACGGCATCAACTATCTCGGCACGTCCTCCATATCCAATAGCAATATTAAGTTGAAAATTTTCATTCGATTTAGTCATCGATTCAACTTTTTTAATTTCTTCTTGCAACTGATCGGAAAGACCATCTCGCCTTCCAATAACTTTTACTCGAACGTTTTCCCGGTTAATAAGCGGGTCAGTTTGAAGTGTTTTGAATTTGCTGAGAAAAATACTCATTAATTCTTCGACTTCATCATCGCTCCGGTTGAAATTCTCTGTGGAAAAACCATATAACGTTACAATCTTTATATCTAAATCTAAACACCATCTTAAGAAGCGTTCCACCTTGTCGGATCCGGCAGCATGACCAGCTTTTAGTGTTGCTAAGCCCTTTGCCAGTGCGAAGCGGCGATTCCCATCTAAAATTAGCCCGACATGCAGAGGATGCCTACTACTTGATAGCTGACGCCTGAGGAATTTTTCGTAAAGGCTGTAAAGAAAAGAGGGGACAGGTATCACAGTTATCTCAAAAAATTTCTATCTATCAAGGATGAAGGACCCCAAGTTAAGTGCTGCTGCAGAAAAATATACTAAGTTTCTGGCTAAATAAATTCTATCACTTCTATTGCCAGCTAAACGCGATTGAGATTAATTATTTCCCTTAATTGCAAAGAATAATCCAATTGCCATTAAAAATATTTGTTCACTGGTAAATAGCTTTGTTGTAATAAACCAATCGGCATGGGCAATATAAAACGCTCCAATCATAATGACAACGACAGCACCACCGGCAAGCCGGGTAATCAAATGTCCTAATTGAGAGCTTAATAGACCTCCAATAATTATAGCAATGCCAGCGCCTGTTTCTCCGAGGGCTACAAGACTACTCACTAATTCAGGTGCTGGCATACCCATACTACCGAACCAGCCAGACATTCTCTCTGGAGGAAGTGGGAACTTTCCATAGCCATGTATGAAGAAAGAGACACCAAGCGTTAATCTTAGTAGCCAAGGTGCTAGAGGAGTGAGGGGCTTCGCTAGAGAGTCTAAGGTAGCGTTCAACTTTGTCATGACAACGGCCTCTTTATCAGTGATGCCTGGTCCGGCAATTAATTTTTATCCAATTTTTTATTAACCTTCTCTAAGTTTAGTCTATTTCATTGAGTTTATGGAGAAATATCTGAATCATGGATAAAGCGATCTAAGAACTGCAAGCGTGGGAAAATTTTGAGCAGATTAATTCTTGAAAATCGGTATAATGAACTGCTGCGTAAACAACACTAAATAAGCTTCGGGCAAGCTATCTTGAAAACAGAATTTCTTGGAAAATCCCTATCTGGCCCATATACGGTGCCCTCTGGAATTGTTACCACTGCAACTTCAATTATTCAGGCGTTTTTTGACACTATGCCGCACGTTGGTGTCATTACAACAAAAAGCGTTGGGCCCTCAATCAGAGCTGGAAATCGAGAACCAGTCTACAGTCAATATGCCCCAGGCTGCTTTGTTAATGCGGTTGGTTTGACTAACCCAGGTGCAGACGCCGCAGCAGAATTATTATCGACCCTCACAATTCCGAAGGATAAATTTTTATTGGTTTCAATCTTTGGTGGGAGTATCGATGAGTTTGTGCAAGTGGCAGAAATTATGGCGCCTGTTGCTGATGGTCTTGAGCTTAATTTATCTTGCCCGCATGCAAAAGGTTACGGTATGGCGATGGGCCAAGACCCCGAGATGGTAAAACAAATCACTGCAGCTGTTAAAGCTGCGGTGGATGTACCAATAGTCCCAAAGTTGACACCAAATACACCAAATATTGGTGATATTGCGGTTGCAGCTGCGGCAGGGGGAGCTGATGCAATCTGTGCCATAAACACGGTAGGGCCCGGATTTACCTCTGCTCATGGACAACCAGTTCTCAGCAATGGTGCAGGCGGAATGTCAGGTAAGGGAGTCTTACCTGTTGCTTTGAAATGCGTCCGTGAAATTGCAGCTGTCACTGACCTGCCGATCATCGGTTGTGGGGGAGCAAGCAGCGCGGCAGATGTCAGAGAATTTTTTAATGCCGGTTCATCTATTATTGGGATAGGGTCCGCTCTTACTGGTATGACGACTAAAGAAATTAGTTCCTATTTTGATCAGCTTGATTCGGATATTAATTTCAACAGTAATAAAGCGGAAAGCCATGTCAGATATGATATTGACATGGACTTTAAGCCAGTTATTCTCACTGAAAATAAAAGGGTCTGCGAAGATATATGTGTTTTAACTTTCGACAGGAAAATTAACATTCAGGCGGGCGAGTTTATATTCCTATGGATTCCAGGAGTCGGAGAAAAACCTTTTTCAGCCTTATCGGATGATCCATTTCAGTTGGCAGTTATTGATGTGGGAATTTTTACTCACGAACTCATGATGCTAGAAGTTGGGAGTGAGGTTTATGTTCGAGGGCCTCATGGAATACCTGTTAGTCCAAATGAAGGTGCTAAAATCATGGCAGTCGCTGGTGGTACGGGACTGGCGGCCGTATATCAGTTGGCTAGAGATTTCGGTAATGCAGAAATCTTTACTGGCGCTCGTACTTCAGAGCGTCTCTATTACTTAGAGGAGTGCCAAAAGGTAGCAGATGTTCATATAGCTACTGATGATGGTAGCCAGGGCTTTAAGGGAGTTGTTACCGAGCTGCTGCGGCAAAGATTGAAAGAAATGAGTTCACAAGAATTAGGGAATCTAGTTTTTTATAATTGTGGACCTGCCGCTATGGTGCACGCAGCAGCGAAGGTCCAGCGTGAATTTTGCAGTGATGACCAAATTTTCAGTGCTATTGATTATCTTACTAAGTGTGGAGTGGGAATCTGCGGGGCCTGCGCCGCGCCTGATGGGCAGCGTATTTGTGTTGATGGACCGTTTCTCCAAGGGTTGCCAGGATAACGTGACCAATTTCCTGCAAATCCTATTGTTTCTCTAAAAGGTAATTATAGAAACTTCAGTCAAAAGTGAATACGACAATCTTGTGATTTTTAATCGGGTAATCATGAAACTCTGAGATGGGAACTTTAACGAATTTTGGTTTGTTAAGAGAGAAAAATTTAGGTTTAAAAATGTGGGCATAGCCATAACCTTGGCTCAATAAAAACGTTAGTATGCTTGAAGCCTTTGATCTATCTCTTTTTACATGCAGTTCAAGAGCTAGAATGGGTTGATGCCTTTGCAATGTTTCTGACGCTCCTTCAAGAGCTTTGAGTTCGTATCCTCCAGCCGCCATTTTTATGAAACTTATAGGTTTGGGAGCTGCACTCAATAGGTATTCATCTAGGGCCATCAGTGAAAATTTTTCATTGGCATTGTCCTCACTTGTGAGCCTTGCACCACCAAAATTCAAATTATCCACTTTGGCAGGGATATCTCCTGTTTCATCACTTAGGCCAATATTCACGGCGGTAACATTGCTAGTAAGGCCGGCATTAATAGCTAAAAGTTGACAGATTTTTGGATTAGGTTCGAAGCTGATGACCTCTTCAAAAAGACTGGAGAAAAACAGCGCATGATTACCAATATTGCCACCAACATCTAAGCAGGTGTCTCGGCCATATGGTTCTGATAATAAAAATGACTTTAGTGCCAATAGTTCATTTTTCTCATGTAGGCCATCAATCATTATTTTGCGAGAGATTGAATCATGCGCGAAACAGACCACTTGAGGATGGTTGTGAATGCTTTTTTTGGCAGCGCGCTCTAAACCAAATTTTAGAATCTGCCGCAGAATAATATTCATATTAGAATTCATTGTTTTAGCGGAGTATACACAAGTTGCAGCTAACTCAATATCTACTTTTCTTTTGTCATAATGTAGAATAGAGCTTAGCAAAGGAGACAGATTATGAATCTATTCTTTCTCTGTAATCGTCTCGATTCCTTTTGCCCAATTTATTTTATTTTAGGTGATTTAGAAAATCTATGGCATACGCGGTTAAAGAAATTTTTTATTCACTTCAGGGGGAGGGTGCTCATGCTGGGCGCCCAGCTATTTTCTGTCGTTTCGCAGGTTGTAACCTCTGGAGCGGGAAAGAGAAGCATCGAGCTGATGCTATATGCTCGTTCTGCGATACCGATTTTGTTGGAACAGATGGTGAAGGTGGTGGTAACTTCGAGAGTGCTGAAATTTTGGCAAAAGAAATCAAGTCGTTTTGGCCGGAGAGCCTCTCTGACTCCGTAAGGCCATACGTCATTTGTACCGGGGGTGAACCCCTTCTCCAATTGAATGATGAATTAATCAATGCCTTTCATTCAGAGGATATGGAAGTTGCTATCGAGACAAACGGTACACTTCCTGTCCCAGAAGGAGTGGATTGGGTGTGCGTAAGTCCAAAATCAGGTTCGAAGGTTATTGTGCATTCTGGTAATGAAATTAAGTTAGTCTTTCCGCAGGTTGGTCATCAACCCGCAGATTTTATTAACCGCCAATTTGATTATTTCTTTTTACAGCCAATGTTTGAGGAATGTCAAAATACGAATATTGAACAAACTGTTAAATATTGTCTTGATCATCCAAGGTGGAGCTTAAGCCTTCAGACCCACAAGCTTTTAGGCTTGCAGTAGAGAAAATTTTTCTAGAATTGTAAGGCTATCGCAGCAGTGCCTACGGCGAAGCAGTAGTAGGAGAAGTACTTTAATTGAGCATTGCGAACCAACTTAATCATCCATTGGCAGGCAAGAAGCCCTGTGATAAATGCTGCTAGAAAGCCAGCCGCTAAAACACTAACTTGATCATCATTTATATGTAAGTTACCGTCGAACATATCTTTGGCAATCTTTCCCAGTATAAGCGGGACGACCATTAAGAATGAAAAGCGTGCCGCGTTGTTGCGATCAATACCTAAGATTACCGATGTCGAAATTGTTGCGCCTGAACGAGAGATCCCTGGGAGTATCGCAATAGCCTGAGCAGTTCCTATAATAATGGCATCTTTAGAAGTTACTTCTTTACTTGTACTTTTTGAGTTATCCGCGATGACAAGTAAAATTCCGGTAATCCAGAGCATTATTCCAACCAAAAGAATTTGCTGAGTGAAGAGAGCTTCAATTTGTTTTGAAAAAAGAACGCCAACCGCCGCCGCAGGGATCATACTTATGAGAATTTTCACCGAGAATTTAAATTCATCATTATTTCTTCGAAGCATCAGACCTTTGGCGATATCACTAACTTCGGAGCGATACACGACTAAAGTTGCAAGAGCTGTTGCGAAATGAACAACTATAGTGAACATCATGCTTTCCTGAGGAATACTGGTGTCACCCAGTAAGGCTTTGCCAAGCTCGAGATGACCACTGCTACTGACAGGTAGGAACTCAGTCAGCCCTTGAACGATCCCGAGGATTATGGCCTCAAAAAATGACAAATAGATACCCCCGAAATTTGGAAATTAGTCAAATGACCCAATTTGGCATGCAAACAGACGTTATTTATAGTAGCTCCAAGTTTTATTCATACCTGAGAGCATCAATTGGATCAAGCTTTGCAGCTTTAGCCGCAGGTACGATACCAAAAATCAGGCCAATACCGGCACTAAATCCGAATGCTAGCAAAACTGCCCAGAAAGGAACGGAGGCCGCTGGTAAATCAGTAATATCACTAATGAGGGTTCCTGCACCAAAGCCGAGCAACAGGCCAATTAAACCACCTAGCATGCAAAGAAATACTGCTTCAATTAAAAATTGCAAAAGTATATCAAAACGAGTTGCGCCTAAAGCCTTCTGGATACCGATTTCACGAGTTCTTTCGGTAACTGATACAAGCATTATATTCATAATGCCGATTCCACCCACAAGAAGAGAAATACTTACAATCCCGGCTAATACGAGAGTTGTACTTCCAATAATTGAATCGAAGGTCTCCAGCATTTGGTCAGCGGAGCTAATTTCAAAGTCATTTGCATCTCCCGGGTTAAGATTATGAGCTCGTCGCAACACGCGAGTAATATTCTGCTTAACCTGGGGCAGTTGCTCTGTAGTATCTACCGCAAGACTGATTTGGATATTCGCCCACCATTGGCCGCTACCCATTAGGGACTGGGCGGTACTGAATGGAATCACCGCAAAGTCATCTTGGTCAAACCCAAAAAGTTTACCCTTCTGTTCAGCGACACAAATAACCTTAAACCACTCTCCAGCTATCCCAATATACTGACCAACCGGACTACCTTTTATATCCAATTTTTTGACTAGGGACGGACCTAATAAGGCTACTCTTCGCCGACTATTATCATCTGTGGGATTAAAGAATCTCCCATCTTCACAGTAAACTGCGTTGAGCTTTTGATATGAGGATGAGGTCCCAAACACTCGAGTGGAAATTGATTGATCGCGATATGTTACACCGTTATATGATCCTCTTACTTGAAGGTTTGGAGTTACATGACTTACCCCTGGAATCTGGTACTTAAGTTTTAAGTAGTCCTCGTACGTCAGCCTCGCCCACTTGCCTTGAAGACGAGATTTAGGAGGCGTATACGCGTCTATATTAACCACATTGGTACCAATATCATCAAATTGAGCACTAATACTGGCACTGAAACCCTGAACTACTGACACAACGGCAATGACTGAAGCTACACCAATAATGATACCTAGCGTTGTTAAAAAGCTTCGAAATCGATGAGCGAAAACAGACTGGGCGGCTGACCGGGTACTCTCCATCACTTTGAATCGTACGTTAGACATGGGATACCTCATCTGTTTTTTGCTTCACGATACTGATGGGATTATTTTTGTCTGAAATAAGGTGTCCATCTTTGAGTGTTATGACACGATGACATCGATCCGCAATTTCTTTTTCATGAGTCACGATAATAAGCGTTTGTCCTTCCTCATGAAGTCGATCAAACAATGCCATAATTTCAATCGTTGTCGCAGAATCTAAATTACCAGTGGGCTCGTCTGCGAGGAGAATAGAGGGCTTTGTCACCAGAGCTCTTGCGATGGCAACACGTTGTCTCTGGCCGCCTGAAAGTTGATTAGGAACGTGGTGCATTCGATCTGTCAGGCCAACCATCTGTAATGCTTCCTCAGCCATTTCCTTTCGCTGACTTTTTGCTAATCCTTGATAAACAAGTGGCTGCATTACGTTTTGCAGGGCGGTGGCTCTTGGCAGAAGATTAAAATTTTGAAAGATGAATCCAATTTCTCGATTCCTAATTTCGGCTAGTCGATTTTCATCCAGCGTTGCAACGTTTGTATTTTTAAGTGTGTATTGACCGGATGTTGGATAGTCAAGGCAACCTAGCAGATTCATCAGTGTGGATTTACCTGATCCAGAGGAACCTACAATCGCCAAATAATCATTTAAACGGATATCTAGGTCGATCCCATCTAGAGCGTAAAATCCACCTTCACCCATCATGTAGCGTTTGGCAATCTTTCTCAGCTCAATTATTGTTGGCTTGGACATTAACCCGCTTTTCCTTTCCTGATAGAGACTGTATCTCCATCATTGAGTTTGTTGAGCAATCTGGCTGGACCAATAACCACAACATCGCCTTCATCTATACCCTCGGTGATTCCTTGCAGTTCATCATTGGATATCCCAAGCTTAACCTCGCGCTTTGAGGCTATTCCATCGACTACAACAAAGACATGACTTGTCATTTTGAGATTATCTCGGGCACCAAATCTGACGCCTCTTGAACCTCCTCTTACCCTCACCTCTGATTCGTCTGTCTCCACTTCGTCATAAACAACAGACTGCATTGGAATGGCAATGGTGTCGCCCTTAACTTTTGTAAAGATTTCGGCACGACAGCTCATTCCAGGACGTACATCGATGGACTCGTCATTTTCCAATAATATTTTCACTGTAAAACTAAGCCCATCTCTACTACTTGCTCTCTTGGCTGATGTTGCGATAGATGTAACATGCCCCTTTAGAGGGTCATCGGGGAAAGCTACCGCAAAGACATCGACATTTTGGTCCAATCGGATGTTGGCAATGTCAGCCTCATCAACTTCAACCTCAACTTGGATAGAAGCAGGATCAGCGATAGTGATTAGATTAGAACCAGCAATATTAGTTGTGCCACTTATTGCTGTCTCACCAATTTTTATATCGACTGATGTTGCGATGCCATCAATGGGCGATCGAAATATGGTTTTTTCTAATCGTTCAAGTGACTTGTCTAGAGTTGCTTGGGCTTGAGTGAGACCTTCCTCTCGTGAACGCAAATCTATCTTTGCTAGATCGTGTTGATTATCAATGAGTTCAAATGCATCCTGTCCGATCATTTTTCGTTCAAAAAGATTTTTATTGCGCAACCACTTTGCATGAGTATTTTCTAATTGTTTTTTCTGACGCTCTATCGCAATAGTTTGTATTCTTACATAGGCTTGCTGCTGCTCTACATCAGCACTAAAACTCCTTTGATCGAGCACCATAAGTACTTGGTTTTTCTTTACAGAATTTCCCTCTTCAATGAATAGCTCATTTACCTGACCGATGACCTCTGAACGCAGTTGAACTTGATCTTTATAGATAAGGGTGCCTGAGGCAAGGATAGATGTTTTAATTTCCTCAATCTTTGCTACCTCGGTCCTCACAAAAACTTCAGAGGAATTCTTTGATTGGTTGAAATAGAAAACTGTTGCGATAACAATTAAAAAAATACCGAGTAAGAGTTTCTTTTTCATTATTTAATTGTTCCTCATGCAAGAGAGATACTTTATCTCTCAGTGATTATATTTGAGACCATAGGGTAGATATTATTTAAATTGATTCTCGTGACCTACAATCCCTTGTCCAGACGAATTAGCTATTCCTTATCACTTTCGTCTTACTTTAGTTTTCATGCTAGAGAGATTAGTTCGCGAAGTCAAAGCTTGAATTTTCGAACATCAACGTCATTGGACTCAAACGGTTTACTTGTTTCGGAAATTTTGTGCTTAAAGTTCGTCTAGAAGCACAAAAACTGAAAAAACTCGACCAAGAAGGAGATTGTTGCGATTAAAACAGGCTTAAAGTTAGTACAGCTATTGCATCAATCTGTTGACCAACATATCCTCCATTGCGAGTTAAAAACATCAATAAAATTTTTTAATATTGGGGCGTACCGATGGCAGGTTCAAATTCGAATGACACAGAAACAACTGTAGTTGGGGGTCAACCTCAAGAGACACAAACCTTCGCATTTGTTGCGATGACATGTCTATTCTTCTTTTGGGGTTTCATTACAGTTCTTAATGATATTTTGATTCCATTTCTAAAGGAGTCTTTTGATCTGAATTACACTCAGGCGATGTTAGTGCAGTTTTGTTTTTTTGGCGCATACTTCATTGTATCCCCGTTCGCGGGTAAATTAATTGACCGAGTGGGTTTTCAGACTGGAATAGTCGTCGGACTTGTCATTACTGCGCTGGGGTGCATACTTTTTTATCCCGCTGCGGATTTGAATGGCTATGCTTTATTTCTTGCTGCCTTATTTGTGTTGGGCGGAGGCATTACAGTTCTTCAGGTTGCTGCGAATCCCTATGTTGCGGCATTAGGCCCAGAGAAAACTGCTGCTAGTCGCCTTAACTTAGCGCAGGCTGCTAATTCGCTCGGCACAACGATTGGGCCTGTCATTGGTTCTATCCTGATTCTCGGAGCGGTTGCTGCAGACTCTTCTGCTGTCCAAATACCATATCTTGGAATGGGACTAGTTCTTTTGGTTGCTGCGGCTGTATTTAAGATGATCAGTCTCCCAAAACTTGCCCATGTCGAGTCAGAGGATTCTGCAGCAGAGAACAGTTTAAAGATCCATCTCCTTGTGTCTGTAGCTGTAGTTGCGGCTATGGCTTTTGATCAATATATGGCGGCCGGCGTTATTGTTATCATTGCATTCGCATACAATCTGTTTGGGCTGTCACAACATCGATCAATGGTTCTGGGTGCACTTGCAATTTTTCTCTATGTCGGAGGAGAGGTCGCTATTGGAAGCTTCCTGGTCAACTACCTAGCTGAAAGTAAGATTGCTGGAATGGAAATCGCAGAAGCTGGTGAAATGGTTGGCTACTATTGGGGTGCGGCTATGATAGGCAGGTTAGTGGGCGCACTCCTAATGAATTATATTGCCTCTACTAAATATCTGGCTGCTAACGCTGCCGTCGCTATATTGATGATAATTGTGAGTATGAACACTTCTGGTGATGTAGCTATGTGGTCAATCCTTGCCGTAGGGTTCTTCAATTCTATTATGTTCCCAACAATTTTCACCCTTGCAGTCAAGGGGCTAGGATCCATGACTAGTAAGGGCTCTGGTCTAGTTTGTCAGGGGATAGTGGGAGGCGCTCTGATTCCGGTTATACAAGGTGTTGCGGCTGATAGCGTTGGTATTCAGTTGAGTTTTGTTGTTCCTATGCTTTGCTATATATACATAGGTTGGTACGCCTTGAGGGGTGCTGATCAGTCGTAAAAGTAAAATTAGAATTAAGAGAGCTCTTAAATGGCAGTCTTGAGAATTTCAAGGCTGCCATTTTTTGCTTTATAGGCACCGTCAAATGAAGAAGCTAGCGGTTTTATTTTACGTCTTATTAACGATTGGCTGTGGTGGTGGCACCTCGAGTTTGCCTCCCCAAAATGTGTTACCTCCTCCTACATCAACACCTAATAATCCAGATATCCCGCTTTCTGAAGTTAAGACTATTGCCCAGTCAATAGATGGCCAGATCATTAATCGTCCCTATCTCGTGCGCTATCCTGAGAATGCCACAAAGAATAGCTACCCAGTAATTTTCTTTTTCCACGGTGCAGGAGGTAATGGCGAAGGTTTGTTGAATGGGAGCTATTCGATCTCAACATTAATTGATGAGGAAAAGTTTATTGGGATTTTTCCAGACGGCTACCAGAATCGATGGAATGTAAGTTCCGAGACTAATGCAGATGACGTGGAATTTGCCCGCTTGATTTTTAGTGAGATTAGTAACTTCGAGATATTTAATACAGATAAGATTTACGGAATTGGAATTTCAAATGGAGCCGGTATCGCCAACAAAATAGCTAAGGAGACAACTATTTTTCAGGGGATTGCTCCGATAATAAGTCAGCAAACAGTGCAGGTGGGGGAAATAACTCCCTCTCAATCGGTGTCAGTATTTCAAGTTAATGGAACTGACGACGAGTTGGTGCCGTTAGTTGGTGGTGATGGAGTTGCCGGCAATATCTTCATGTCCGCACAGGCAAGTGCTGAAAACTGGGCACTAAACGCTGGATGCAATATGACGCCAAACATGGCCATGTTGGTATGGGGTGAATACTCAGTACGGCAATATGAATTTGACTCATGTCTGGATGATCGTAAGGTAAGGTACTTTATAGTTGAAGGAGCCGGTCATACGGCTAACTTTGGTGAAGATGTTGATTTATATGGATTGGTATGGCAGTTTTTTAATTCCACTGATGCCAGTCAACCTGGCAGAAACTTCAAAATTCTAGCACTTGGTGATAGCTATACCATCGGAGAAAGTGTTTGCAGAACTTGCAGTTTTCCTGAGCAGCTTAAGGAGCGTCTAATATCAGAATTTTCCAGCCAAGATATCTTTGAGCTAAAAGTAGTGGCACAGACTGGTTGGACCACCACTGATCTAAAAAATGCAATCGAGGAAGAGAGTCTCTTGGATGATTTTGATTTAGTTACCCTATTGATTGGTGTTAATAATCAATTTCAAAATAGGCCGTTCAGTTTATATGAGACTGAATTTGAGGAGCTGGTCAATTCTGCAATATCTTTTAGTGGGGGCGATGCGGAAAGTGTGATTATTTTATCAATGCCTGATTATTCGTATACACCATTTGGACAGAATTTTAATACACCGACAATAAGATCCGAAATAACAGCTTATAATGAATTTAGTCAGGAGTATTGCGAATCAAATCAACTATCCTATATCTACATTACCGATATCACCGATCAGGGATTAGACAATGCCTTTCTTGTCGCCTCTGATGGATTGCATCCATCAACACTTGCCTACAGCCAGTTTGTAGACAGACTAATGCCTCTGGCACTTACAAAGATTGATAGATGAGTCTGTCGATATGAGCCTTAAATGCTAATCAAAATTTATAATGGAAATGTGGGGATCGCCTACAGAATGAGTTAACAGTAATATTAGCTCATCCCTCCCGTCACTATTTAAATCTTCAATAATGAATCCATCCCTACTTTTGGGTAACTCAAGTTTCAACCTGATGGCTTTTGTTGAAAACAACTGTGAACTCTTCTCAGCCAGGTAAACAAGTAGCGTATCTGTCCCTCGTTGGACCAAGAGATCTTTCAAGCCATCCCCATTGATATCTGCACTCAAGATAGCTGGAACAAATAGCTCACCATTACTAAAGTCAAAACTCACTGACACCGATTTGGATATACTTGGTCGATCTTCAAATATCTGTCCCGCCATTTTATATATGGATACGTCAGTCGATACAGAGCGCGTTAGTAGCGCCTTGATAATAGTCCCAATTCCTACATCCACAGAGGTAATAACAAACTCTTGCTTGCCATCACCGGTTAGGTCAGAGTAGTTATTACTAAGCTGATAACCTCTCGTTTTTATCCTAGAGGAGGCAGCTGATTCAAAGCCTAGTAATCCATTATTATCATTGATCCCTCTGTATATTTCGTACTGAGATTCCCAGCCAAAGATTCCCTCAGCTTTGATGTTTTTTAAAATAAGATCCTTGAGTCCATCGCCATCGACGTCCTCGACGCCATCTAAGAGCCTGGACGTCCCCTCGCGGTTATCCGCGTTTTCTCCTAGATCGATTTGAAAGTAGTCCCCAAGGACATCATTTTGCTCGGGATCAAGGGCTATGGGATCTTCATTAAATGAGCCATCTATCTTTTGTAAATAAACTGAGAATTTGCCATTAATCCAAAACGCCAGATCAGACATTCCATCAATATTGTAGTCAATCAAAAAAGGAGAATTGGACCTATACCCTACATATTCGACGTTGTCTCTGTAACTCATTCTCGGGAGGGGGCCAATGGTTTGGAGTGATTTAAACTCTCCATTCTTTGATACAGCTACTTCCCATCCCGAAAAACTGGGCATGAGGAAGTCATCATAACCATCTTCATTAAGATCCAGAAACATCTGTGTTTTAGGTGATGAGGTCCAGTTGCGGCCAACAAACATTGAGGAGCTGCTGAGTAAGTATTCAAACATACCGGACTCAATATTCAGTCGCATTATTTTTCCATCTTGGAGTCCTGCCAAGGATTTATTTTCTGAGGTTCCTATTACATCAACCAGATCCATGGAGGAGGGAAGTGCTTTGCTTAGCTCTAGAAACCAAGAATCATCGAGTTTGGTAAATATTTTTACATTGCGCTCTGGCTCATCTTGTAAATTAAGCAGCTGGGTTTTGCGCTCATCAATGCTTGGAGTTTCGATAATAAGTAGTTTGCTGCTGATATCCTTGCTGCCCTTCAAAGGGATAATATCGATCCTGTGCTCTGAGCTCACGGGTATCGTTTCAGCTGTGAATTCTAGATTTAATGCAAGGGATGGAAAGCTCAGCAGAGCTAGGAGCCAGGTTATCTTAAGGAAATTAAATTTTATTTTTTCGTGCATCATAAGTATAGAAGGGCTCATCGAGGAAGCTCTTAGAGAGTCCTGTAGCGGCCAGTACCTGCTTCTCGTTGAGTCCATACCCCTCGAGCACGTGCATCTGAATCCGGCCAAATGAGGATAATATCGGGGCTGTGGGGTTCATTGATCGGATAATGGCTTAATTCGATACCAAAAACAACTGCCAGATTCGAAAAGTAACCCCTATTTATCCAAAATAGAACCTGTTCCTCAATTCTGGTCGGCTCTAACATAGAGATCGAGAAATCCTGAGAATGATGCGTGCGCCTTAATAAACATGTTGTCGATCACTTCCTTGGCTATGTCAGAGCAATTTGCTTATTGCTTTTGAGTGGTTATTCGTTAGGTGTGGTGGCTATACCCACCCTGCCTGCAATCGCAATCGACAATGCCAATGACACCAGCGAGTTGCGGAGTCTGCATGCCTCTGGAGAGCTTTCTACCCGCGCCTCTATTGAGTTAGATTCGGGTAAGGTGGTCTACTTCGAACTGTCTTATATTCAACCGTTCGCTGCAGATAGACGGGTTTTACTGGATGGTAAGCCGATCGATCCTTCGCTGTACGAAACCGAGCGACGCTATTACAGGGGATCGGTGTTCGGTGATCCCGAGTCTTATGCATTTTTGAGTGTGGAACCCTCTGGGGAGGGCAGTCTCTACATTTACTACGCAAACAATCAGTACAAAGGAACAATCTCGGAGCAGGGTAGCCAGCTCACGTTAGGCCTGAAAGATTCAGCATCAGCAATAGCTTGGGGCTCGCCGCCTGAAACAGACGCCGTTCACGTGCCCGGGCTTGAGCCGCCCTCAGGTCCCACTCAATCACAGCGAGTGGCACCGCGCCTCGGGGTAGGCGCCGGAGGCGCTGAGTCTGTACCTGCAGCGGCGGGGTGGTACGGACCCTACAGGCTCACGGTGCCTGCCGGGCAATCATACGCAAGTGTTATCAATAGGGGGCCGGGTGTTGCCAATGTCTATATCGTCCCCAAGGGCGTAAACCCATTGGATCCCAACAGCTGCGACCATCAACAATGCTTCATCGAGAATCCGAAGGCCGGGGATTATGACGTGTGGGTCTATAAATTCGAGGGAGAGAAGGGAGCCCCTGACTTGCCCACCACGGTTAATTTTGGTTTCGCCGGGTCCTCGCCAACAAGTCAGGGAAAAAAACTACCACGCGCCGGCAACGAACTCTGGGGCGCAACCATTGCATTCGAGATTGACCATCAGTTTTTTAGTCAGAAATTTTCTGAATCAGCCGAGGCTGTTGATGCCTACTTAGCCGAGTTGGTTTCCTACATGAATGTCACCTATGAGGAAGAGATCAACACCCGGCTGCTTATCGGCGATGTGATTCTCTATACCAGTTCGAATAATCCTTACTCGAGTAGTGACCCAGGGTCTCGTCTCTCAGAGATGATGAACTACTGGCCGCAGAACTATGACTCGGTTGAGAGGGCCTTGGCGGCGTCTTTGATGCTGGGGATGTCAGGAATGGCTTACGTCAATGTGTTGTGTAATGACAGTCAAGGCTATTCGTCCAGCGGGGTGACGGGGGTAGCGTCCGCCGATGCAGCTCACCTCAATCAGGACACCCTTATGGTGGCACATGAGCTTGGCCATAATTTCGGCTCTGACCATACCCACTGCTACGGCAACATCGGAGGCAACGAAAATCCCGTAGATGCATGCCGCAGCGGGGAGTCGGGTAGCCCTTTCGGGGGTAATACTTGTTTCTCAGGTACACAGAGCCTACCTGGTGTTAACTCCCTTACTGGCGGCACGCCGGGCGCCCAGAACGGTACGATAATGAGTTACTGTCACCTTCTCGAGGGCAACATTAACAATACTAAGCGAACCTTTGGCGCCAACACCAATTTTGGTGTCGAGCCCCAACGGGTGTCGAATAGAATGGCCAGCCTAACCGATGCAGTTGGCGCTGCATCGCCCCAGTGTCTGTCATTGATCACCATAAGTACGGATGGCGAGCCCGGCAGGCCAACGGGGGTCTCTGCTGAGGCGGGTGACGGGCAGGCGACTATTAGTTGGACCGCGCCAAGCTACGAAGGCGACTCTGCAATCACCGGATACACCGTCACGGCGTCGCCCGATGGCAATACCTGCACTACTACCGACGAAACTTCCTGCACCGTGACGGGGTTGACCAACTGCACGGCTTATACATTTACCGTCACTGCAACTAATAGTTTTGGGACAGGTTCGTCATCAGGCGCGAGCAGCGCCGTCAGGCCACAGGGAGAAACTCCATGCGAGGAGCCGGAGGACCCCTCGGGCGAGGAGCCTCCGGAGGAACCTCCGGCGGACCCGGTAGAGCTTACCAGCGGTGTTGCAGTAACTGGGCTCTCGGGTGTCAGGCAAGAAGATTTATACTTCTATATTGATGTGCCTGCCGGTGCAGCGACGCTAACAGTGGAGCTGAGCGTGGACAGCGGCGATCCGGACCTCTACGTTGACACACGTAACCCGCCACCTACCAGCGGCCCTTTGTGTAAGTCTTCAGGGGGGGCTGGTAGGGATGAACTGTGTACTATCGATTCGCCCGCTGAAGATCGTTACTACGTGCGAGTTAAAGGTTTTAGAGAGTTCTCCGGTGCCACTCTGATTGCGACTGCGGGGGACCCTTCTGAGGAAGAACCTCCAGAGGAAGAACCTCCAGAGGAAGAACCTCCGGCGGACCCGGTAGAGCTTACCAGCGGTGTTGCAGTAACTGGGCTCTCGGGTGAAAGGACGAAGATCAATACTTCTACATTGACGTGCCCGACGGGATAGCAACGCTAAAAGTGGAGCTGAGCGTGGGTAGCGGCGATCCGGACCTCTACGTTGACACAAGCAACCCTCCACCTCTCGAGGGGTCTTTATGTCGCTCCTGGAATGATGCTGGGACAGATGAACTGTGTACCATCGATTCGCCCGCTGAAGGTCGTTACTTCGTGCGAGTAAGTGGTTATGACGCCTTCTCCGACGCCACTCTGATTGCGACTTTGGAAGAGCCTTCCGCACCAGACGCGCCTACCATCACGCGAACTGAGTCCGGCGACGGTGAGATTTATCTGTACGTCAAGGTTTCTGACGATGGGGGGCCAACGATTACGGGTTACACGGCTTCCTGTACAGACGGTACGACGACATTCACGGGCACCGGCACGGAATCCCCGATCACGGTTGGTGGGCTGACTAACTATACGGAGTACAGCTGCACGGTCACTGCGACCAACGACATTGGTACCAGCGCAGCCTCGGTGGTCGTCACGGCGACTGCGGGGGAGCGCCCGGGGCCGCCTTCCATCACTAGTATCACGTCGGGTGACGGCTCCCTCGAGGTCGCTTTTAGTGCCGGCAAGGGCGGTGCGGCGGATGACTATACCTTGACGTGCATCGACCAAACGGGGAGCCGACTGAGTGGGCGTTTTGGAAAGATGCCTGCACAATTCAGCCCGCATTACATAGATGACAAGCCGGTGCTGTCAGGTACCCAGACGTTCCCAACTGCAATGGCGTTTCATCAATCTGAAGAGTTCAGAGATGGATCTCTTCGCTGTGGGACCGACGCCCACGAACTATTTTTAGGGAGTCAACAGAGATATGAGATTGACCAACGGGTAGCTGATTGCACAAATGAGCTGACAAATATTGACTTAGAGTATGACCCCGTTGTGGGTCGCACCATTGTCATTCCTGTGTACTTCCATGTCATTCATAAAACTGATGGTACGGGATATGTCAGTCTCGAACGTATTGACGACCAAATGGCTGTCCTTAACGAGGACTTTGGCGGTACGTCATTTAATGGCGATTCGGGATACAACACGACTATTCAGTTTGAACTGGTAGCAGCCGATTACGTGGAGAACGACGAGTGGTATGCCGCAACGTACGAAAACACAGAGTTTAAATCAGCGCTGGCGCAAAGCCCCGACCGATACCTCAATATTTATACCAAAGATGCTCTGACGGGTAACGGCCAGGCCCTTCTTGGTTATGCGACTTTACCGCAGGGGTCTGCAGGCACCAGTACCGATGGGGTGGTGATGAAGCATGAAACCATTGGTGGCAGGAACAATGGCTACGGGGCCTACAACCATGGCCGCACCTTGGCTCACGAGGTCGGCCACTACCTTGGCCTGTTACATACCTTTCAGGATGAGGTCTGCGACAACACCTACACCACGCAGGATCTTATTATTGATACGCCCCCGCAGAGTGCTGCTG
>Ga0213863_10000804_pt1 | contig 23490 bp, 18 predicted proteins | sample PICome_8_FD_160128 | JGI IMG/M metagenome (GOLD analysis project Ga0213863, IMG submission 160128) | Coastal seawater microbial communities near Pivers Island, North Carolina, United States - PICO497 | ecosystem: Environmental > Aquatic > Marine > Coastal | place: USA: North Carolina... | reverse complement strand
CCCCGGGCCAATATCAATAATATGGTCTGCCGAAGCTATGGCATCTTCATCGTGCTCAACCACAATCACGGTATTGCCCAAATCCCGCAGACGGACTAGAGTTTTTAGTAGTCGCTCGTTGTCCCTTTGATGCAAGCCGATTGAGGGTTCATCAAGGATATACATCACGCCTACCAACCCTGCACCAATCTGACTGGCCAGTCTGATCCGCTGAGCCTCGCCACCAGACAGGGTGTCGGCACTGCGATTTAAAGACAGGTAGTTAAGTCCAACATCCACCAAAAAGTTAAACCGCTGGCGAATCTCTTTCACGATCTTGTCGGCAATTTCCCCTTGGCGACCTGGCAGCTCCAAATTCTCAAAATAATCGCTGCAGTCCCCAACGGGCATGCAGACAATTTCCTCTAGGCGGCGGTCGTCAATAAATACATTGCGCGCTGATTTGCGCAGGCGTGTGCCTTCACATTCCGGGCAATTGGATGAGGTCATATATTTGGTCAGCTCTTCGCGCACGGAATTCGACTCAGTCTCGCGGTAGCGGCGCTCCATATTGTGGATAACCCCTTCAAACTTATGCTGGCGACGGAATACCGTACCCCGATCATTGACATAGTTGAAGGATATTTCTTCGTCATCGCTGCCAAACAGAATTTTTTGCTGGTGAATGGGCGCCAGCTTTTCCCAGGGCTGTTCTATATCAAAGTCATAGTGCTCGGCCAGACTAGTCAGCATGTTGTAGTAAAACAAGGTGCGGCGATCCCAACCCCTTATAGCGCCCTCTGATATAGAAGCTTCTGGGTGCTGAATAACGCGGTCGACATCAAAAAACTGATGCACACCCAGTCCATCACAGGTGGGACAGGCACCAGCTGGGTTGTTAAAAGAGAAAAGCCGAGGCTCTAGCTCATTTAAGCTGTAGTTACAGATGGGGCAGGCAAACTTGGCGCTGAATATCTGATCCGGTTGATCCCCATCCATATAGCTGATCGCGGCAAGGCCCTCGGCCAGGTTCAGTGCAGTTTCAAAAGACTCGGCGAGACGCAGGCCAATATCCGGTTTAACCTTAAATCGGTCGACCACCACTTCAATGCTGTGTTTTTTCTTTTTATCCAGTGCTGGCGCTTCGTCCAGGTCGCAGACCAGCCCATCAATTCTGGCGCGGATAAAGCCTTGGCGGCGCAGGCTCTCAAACAGATGTAGATGCTCACCTTTTCGGTCTTTAACCACTGGTGCCAGCAGCATTAGCTTGCTGCCTTCGGGCAGGGCAAGTACCTGATCCACCATTTGGCTCACTGTCTGTGCATTAAGCGGCTGGCCATGATCTGGGCAGCGGGGCTCACCGGCACGGGCAAACAGCAGACGCAGGTAGTCGTATATCTCGGTAATGGTACCTACGGTTGAACGGGGGTTGTGAGAGGTGGATTTTTGTTCAATAGAAATAGCGGGGGATAGCCCCTCTACATGGTCCACATCGGGCTTTTCCATCATCGAAAGAAATTGGCGCGCATAGGTGGATAGAGACTCAACATAGCGGCGCTGACCCTCTGCATACAATGTGTCGAAAGCCAGAGAGGACTTACCCGAGCCAGATAGGCCGGTGATAACAATCAGTTTGTCGCGGGGAATATCGAGATCAATATTTTTGAGATTGTGGGTGCGTGCACCGCGTACCTGAATGTTTTCCATTAATAATTCTTTTATTTGCGTTAAAAATTCCCGACGGAGAGCGTCGGGCTAAACCAACAATTATAGAGCCCAATTCTTGTGCTGGGCAAAATCATTTCAGAATGTTCTGTTAATACGATGGGGAGTCCTGGATAGACCCGGTTTTGTAAAAAAAACATGATAAATATTCTCGCTGTGGTGTTGCGCTGTTAAGATGATGCGCTTACCGATTTAACAGAATTTTACTTTGACTGATCTCTCAAAATCCTCGGTGTCATTCTCCGCTCTGGAACGGCGTGCTACTGCCTCTCTGGCAAGTCTCTACGGCTTTAGAATGCTCGGCTTATTTATGGTGCTGCCAGTGCTGGCCCTGTATCAGGATCAGTACGCTGGCGCCACGCCATTGCTGTTGGGGCTATGTCTGGGTATTTATGGGCTGACTCAGGCGCTGTTGCAAATTCCCCTGGGGTTGTTGTCAGACAAGATTGGCCGCGGGCCAGTCATTATTGGTGGCCTGCTGATGTTTATTGTCGGCAGTCTGGTGGCGGCTAATGCCGAGACTATGCAGGGTCTTATTGTCGGCCGTGCCATGCAGGGAATGGGCGCTATTGCCAGTACATTGATGGCCATGGTCACAGATTTGACTCGCGAAGAAAACCGTACCAAGGCAATGGCGACGATTGGAGGTAGTATTGGTCTGTCGTTTATTTTAGCCATGATCGTCGGGCCTATGGTTGCCGCGAGTAATGGGTTGTCCGCTGTATTTTGGTTGACCGCCTTGCTGGGTGTGTTGGGGGTGTTGATCTTTTGGTTGTTTGTGCCCAAAACCGTTAATGTTCAAAGAAATCGCGAGTCCCTGGCAGATATTGGCCAGATAGGGCGGTTGCTTAAAGACCCGACATTAATGCGGCTGAACTTCGGTATTTTTGCCTTGCATTTGGCTCTTATGGCAGCATTTGTCGTTATTCCTACATTACTGGCTGAAGAGTTGGCTGTGAGCCCTGATAATCTGTGGTGGGTTTATTTGGGACTGTTGGGTGGCGGTTTTGTTGCCATGCTACCGGTGATGATTCTGGGTGAAAAATACCAGCGTCAGAAACTCGGCTTTGTCGCGGCCGTTGGTTTGCTGGCTGTATCTATGTTGGTGCTGGGGTTTGAGCGATCGGCTTTGGTAACACCATTGATGTTATTGGCCTTTTTTACTGCCTTCAATCTGCTTGAGGCGTTGTTGCCCTCCTGGCTGAGCAAGGCCTGTCCAGCTGGCAGTAAAGGTACTGCAATGGGTATTTATTCTACCTGCCAGTTTGGCGGAGCTTTTGTTGGCGGTCTGCTCGGGGGTTGGAGCTTGCAACAATTTGGCGTGGACGGACTGTTTATTATTCTGGGGGCTATTCTGCTGTTGTGGTGGCTCTTGGCGCTGGGTTTACAGTCACCGCGACCACTGCAAACTCTGGTGTTGCAGGTGGGTGAACACAGGCATCAGGATTTTGCGAAAATAATTTCATCTATAACTGGAGTTGAAGATATACTTCTTGTTAAAGGTGAGCATTTAGCTTATATCAAAGTCGACAAGCAAACGGTGGATATGCCCAGCTTGCGACCCTACTTTTAAGTAGTTTTTACCGATTTTAATCAAGTTTAACCAGTACAGAACAGGGGAACAAAATGGCACGCGGAGTCAATAAAGTTATTATAGTGGGCAACTGTGGGCAGGATCCGGAAACGCGCTTTATGCCGTCTGGTGGCGCCGTCACTAATCTCAGTATTGCCACATCTGAATCATGGAAAGACAAAAATACTGGCGATCAGCAGGAGCGCACTGAATGGCATCGGGTGGTTTTCTTCAATCGTCTGGCTGAGATTGCCGGCGAATATGTCAAGAAGGGCTCAAAGCTCTATGTCGAAGGTTCATTGCGTACCCGTAAGTGGCAGGGGCAGGATGGTCAGGATCGTTATACGACTGAGATTGTTGCCAGCGAAATGCAGATGCTTGACAGTCGAGGTGGCCAGCAAGGCGGTGGCATGGGCGGTTACGATCAGCAACAGGGTGGCTATCAGCAGTCCGCTCCTCAGCAGGGTCAACAGCAGAGCCAGCAACAGGCGCCACAGCAAAGTCAGTCTCAGCCAGCACCTCAGCCTTCTGGCGGTGGTTTCGGTGATGATGAGATTCCGTTTTAGGCAAAATTATAAAATATGGGCCGCTTTGCGGGCGATCTGTAATAACAATTGATAAGAGGTTGATATGACAATTCAAGTTGGCGATAAAATCCCTGATGGTATGTTTACGGTAATGGGTGCAGAGGGTCCCACGGGCCTGAGCACTGCAGATCTGTTTGGCGGCAAAAAAGTCGTTTTGTTTGCTGTTCCTGGCGCTTTTACGCCAACCTGTTCAGCGGCTCACCTGCCTGGTTTTGTGGTTCATGTGGACGACATTAAGGCTAAAGGGGTGGACACTGTAGCCTGTATGTCGGTTAACGATGTGTTTGTAATGCACGCTTGGGGGCAGTCTGCCAATGCAGAGCATATCCAGATGCTGGCCGATGGTAATGGTACTTTCACCGAGGCTTTAGGGCTTGTGCTAGATGGCACAGGTTTTGGTATGGGCGCCCGCAGCCAGCGCTTTGCAATGGTTGTAGACGATGGCGAAGTGACTTTGCTCAATGTTGATGCTGGAGCGCTTGAAGCTTCAAGTGCCGAAGCCATTCTGGCTGCACTGTAAAAGACAATAGCGTTGGGGAGCGCCATTTGTGGCTCCCTACTCGCTCGCTCTTAAAGTTGTTCTTTTTAAATTTCTCTCCAATGCCATAACCTCTAACGCCCGCGCGCCTATTTTCTCGTCGATTTTTTTGTGACAGTATGACAACCTACTCAGCGCTATTCGTTGTGTGCACAAGAGGCGGCTATGAAAATAATAAAACCTACCCCATCAAAAACTCTATTTACCAAATTAACCCTATTGGTTGCTCTGATATGTGGCCCGCTGAGTTTTTACTCCCAGTCTGCAATAGCAGCGTTATCTGATTTTCAGGATCGTCTTGATCGAGTAACAGGTCAGCAAACTAACCTAAGCCAAGATTCTCGGTTGGCAGAGTTGATGGACGTTATCTACGACTATCAATTGAACGAGTATCCTGAGTTTGGCACCTATCTTGGCAGTGCCAGCCAAGATCATCGCTGGACCGATATGTCTACCGATGCCATAGAGCAGCGCAAGAATGACAGCATCCTATTACTTGAGGCCTTGGAGACCATAGATGTTGTGGCACTGGGCGCAAATGCCAACCTCGACTATAAGCTGCTATATAAAGATCTGTCTTCCTATGTTGAGGCTCAGCGTTATCCCGATGACTTGATGCCACTAAACCAGATGGGTGGGATACAGCAGGATGTGGCCCGGATGATTTCGATGATGCCCGCGCGCAATGAGAGTCAATATAAAAATATTATCGCTCGACTGGAGACTGCGGACACGCTGATTGAGCAAAATATAACAATACTTAAACAAGGGCTGGGGAGGGGTATAACGCCGCCAGCCATTACCTTGCGGGACGTGCCACAGCAGGTCAGGAACCAGCTGTTTGACGACCCTATGCAAAGCCCGTTATTGGCGTCCTTTAAGCGCTTTCCGGATGCAATGGATAGCTCAAAACAGGCTGAGCTAAAAGCGGCTGCAATCGCGGCTTATCAGGATAAAATAGCGCCAGCATATCGCAAGCTGCTGATATTTCTGGAGCAAGAGTATCTGCCCAACGCAGTTCAGAAAGTGGGACTGTCCAATCTACCGGAAGGACGTCAGTGGTATGCCCATAAGGTGCAGCGGTCGACCACCACGGACTTTTCTCCGCAACAGATTCACCAGCTTGGGTTGAGTGAGGTTAAGCGTATCCGTCGAGCTATGGATGAAATTATTGCCAGCTCAGGATTTGAGGGGGACTTTTATCAGTTCACCGAGTTTTTGCGCACGGACCCGCAGTTTTATTTCACCAGTAAGGAAGACTTGCTGCGGGAGTATCGCAATATTGCCAAAAAAGCTGATGCCCAGCTGCCGGCACTATTTGGTAAGCTGCCCAGGCTGCCCTATGGCGTCAAGGCTATTCCCGCGTATGCTGAGAAATCTCAAACCACGGCCTACTACAGTCCAGGCGCTCAGTCAGTCGGACGTGCGGGCATCTTTTTTGCCAACACCTATGCGCTACACACTAGGCCGACCTGGGAAATGGAGGCTTTGACCGTGCATGAGGCCATGCCCGGACATCATCTGCAAATTGCCTTGGCTCAGGAGCAAACTGACTTGCATCGCTGGCGACGGGATATGTATCGAGTTACTGCGTTTGTGGAGGGTTGGGGGCTCTATTCGGAAAGCCTGGGGGATGAGATGGGATTTTATAAAGATCCGTACAGCAAATTTGGCCAGTTGACCTATGAAATGTGGCGAGCGGTCCGCTTGGTGGTGGATACCGGGATGCATTCGCTTGGTTGGAGTCGTGAGAGGGCTATAGAATTTTTTATCGCCAATAGCGCCAAGTCTAAGCATGATATTACCGTGGAAATTGATCGCTATATTGTGTGGCCTGGTCAGGCATTGGCATACAAAATGGGCGAGCTAAAGATCAAAGAGTTGCGCGCCTATGCGGCTTCAGAGCTGGGTGATGATTTTGATATTCGTAGGTTCCATGATCGAGTGTTGGAGGCGGGACCCATACCATTGGACATTTTGGAGATGCGGATTAGGGATTGGGTTGGGGAGAGTCGCTAAGGCCCTTTGGCATAAAAAAAGGCGGTCCCTTTGCCGGTGACCGCCTTTTTTGCATCAGCCAAATAACTTAGCCGTTGTAGCGTTCCATCACCAAAGTGGCGTTGGTGCCACCAAAGCCAAAACTATTGCTCATCACACAGTTGAGTTGTTTCTCTTCAGTCTTGGTTAGAATCGGCAAGCCCTCGGCGTTCTCATCCAGGTTGTCAATGTTGGCAGAGCCCGCCATAAATCCACCTTCCATCATCAGTAAGCAGTAGATTGCTTCATGAACGCCGGCAGCACCCAAGCTGTGGCCTGATAGAGATTTGGTAGAGCTGATAGCCGGGCAGTTGTCACCAAAGGTATTGCGAATAGCGCCCAACTCGGCGAGGTCGCCAACCGGGGTGCTGGTGCCATGAGTATTGATATAGTCAATGGGGCTGTTAGCCGTTGCCATTGCCATCTGCATACAGCGCTCTGCGCCTTCTCCAGAGGGAGAGACCATATCTGCACCGTCGGATGTTGCACCATAACCAGTGACTTCGCAGATAATGTTGGCGCCACGAGCCAATGCATGTTCAAGTTCTTCGACGATTACTGTCCCAGCGCCCAATCCTGGCGCGAAACCATCGCGATCTGCATCATAGGCACGGGAAGCGAGTTCTGGTGTATCGTTATATTTACTCGTCAATGCACCCATGGCGTCAAACATGCCGGCCATAGACCAATGCATATCATCAGAGCCACCGGCGAGTAGCACATCCTGTTTGCCCAGCTGAATCAATTCTACTGCGTGGCCAATACAATGGGCGCTGGTTGCACAGGCTGAGGCCAGACTGTAGTTAACCCCTTTGATTTTAAACGGGGTGGCCACGTTGGCGGAAACCGCACTGGCCATAATCTGAGTAACGCGGTAGGGACCGGCGCGCTTAATTCCCCGCTCACGCATCACATCAATGCTCTCCACAAACATTTCACCAGAGACGCCGCCAGAACCCATTACGATACCTGTGCGGGGGTTGGAAACCATTTCTTCGGTTAGGCCTGCATCAGCAACTGCACGGTCTGTCGCTATGTAAGCATAGGCCGCAGAGGGGCCCATAAAACGCAAAATTTTGCGGTCTATATGTTCTTTAGGGTCCAGGTCAAGCACGGCGCCAACGTTACAGCGCAGGCCCATTTCCGCGAAATCTTCGCGGCGGCGAATGCCTGAAATTCCTTCTCTTAATGACTTGGTTACAGTCTCTCGATCATTACCCAGACAGGATACAACTCCAAGGCCTGTAATAACTGCGCGTCTCATTGGTAATCCTCTTGCTTCAATATTGGATAAATTTAGCGTAACGAATAAAAATTAAAAGTTATCAGTGCTTTCAAAAAGCCCGACCTTTAAGTCTTTGGCGGTGTAGATCTCACGACCATCCACTTCCACTGAGCCATCGGCAATGCCCATAACCAGTTTGCGCTGAATCAATCTTGTCAGATCCAGTTTGTAGGTCACCTTTTTGGCTGTAGGTAAGATCTGGCCAAAGAATTTAACATTGCCGGCGCCCAATGCGCGGCCGCGACCGGAATTGCCATTCCATACTAAGAAGAAACCAACCAGTTGCCACAGTGCATCCAGGCCCAAACAGCCGGGCATCACTGGGTCGCCTTCAAAATGGCAGTCAAAGAACCAAAGGTCTTCTGTAATATCGATTTCGGCAATAATTTGCCCTAAGCCGTGGTTGCCGCCGTTATTATTGATTTCGATAATACGATCAATCATCAACATGTTGGGAGCAGGAAGCTTTGCATTGCCTGGGCCAAATAGTTCGCCGCGGCTGCTAGCTAGGATTTCTTCTTTAGAGTATGAGGATTTAGGTGTAAAGGACATGGGGACCTGTGAGGTAAGAACTTGGAGCGCATCGTACCCAGTTATCAGTCCTGCTTCAACTGAAAACGGGACTAGAAAGCAGCGTGAGTCACTATTAGAGGTTGTATTTTGGGTTGACAGACAGGCGGGGTCTGCCTAGCATGCGGCCTGACAAATAACCGCTGAAACTCCCGTCGCCATGCTTTCTTTCCATCGTGCAGTTGAACAAGAATTTGATACCGTCAATCAGTTGATTGTCAGTCAACTGCAATCCGATGTCGGATTGGTGGAAAATATTGGCAACTATATAGTCGAATCCGGTGGCAAGCGTCTGCGGCCAGTCGTGGTTTTACTCAGTGCTCTAGCCAATGGCTACCGTGGCTCTGAGCATCTTAAGATGGCCGCGGTTATCGAATTTATTCATACCGCGACATTGCTCCATGACGATGTGGTCGATGTGTCTGCCCTGCGCAGAGGGCGAGAGACTGCCAATGCTCAGTGGGGCAATGCGCCCAGTGTACTGGTGGGTGACTTCCTCTATTCCCGTGCGTTCCAAATGTTGGTGGAGATTGGCGATATGCCGATTATGGGGCTGATGGCCGATGCCACTAATGTTATCTCCGAAGGCGAGGTGCAGCAGATGGCCAATGCGGGCAACCCGACCATCAGCGAAGAGATTTACCTGCAAGTGATCTACCGCAAAACTGCCAAGCTATTTGAAGCTGCAGCTCACACGGGAGCACTGTTAACCGGGTCGGAGTCTGCGGCCATGGCAGACTATGGCAAGCATCTTGGTATGGCATTCCAGATTGTCGACGATGTACTGGACTATCAGGGCGATGCTGAGTCGATTGGCAAAAATGTCGGCGATGATTTGGCTGAGGGTAAGATGACTCTGCCATTGATTTTTGCCCGGGATCACGGCGACACAGATCAGCGGCAGCTTATCTGCGATGCCATCCAGCAAAGAACCGCAGACAATTTTACTGAGATTCTCAAGGCAGTGCAGAGCTCTGGAGGCATCGACTACAGTATGGAGCGTGCGCAATTAGAGGCGGACCTGGCTAAGCAGGCATTACAAGATCTACCAGATACTGAGTTTAAAGCTGTGATGTATGATCTGGCTGATTTTTCTATCTCGCGCCTGAATTAGGTTTAATCGCTAGCATAGTTTCTATCGGCTGCCGTGCAGCTGAGTCTGCACTTAAACTTGGCGCGTATTGATTCTGTAAGCTTTATGTTCTTTAGACCTTTAAGGGTTCTTTAGGCTATTATTTTTTTTTTAATAATACTGAATATTTAGCCGTCGGTTATATTCAGGTGCCGTATTTTGCTACTATCTACGTACATTATCAAGAGAGCGTTATCCATTTCAAAAAACTAGGAGAATTGAGTGATAATCGGAATTCCTTCGGAAGTTAAAACCGGTGAAAAACGTGTCGCCATGTCCCCTGCCAATGTCCAGTCTCTGACCGACAAAAGCGTAAAGGTACTTGTTCAGGCAAATGCGGGAGCAGCAGCAGGCTACCCGGATGAAGAATACACAGCTGCTGGCGCAACAATTACAGCAGATCGCGCAGAGATATTTGCCAGCGCAGATATTATTTTGCAAGTTCAGAGCTTTGGCTCAAACAATGAAAACAGTGACGATGACATGGCTCTTGTTCGCTCGGGCCAGCTGATCATCGGTATGATGGATCCCTTAGCATCCCCTCAGGCTGCCCAAGCAGTGGCTGACAAAGGGGCTACGGCCATTGCTTTGGAGCTAGTGCCTCGAATAAGCCGAGCCCAGAGCATGGATGTGTTGTCATCTATGGCTACCCTAGCCGGCTACAAAGCCGTGTTGATGGGTGCCTCCGCAGCACCCCGAATCTTCCCTATGCTAATGACCGCCGCCGGCACATTGCAGCCAGCCCGAGTGTTGATTATGGGCGTGGGTGTTGCCGGCCTGCAGGCCTGTGCCACAGCCAAGCGGCTCGGTGCGGTGGTTGAAGCCTACGACGTGCGCCCAGCCGCTCGTGAACAAATACTCTCTGTTGGTGCTAAGCCGGTGGAACTGGATTTGGATACTGGCGAGTCTGAAGGTGCTGGAGGCTATGCCAAGGAGCAGGGGGAAGACTTCCTGCGCCGTCAGCGCGAGCTGATGACCGAGGTTGTTGCTCAGCAAGATATTATTATCACTACAGCGGCTATCCCAGGTGCTAAGTCACCGATTCTTGTCACCGAGGATATGGTGGTAGCCATGAAGCCCGGAGCAGTCATTGTGGATCTGGCCGCCGAACGCGGTGGTAATTGCGATCTAACCAAGCAGGGTGAAACAGTGGTGGCCCACAATGTAACTATCTTAGGCCCTGAAAACGTGCCCTCCGAGCTGGCTTATCACGCCAGCCAGATGCTGGGTAAAAATATGCAGACTTTACTTGAGCTCATAATTGATGAGGAGGGCGCTCTCAATCTCGACTTTAACGACGAGATTGTGGCCGGTACCGTGGTTGCCCATCAGGGCGAGGTGCCTCATCCGCATATGCGCAAGCTACTTAATTTGCCAGAACTAGAGCCAAAAATTCAGCCGGAAGGAGCATAAATCATGGAAATTTTAATTCTACTATTGGCGCTATTTGTGCTGTCGTTATTTCTGGGGGTTGAACTGATTACCAAAGTGCCGCCTACTCTGCATACCCCGTTGATGTCAGGGACCAATGCCGTCTCTGGTATTACGCTGGTGGGGGCACTGTTAGCCGCGGGTTCAGACAGTTCGCCTATTTTGGTCAATGGTCTTGGCTTTATCGCCGTGACGCTGGCTACCATCAACGTGGTTGGTGGTTATCTTGTCACTAATCGCATGCTTGCCATGTTTAAGAGGAAGTAAGCGATGAGTCCTTCAATTGTTAGTTTCGTTTATTTGGTCGCCGGTGTTTTATTTATTCTTGGCATTAAGGGGCTGACCAAACCTAAGACTGCAGTGCGCGGCAATACATTGTCCGCTCTGGGTATGTTGATTGCGGTAGTGGTTACGTTGCTGGACAGCAGCATCGTAAACTTCAGCTATATTATTGCTGGTGTTCTGGTTGGCGGCATTATTGGTGCCACCATGGCGCTGAAAATTCAAATGACCTCTATGCCGCAAATGGTCGCACTACTTAACGGCTTCGGTGGCGGTGCGTCTCTGACCATTGCGCTGGCTGAATACTATGACAAGCTTGGGTCGGCACCTTCATCATTTGCTGAGTTGCTTTCCCCGGTGACCATCAGTGCAAGTGCCTTCGGGCAGGGTGCTGAAGGCACAATCGCCTTGGTATCCATCGGTCTTACGGTTCTGATCGGTGCGGTAACTCTCACTGGTAGTTTTGTCGCTTTTAGCAAACTGCAAGAGCTGATGAAGAAGAGCTATGGTCTTCCCGGTGGTCCGATCGGCAATGGCATTTTGCTGTTCGCCGCTGCCGCTGCAGTGATCGCCCTAGTGCTTAACCCTGGCAATACTGTCGCTATGGTAAGTATCGTCTGTTTGGCACTGCTGTTGGGCCTGTTCCTGGTGATGCCTATTGGCGGCGCAGATATGCCCGTGGTAATTGCCCTGCTTAATTCGTACTCAGGTATTGCGGCGGCACTTGCTGGCTTTATTTTGGGCAATACGGTTTTGATTGTTGCCGGCTCCTTGGTGGGAACCTCCGGATTAATCCTCACGCAAATTATGTGTGTGGCGATGAATCGCTCTCTGGCCAATGTTCTGTTTGGCAAGATGGCTGCCGGTGGAGATGTGGTTGATGCCGATGAAATATATGCAGGTAAGGTCACCAGTGCCCAGCCCGACGAAGTAGCCCTAATGCTTGAAATGGCTGAGCGCGTGGTGATTGTGCCTGGTTATGGTATGGCGATGGCACAGGCGCAACATGCAGTGCGGGAGTTAGCTGATGCGATGGAAGCCCGGGGCACAGAGGTTGAATATGGCATTCACCCAGTGGCAGGGCGTATGCCTGGCCATATGAATGTGCTCTTGGCAGAGGCTGAAGTGCCCTACGACAAGTTGGTTGAGATGGATAGAATAAACCCTACCTTTGAAGATACCGATGTGGTGATTATTATTGGTGCAAATGATGTGACCAACCCGATGGCGAGAGAGTCTGAGGGCAGCCCGATCTATGGCATGCCGATTCTCAATGTGGACAAAGCCAAAAATGTGGTTGTTATCAAGCGTTCCTTAAGTCCGGGCTTTGCCGGTCTGCCGAACCCATTGTTCGCGATGGACCATACACTGATGGTCTACGGCGATGGCAAAAAGGCGGTGATTGAAATGACCACAGCGCTTAATCAAGCCTAGCTGCAGGCTTTAGCTAATTATTTAGCTCATCCTCAGCCTTGGCTGATAAGAAGCCGCTGTTCTCTGGGAACGGCGGTTTTTTTATGTCTATTGATTTTGATCAATTCAGTTTTTGTCAGCTATTGAAAAGTCCCCAAGCCATCCCCAACTATATCCTAAGCAATAATATTATCTTCCGGGAACAGTAATGAGACTTGATAAATTAACCAATCAATTGCAAAACGCCTTAGCGGAGGCCCAATCTATTGCCTTGGGCAATGACCATTCTGCTATTGAGCCTGCACATCTGCTGCTGGCTTTGCTGAATCAGCAGGGCGGGTCGGTGCGGCCGATCCTCAATCGGGCTGGTTATGATGTCAATGGGCTGCAAGAAGCAATCAATCTTCAGCTCGATCAGCTTGCCAAGGTCAGCAACCCAACCGGTGAAGCTAATCTATCCCCTGAACTGGGTCGATTGATGAATATGGCAGATCGCGGCGCTCAGCAAAAAGGTGACCAATATATTTCCAGCGAAATGCTGTTGATGGCGGCGCTGGAAGACAAGGGTCTGTTGGGCAAAACGCTAGCGAAATACGGTGATGTGGCCAAGGCCAAAGCAGCCATTGATTCTGTGCGCGGTGGTGATAACGTCAATGATCCAGATGCCGAGGGGCAGCGAGAAGCGCTGGAAAAATACACCATCGATTTAACTGAGCGTGCAGAGCAGGGCAAATTGGATCCGGTGATTGGGCGCGATGACGAAATCCGCCGCACTATTCAGGTGTTACAACGTCGCACCAAAAATAATCCGGTTCTTATAGGCGAGCCCGGTGTGGGTAAAACCGCCATCGTCGAGGGCTTGGCTCAACGTATTATTAACGGTGAAGTACCAGAGGGTTTAAAAAACAAACGCGTATTAACCCTTGATCTGGGCGCGTTGTTGGCCGGTGCTAAATTCCGTGGAGATTTTGAAGAGCGCCTAAAAGCTGTGCTCAAAGACCTATCCAAGCAGGAAGGACAGATTATTCTTTTTATTGATGAGATCCATACCATGGTGGGTGCGGGTAAAGCCGAGGGGTCTATGGATGCGGGCAATATGCTTAAGCCCGCTCTAGCCCGCGGAGAGCTGCACTGTGTGGGTGCCACTACATTGGATGAATACCGGCAGAATATCGAAAAAGATGCGGCACTGGAGCGACGATTTCAAAAGGTATTAGTAGAAGAGCCCAGCGAAGAGGACACCATTGCTATTCTTCGCGGACTGAAAGAGCGCTACGAAGTGCATCATGGTGTTGAGATTACCGATAGTGCCATTGTGTCTGCGGCCAAATTGTCACAACGCTATATCACAGACCGCCAGCTTCCCGACAAAGCGATTGACCTGATTGATGAGGCAGGCAGTCGTATTCGCATGGAAATTGATTCCAAGCCTGAGGAGATGGATCGTCTTGAGCGCCGTTTAATTCAGTTAAAGATTGAGCGTGAGGCAGTGAAAAAAGACAAAGACGCTGCCGCTAAAAAACGCCAGACCAAATTAGAGGATGATATTGCAGAACTGGAAAAGGAGTTTGCCGATTTAGAAGAGATTTGGAAGGCCGAAAAAGCGTCTATGCAAGGTGCTACCCATATCAAAGCTGAGCTCGAGCAGGCTAAGGTGAATCTGGAGGCAGCACATCGCGCTGGTGATCTGGAGCAGATGGCACAGATTCAGTACAGCATTATTCCTCAGTTGGAAAAGCAGCTAGTAGATGCAGGCGCGCAGGAACAGGCGGAAAAACAGCTTCTCAGAAACAAGGTTACGGAGGAGGAGATTGCTGAGGTTGTTTCGAAATGGACTGGTATACCAGTGTCTAAGATGCTGGAGGGTGAACGAGAGAAACTGTTGCGCATGGAGGAATCTCTGCACAAGCGAGTTATGGGGCAAGACGAAGCTGTGGTCGCTGTGTCCAATGCGGTGCGCCGCTCCCGCGCTGGGCTTGCGGACCCTGACCGCCCCAATGGCTCATTCTTGTTTTTGGGCCCTACTGGTGTGGGTAAAACCGAATTGTGCAAATCCTTGGCTGAATTTTTGTTCGATAGCGAAGATGCCATGGTGCGAATTGATATGTCAGAGTTTATGGAAAAACACTCGGTGGCAAGATTGATTGGCGCCCCTCCCGGTTATGTGGGTTATGAAGAGGGCGGCTATTTAACGGAAGCAGTGCGCCGCCGACCCTATTCAGTGCTGTTGCTGGATGAAGTAGAAAAAGCTCATTCAGATGTGTTTAATATTCTGTTGCAGGTGCTGGATGATGGTCGTTTGACCGATGGTCAGGGCCGCACTGTAGATTTTAAAAATACGGTGATCGTGATGACCTCCAACCTTGGTTCTGATGTGATTCAGATGCTGGCGGGTGAAGAGAACTACGACACCATGAAGTCCGCGGTGATGGATGTGGTAAGCGCTCATTTTCGACCGGAATTTATTAACCGGGTGGATGAGTCGGTGGTATTTCATCCATTGGCCAAGGATGAATTGGGTGGCATTGCCAGCATTCAGATTGAATTGCTCAATAAACGTTTGGCGGAACAGGATCTCAATTTGGTGCTTAGCTCAGCGGTGATGGACAAGCTCTTGGAGGTTGGCTTTGACCCAGTCTATGGGGCTAGGCCGTTAAAGCGGACCATTCAGCAATTACTTGAGAATCCCTTAGCAGAGAATATTTTGGCGGGTAAGTTTGCGCCAGGGGATAGCATTTCGGCAAGTGTGGAAGGTGATAGCCTGGTGTTCTCCTAGGATTGCTTATCTCGCTATCATTAAGTGCACAGGGCAGGCTCTCTCTAGGGGGGGCTGCCTGAGCAAACCCTACAAATACCCCACTAGAGGATCCCCGCCAGAATAACTGGTCAGGCTAGCGAGGGAATCAATAAACAAATAGAACAGCTCTGCCTGGGAAGAAACATCCAGCTTGGCATAGCTGTTCTTGCGATGAAGTTTTACCGTCTCTGGAGAAATCCCCAAGCGCTCAGCAATTGACTTGGTGGAATGTCCATGCAAAAACAACTGCACCACTTGAGACTCTCGATCAGTGAGATAGGCCGTGCCGAAATGCTTGAGCGCACTATCCAGTTGTTCCGGCAATTGGCTATCAGAGGGTCCCACAGATTTACTGTCGGCACTCCATTGAGACAGGCAGATAGTTTCTATCACATCAGCAATGTCTTCTAGAATTCCAATCTGAGTGCGGTTAAACCGCTGTGCAAAAGACAGGCGGCTGATGGAGATATTAACAAACTGGTCAGCCGACAAATGAATGACGTAGCCCACCTCATCTTTGATCTGGGTGTGCTTGAAATAGCTGCGGTAATATTCAGTTTTATCAAAACCCTCTGGCGCCAGATCACTCAATCTGTGCAGGCCCGAGAGGTTTTCGTCCATCGCTGCGCGATAGAACGGATCGAGCAAAAAGGCACCGGCAATAAAAGTACCGATCTGGGTTTCCCGCTCCAACGGTGGAATATCATTGTAATGCACCGTTGGTGTCTGCCCACGGCTGTAATGCAAGATCACCGCATTATCGAAAGGCACCAAACTTTTTATCAGGCTCAACAATAGAGGAGGCAGCCGATCGCTGCCGATCTCAGGCAGAATTGCAGCCAGCTGTTGGCTAAATTCTTTTAGCGGAGTTGTCATTCAAAACGCTCAGAGAGGTTCTTCTTATCAAGCCTGGAACTGCTCAGGCTCCATAAACATCAAACGCACAACCAGTGCTTCGTCAACAGGCTCAACGGACATCATTAGAACATTGACATCATCACCAATTTGCACGCCACTAGGGATATTAAACAATATACCGCCGGTGCTTTCGTTGGTCAGAGTGCGCAAATCTTTTAGCTCTTTATCTTTGCGAACTTCAGTTTCAAATTTATTTAGCAGAGCCTTGAGAGCAATCTCAAAGTTTGGGTAGTTAAACTGACCGCGGTACTGGCTTCGATCTAGTTCCAGCTTGATGGGAATAACAACGCCATCTTTCTCTGAAGTCAACTGGCCTGATTGAACTACGGCGCCCTGTTTTATATCTTTAAATAATTTTTTTGCCGCTTCTGGTTTTTGATTAACAAAGCCGGCAACCAACAGGTTAGCCCCCATGTTAAACAGTTTTCGGGCATCAATATTGATTGTTTTTTGTTCTGTCATTGCTGGTCACATCGGGTCAATAGTAAAACTGCGACTCTACCCCAAACATCTTGGGAATGTAATAGCTTTGATGCTTTTTATAGCAGGTGACGGAGACAGCCATACGGGGGTCGCTTCTGTTATCTCAGTTCAGACCACAGGTAAATACTATGGCGGCGCATAAATTCGGTGAAAACAGGCGAGATGTTTTGTTTGGGTCTATATTTTCTGTTTAGGCTTAACAAAAAGCTGCGCAAAAGTTCTGTTTATCAAGATTAGTAGTGTCGATTATGGCGATAAGTACGTTCGATTTATTTAAGGTCGGTATAGGCCCTTCAAGTTCGCATACTGTGGGCCCAATGGTCGCTGCTAATCAGTTTGTGCAGGGCTTAAAAGAGTCTGGGGTTTTGTCTCATGTTGGTCGGGTTACTGCACAGATGTATGGCTCCCTAGGTGCTACGGGAAAAGGTCATGGCACACTCAAGGCTGTGCTGCTTGGCCTGGAAGCCGAGCTACCAGATCTGGTGGATGTGGGCTCTATTGCCGATAGAGTAGCGGCGATTCGAGAACAGGGCCAATTGCGTCTGGCTGGGGAGCACAGTATTGCCTATAACCACGACAAGGATTTCACCTTGCACCGTCGCAAAGTATTGCCATTTCACTCCAACGGCATGTTGTTTACTGCCTCTGATTATTCTGGTGCTGAGATCAGTCGGCGGACATTTTATTCTGTGGGTGGTGGCTTTGTGGTGGATGAAGCCGCCGCCGATGCAAATTGCATTATTGAAGATAACCGCGAACTGCCGTTTCCTTTTGAATCAGCGGCTGAGTTGCTAGGGCTCTGTGATCAGCATGGGATGAGTATTTCTCAGTTGATGTTAGAAAACGAAAAAGCTTGGCGACCGGAGCAGGAGACTGTCGATGGCTTGTTGAAGCTTTGGCAGGTGATGCAGGACTGTGTGACCAATGGCATCACCAATGGGGGCATTCTGCCTGGTGGCCTGAATGTGCGGCGCCGTGCTCGAGAGTTGCATCAGCAGCTGTTGCACCGTCCGGAGGCAGGACTTTCGGATACATTGTCGGTGCTCGACTGGGTGACTCTCTACGCGCTTGCGGTCAATGAAGAAAATGCGGCTGGGGGCCGGATCGTTACGGCTCCAACCAATGGTGCCGCGGGCATTATTCCGGCAGTGCTGCACTATTATGTTCGCTTTGTGCCCGGTGCTTCTGATGACGCGGTTGTTCGCTTTTTACTTACTGCCTCAGCTATCGGCATTCTTTACAAAAAAAATGCGTCGATCAGTGGTGCTGAGGTGGGCTGTCAGGGGGAGGTGGGGTCCGCTTGTTCCATGGCTGCAGGCGCACTGGCCGAGGTGATGGGCGGCACGCCTACTCAGGTAGAAAACGCCGCTGAAATAGGTATGGAACACAATCTGGGTTTAACCTGTGATCCTGTAGGTGGATTGGTTCAGGTACCCTGTATCGAGCGCAATGCCATGGCCTCAGTCAAGGCTATACATGCTGCGCGCATGGCCATGAGAGGCGATGGTTCGCATTTTGTATCCCTGGACAAGGTGATTCGTACCATGCGCAAAACCGGTGAGGACATGCACAAGCGCTATAAAGAGACATCTCGAGGTGGACTGGCAACCCATGTATTAGAGGTGCCAGTCAATATTATCGAGTGTTAGTCTCTGTTAAAGGCAGTTAGTCAATAAGCCCATACTTGTCTTTGAGTATCTGCATAATTTCTGCTTTCGGATTGTCCGACATAACCAGTGGCTGGCCGGTAATTTTTTCCGCCAGGCTCACATAGGTCTCAGATACCGCCATCATTACCGACTCGGGTAGAGCATTGTCTGTGGCCAGAGCACGGCGCTCGTCCATACGGTTCTTGTCCAGCAGAATATCTGGGTCAGGAAAGTGATTGAGCAATAGTTGGCGAAAGCCCTCTTTGGAGTTCTCAACAACTTTACCTTCCCGGTAGTTGGGCCCGTCCCAGATGCGTGAGGAATCCGGTGTGCCCACTTCGTCCATATAGATCAGCTTTTCATTGCCCGCGGCATCTGTGACATAGCCAAATTCAAACTTGGTATCTACAAACACCTGATCCAACTTGGCCAGTTCGTCGCTTATCACATCAAAGCCTTCACCCAGCAGTTTCTCGTAGATATTGATGTCTTCAGGCTGATTAAACTGAAAGCTTTGGTAGTTGTTTTCAATGTCAGCCCGTGACACGTTCACATCATCCACTTCAGGTACACCGGGAATGCCAGTGAGAATGCCTTTGGTAGATGGAGTAATCAGCAGTTCTGGGAGTTTTTGATCTCGCTCTAGGCCTTCGGCAATTTGAATGCCGCAGAAGTCTCGCTCGCCTTTGGCATAGGAGCGCCACATAGAGCCAGTAATATATTGACGGCAGATGGCTTCAATCATCACTGGCCGCGCTTTCTGCACTATCCACACCAGGGGATGGGGTACGTCAAGGATATGGCTGTCAGCCAAACCCTGTTCGCGAAACAGCTTAAACCAGTGGTTGGAAATGGCGTTTAATGCGGCGCCTTTGCCGGGAATACCATTCATCCCCCCTTCACCGTGCCAGATGCATTCAAAGGCTGAGATTCGGTCGCTGATAACCATGATGGCCAGCGGAGCATCTGCGGCAACATCGTAATTATTCTCAGCGATCAGTCGCCGGCTGTCCGCGTCGGTTAGCCAGTACACCGAGCGCACTTTGCCGCTGTGCACTGGTTCATCAGTGCGAATGGGAAGATCGTTATTTACCGCCAATACTTTATCGGCAAGACTCATGATGGTTGTCCAGTTTTTAGTTGATTTGCAGGTGGAATGTCACCAAAGAAGTGGCGTAGTTTAGCAATAGAGATTGTCGGGAGCAAAATAAATATTGTGACCACAAGTGATTGCAAGCGCGTATATCGGAAAGTCTTTGTAACAACACCAGGAGGTGGCTATGACATCAATTCTAATTACCGGAGGCTCGGGCTTCATAGGTCGCCACTTTTGCCAGGCCGCCCACCAACTTGGCTGGCAGATTGCTGTCCTCAGTCGCAATCCGGAAGCCGCCACTCAATTGATGCCAGACAATGTGCAGCTTATTAGCAGCCTTGACCAAATTGAATCTGAGCAGCGCATTGATGTGCTGCTAAATCTGGCGGGTGAGCCTCTGGCTAATGGTCGCTGGACCCAATCGCGCAAGGCATTTTTTGTGAGTAGTCGCATTGATATCACTAAAGCGTTGTACCAGTTTTTTGCCGCTCGAGAGCAAAGGCCCGGCACTGTAATAAGTGGGTCCGCTGTCGGCTACTACGGGGCTGGCAATGGCGGCGATATGGAGATCGATGAATCATTGGCAGGCCTGACAGGCATAGAGGACAGTTTCTCCCATAATCTCTGCAGCCAGTGGGAGGAGGCTGCCGCACAGTTTGAACAATTGGGTAGTCGAGTCTGCTTTCTGCGCACTGGCATTGTTTTGGGTGAGGGTGGGGCGCTGAGCAAAATGTTACCGGCATTTAAGCTGGGTTTGGGTGGGCCCATGGGGAATGGACGTCAGTGGATGTCTTGGATACATGTTGAGGATATGGTTAGCTTAATTATGCACTGTATATCTGATGCTACAGTTTCGGGGCCAGTCAATGGGACGGCGCCCAATCCGGTGACTAACCAACAGTTTAGCAGGGCGCTGGGCACTGCACTGTCGCGGCCTGCTTTCTTCCCTATGCCTGCCTTTGTGGTCAAAACTCTCTTTGGTGAGATGGGGGAGGAGCTACTATTGCAGGGCAAAAAGGTAGTCCCGCGCAAACTTCAAGACAGCGGATTTAACTTCCAGTATCCTCTGTTGCCAGACGCATTAAATTCGCTGGTATAAAAACTAAAAATATAGGGTTTAAGCATGAATAATAGTTTCAAGGACAAAACCGTCGTTGTCACGGGCGCCTCAGCTGGTGTTGGTGCCGCCTGTGCTCGCGCATTTGCCGCTCAAGGGGCTAAGCTTGTATTGGTTGCAAGGGGTCGCGCTGGGCTCAATAGCATCGCCAAAGAACTGCGCGAGCATTCGGAGGTGCTGACGGTGGCAATGGACGTGTCAGACACCGACCAATGTCTCAAGCTGCTTAAAAAAGCAGAGGCGAAGTTTGGTACTGTGGATGTACTGATCAATAACGCCGGTATGCACTCAAGAGGTGATCTTGAGAAGGTGGATCCCGCAGATGTGGCGGCTATGGTAGACATTAATCTTCGAGCACCAATGGTGCTGTCCTGTGCAGCGATCCCGTTTTTACGTCGGGCCGGGTCTGGTGCCATTGTTATGGTCGGTTCTCTGGCGGGACGCGCGCCATTGCAGGGAGCCGCGACCTATTCTGGCACCAAGGCCGGCTTGCGAGCGTTTAGCTACGCTCTGGCTGATGAGCTCAAAGACGCCGGCGTTAATGTGGGTGTAGTCTCCCCCGGCCCTATAGACACCGGCTTTATTATGGATGAAATCGACAAGGTTGAAGATATTGTGTTCTCTCAGCCCATGAGTACTGCCGCCGAAGTGGCGGATGCTGTGATGGACATTGCTCTGGGTAAAGAGGCTGAGATATCCATGCCTGCGATGAGTGGTAAACTCACCACCCTGAGTTATTTGTTCCCCAATCTGCGTCGTCGTCTGCGCCCCAAGCTGTATGAGCAGGGACGTAAGAATAAAGAAAAGTATCGCAATCGAGCCGCACAGTAAGCGGCCGCCGGATCATAGTGCCCAGCCCCTAAAAAGTGCTCGGCCTAAAAAAAGTGCCCGGCCCAAAAAAGGGCTTGGCTAACAACAGAAAGGTGGGACAAAAAGAGTAATGAAGCTTAACTACAAGGAACAGGGGGCTGGCCCCGTCATCATTTTGATGCATGGTATGTTTGGCTCTCTGAGTAACCTGGGTAACCTTGGCCGCGAACTATCCACTAGGTACCGAGTGATTGCGGTAGATCTGCGCAATCATGGGGGTTCGCCCCATGATTCAACTATGGATATTGCCTCCATGGCAGCGGATATTGTTGAGCTGATGGATGATCTGGGTGTTGCTGTTGCCGGGTTAGTGGGGCATTCCCTGGGCGGTAAGATTGGCATGCAGGTGGCCCTTAACTATCCGGATCGGGTCAAGAGTCTTGTGGTAGCGGATATAGCGCCGGTTGATTATCCCCAGAGCAATGACAATGTGGTTCAGGGCCTGCAGGCGTTGGCCCTTGAGCCCCTTGCCAGCCGCAGTGATGCTGACAGAATCCTGTCGACGTTTATTGAAGACAAGACCACTCGTGCATTTATTCTTAAGAATCTCCATCGCAACCAGTCCGAAGATCTGGTGCTCAAGCTGAATGTTGATGCCATTGTGGCCAATTACAATGGCAACCTGACAAGGGCTCCCAATGGCAATGCCTTTTCGGGCCCAGCGCTCTTTGTAAAAGGCGAAAAATCAGCCTATATCCAGGAAAAACACAGGCCAATCATTGAACATCTATTCCCCAATTCTGAACTCGTTGTGATCGATGCGGTGGGTCATTGGCTCCATGCAGAAAAGCCAGGCCCGTTTAATGACCTTGTAATTGGGTTTCTTGTCGCAAATGGCTGAACAAATCGATCAATCCATAGTAGAATCTCGCGCTTGATTATCCTTCATTCAATTTCAGGAAACCAAAATGTTTGAAAAGTTAAAGCCCGTTGGCATGGACCCAATATTGGGATTGATGGCCGCATACAGAGCTGACCCCAGAGACAATAAAATTGATTTGGGGGTGGGCGTTTATCAGGATGATAGCGGTCGCACACCGGTAATGGCGTCGGTAAAGCGTGCTGAAGCTAAGTTGATGGAGCTGGAGACAACCAAGTCCTATCAGGGGATTGCTGGCGACCCAGACTACAATCTGCGTATGATGGCATTGTTGTTTGGCGCCGATCACAGCATTCTTGAGTCGGGCCGAATAAAAACCATTCAGGCTCCCGGTGGTTCCGGTGCCTTGCGGGTTGGTGCAGAGGTGATTCAACGGGCGCGACCAGGTACTAAACTATGGGTGGGCTTGCCAACCTGGCCTAATCATATTCCGCTACTTGGTGGAGCCGGTTTAGAGATTGCAGAATATCCTTACTATGATCTCGACACCCACAGCATCAATGAAGAGGCCATGCTTAAAACCTTGGCTCAGGTTCCCGCTGGTGACATGGTGCTGTTGCATGGCTGTTGCCACAATCCAACTGGCGCTGATCTGACCCATGATCACTGGGATAAAATTGCTGATCTGGCGCTGGAGCGGGGTTTTATTCCGTTTATAGACACAGCCTATCAAGGGCTTGGCGATGGTCTCGATGAGGACGCCTATGGCGTGCGTATGATGGCCGAGCGGTTACCTGAGCTTGTTATCGCCTCATCTTGTTCAAAGAACTTTGGTCTTTACCGCGAACGCACAGGTTCTATAACCTTTATTGCCGAGAGCACAGAGCAGGTGGAAATTGTTGCCTCCCAGGCAATGTCTGTGGCCCGTCAACTCTATTCTATGCCTCCAGCCCATGGCGCATTGTTAGTGTCGCTGATTTTGGGCGATGAGCAGCTTCGTGCTGACTGGGAAACCGAATTGGCGGAGGTGCGCACCAGGATTCAGTCGATGCGTGCCCTGCTTACCGATAATATTCAGAACAATAGTGCTGGTATTGACTTCAGCCATGTTAAGCAGCAAAAGGGTATGTTCTCTTTTCTGGGGCTAAACACAGCACAGCTGGATCGGTTGAGAGAGGAATTTGGGAT
>Ga0213863_10000802_pt1 | contig 23508 bp, 24 predicted proteins | sample PICome_8_FD_160128 | JGI IMG/M metagenome (GOLD analysis project Ga0213863, IMG submission 160128) | Coastal seawater microbial communities near Pivers Island, North Carolina, United States - PICO497 | ecosystem: Environmental > Aquatic > Marine > Coastal | place: USA: North Carolina... | reverse complement strand
CGCTGCGGCTTGGGTTAACCAATTGGGTGGTCGAGCCTGACATGCTCATGGATAAAACGATGGAAATCGCTAATCGGCTTGCTAAGGGGCCGACCGTTGCCTACCGTTATATGAAAGAGAATTTAAATCGGGCGCTTGTGGGTGATGTCGATGATTGCTTGGATCTAGAGGCAACGCATCATGTACATTGCGGGCAAACCACTGATCATAAAGAGGCGACGAAGGCGTTTGTCGATAAGCGCGAACCGGTCTTTTTTGGCCGTTGATCGATCAGAGCAAGATTTGAGTTAAACAAGGGGTCGTCTGGTGCGGCCTGAATGTAAGAGGCAGCAGTCCCTGTCTCGGTAATCATCGTAAATAATTGATTGATTCTGGAGGCTGGCCATGGCTATTGCCTATTTAAACGGTGCTTGGACGGCGCCCAGGGACGCTAAAATTTCGGTTTTTGACCGAGGTTTTATGTTTGGTGATGGGGTTTATGAAGTCATGCCCGTCTATGGCGGTAAGATTCTAACCAAAACCGCACATCTTGAACGCCTCGCCCGATCGCTCAAAGAAATTCGGTTAGAGACCGCCCATTCGCAAGAGGATTGGTCAATCCTTTTGGATCAAGCAGTGGAAAAGGCGGGTGAGTCTAACGCGCTCATTTATCTGCAAGTGACGCGGGGTGTGGCGCGCGAGCGTTCCCACGTCTACCTCTCTGCTGAGCCGACGGTATTGATCACAGTGACGCCATTTGCCCCAAAGACGGAGCAGGACATTGTTTGTCTCAAAGTGTGCACAAAGGAAGATTTTCGTTGGCATCGCGCCGACATCAAAGTCACGAGCCTCATCGCCAATGGCATGATAAAGAATGAGGCGCTTTCAGAAGGTTTTGACGACGCGATTATGTTGCGAGCGGGTTTAGTGACCGAAGCGACATCTTCCAACGTATTTATAGTGGTCGGAGACGAGATCAGAACGCCGCCAAAAAGCGAGCTGCTTCTGCACGGGATTACTCGGCAGGAAGTCATCAGGGTCGCTCAGGGACTGGACTTGAAAGTGAAAGAATGCGACTTTCAAGTGGAAGATCTGGAATCGGCCAATGAGGTCTGGTTGAGCGCTACCGGGCTTGAAGTTCAGCCCGTAGGACAAATCAATGGGAATCAGGTCGGCGATGGACACCCTGGACCAGTTTGGAGAGAGATGTTTCGGGCGTTCCAAAAAGAGAAGCAACAGTCGATCGAATGTATCGATTAAAGTAAGCGAAAAGATTCATTGGACGACTTGTTGTTGTCCGGAATAAAGTATGGTCACGAAAACTGAGGAGAAGTAATTATGGCGTTGAAAGACTCCAAAACAGAACAGAACTTGAAAGATGCCTTCGCTGGAGAATCTCAAGCGAACCGTCGGTACCTCTACTTTGCATCAAAAGCAGACGTTGAGGGTTACAACGATGTTGCAGCTGTCTTTCGTTCAACCGCTGAAGGCGAAACAGGGCATGCTCATGGGCATCTCGAGTACTTAGAAGAAACGGGCGATCCTGCGACAGGGCTGCCGATGGGCAACACCGCCGACAATTTGAAAGCGTCGGTTGCCGGTGAAACTCACGAGTACACAGATATGTATCCGGGAATGGCCTCAACTGCGCGGGATGAGGGGTTCGACGAAATCGCTGATTGGTTCGAAACATTGGCCAAGGCAGAAAGAAGTCACGCAAATCGTTTCCAAAAGGCGCTCGATGCACTCGACGACTAGATTGGGCGATTAAAAAGGGTTTAAACACGCGCCCTTTAAGGGCGCGTTTTTATTGGAGGAGACAAAAATGCTACAACGTGCAGATTTATGGTCACTTGAAGATTATTCGGAGCACCGACTGAGCTTCCGAGAGGCTGTGTTAGCACATAAAAAGGATCGCCGGGTTCACATTGGTGAGCACGTGCAGCTAATCTTTGAAGACCGTCTGACGATAAAATATCAGATCCAGGAAATGCTTCGGATCGAGAAAATTTTCGAGTCAGCTGGGATCCAAGAGGAGCTTGATGCCTACAATCCGCTGATTCCTGATGGCGGCAATTGGAAGTGCACCATGCTGATTCAATACGAGGATATCACCGAGCGAAAACGTCGTCTCGAAGAACTCGTCGGCATTGAGGATCGAGGCTGGGTACGTGTGGGATCGGGGGACCGGATCTGGCCCATTGCTGATGAGGACATGGATCGGAGTAAGGAAGACAAAACGGCGGCGGTACACTTTTTACGCTACGAGGTTCCCGAGGCCGATCGGCAAGCGGCGAAGGCGGGAGAGCCGATTGTGTTTGGAGTGGAACACGTCGCTTACCCGTGCGAGCCACAGCCAGTCTCTGATGTCGTGAGAGCCGCGCTCACCGCAGACTTTACGCATTAGGTTCTGTGGGATCTGGTAGGGGCTTGCCCCTACCAGCCATTTGGCAGCTCCCTCTGATCGTGACCTACGAAAAGCGGCCCAAGCTTTTTCCTGCGCTGGGTCTTTAGCGTCTATACTCAGTCAATGGAATGAACACAATAACCAGACGAGTGAGGAAAGGCATGGCGCAATCAATCAGTTTTCGACTAGCAGGACTTGGTTTGCTGCTTTTGGCAACAGGCTGCGGCATTAATAACCTTCCCACCTTTGATGAAGGCGTCAAAGCAGCCTGGTCTCAGGTTCAAAATCAGTATCAGCGCCGTGCTGATTTGATCCCCAATTTAGTGGCGACGGTCAAAGGTTATGCTGACCAAGAACGCGAAACATTGCTTGCGGTCACCGAAGCAAGGGCCAAGGTGGGTTCGATGCAAGTGGATCCATCGTTGATAGATGACCCGGCCCGTTTGCAGCAATTTGAGCAAGCGCAAAGCCAATTAAGCGGAGCCCTGTCTAGGCTGATGGTCGTGGTTGAGAAATACCCGGATCTAAAATCTAACCAGAACTTCCTTGCTCTTCAGTCCCAGCTAGAGGGTACAGAAAACCGAATCAGTGTTGCTAGGCGTGACTATATTAATTCGATGGCGCGATACAACACAGAGCTTAGGACTTACCCCGGGAAACTCTGGCACGGCTGGCTTTATCCGGAGCTTACGGTACGAGAAGATTATTATGAGGCGACGGCTGCGAGTGCGGATCAACCCCCAGCGGTGGTGTTTTGAAAACTGGCTTTTGGGCCGGATTGTTACTGTATTTTTCGATCAGTAGTGCGCTCGCAGCAGCTCCATTTCCGAGTCTAACCGGGCGGGTAGTTGACTTGGCTGGAATGATCAGTCCTCAAGATGAAGCCTCGATTACGCGGATCTCCAGCCAGCTTGAAGGTGCCACTGGCAATCAATTCATTGTGGTCACCCTGCCAGATCTTGGCGGTGACACCATCGAGGAGTATGGCTTTCAATTGGGTCGTCATTGGGGGATTGGCCAGTCCGAGAAAAACAATGGACTGTTGCTGATTATCGCAAAAGCTGAGCGCAGGATTCGGATCGAAGTAGGGTACGGGCTCGAAGGTGAGATGACCGATGCGATAGCCAGTCAAATCATTCAGGGTGCGATGGTGCCAAGTTTCAGAGCAGGTACGATTTCAAGCGGTATCTTGTTGGGTGCGCAACAAGTCGCCCAGGTGGTTTCAGGAGATTACGAGCCGCAAGCCTTGAATCAGCGCGGGTCCGGTCAAGGCAGAGGGTTGCCGAATGCAACTTTTTTGGTGTTGTTCGTGATCATCATGGGGCTGCGAATGTTCTCTGGATTTTCGGGCGGTTTTGGCCGTAGGCGTCGTCATCGGGGTGCACTTGTCGGGGGCGTCTATGGTACTTCTGGAGGCTTCAGTCGAGGGGGGTTCGGCGGCGGTGGATTCGGAGGTGGCGGCTTCAGTGGAGGCGGCGGCGGCTTCGGCGGCGGCGGTGCGAGTGGAGGATGGTGATGCGTGATTTTTTAACCGAACAAGAACTGACTCAGATTTCTCGGCGCATCAGCGAGATCGAGGCCCGAACGGATGCCGAAGTAGTGACTGTACTTGCCGAGCAGTCTGATGATTATTATTACATTCCAACTCTGTGGGCTGCTCTTGTAGGCGTTGTCATGCCGTCGGTTTTGATTCTTTTGCCATTTTGGTTTGAGCTCATCGATGTACTGATGATTCAGTTTTTGGTGTTTGTGGTTTTGGCGGTGGCGCTTCGTTTCAGGCCTCTTCTAAGACGATTGATTCCCCGAGGTGTTCGCCAATGGCGGGCCAGTAATCTGGCAAGGCGACAATTTTTAGAAAACAATTTGCATCATACGGAGCAAGAGCTCGGGGTCTTGATTTTTGTATCTGAGCTCGAGCGCTATGTTGAAATTCTTGTGGACCGCGGCGTGGCGAAGGCATTGCCCAACGATGTGTGGGAGGCGGTGGTCGATAACTTTGCGGGTGCGGTCGCGAACGGCGATGTTTATGAAGGCTTTGATCGGTGCTTGATCGCCGTTGGCGAGGTTCTTGCCGAAGAGTTTCCGATTTCCTCAGAGAAAAACGAACTGCCCAATCATTTGGTCTTGCTGTAGCTCACTGACACACCATTCCCTCTTCAGCCAAGTTAGGTTAAACGGGCCAGAGCATCAATTGCTGAGGATTCTAACCAGGAAGCGCTCGACGGTCGCCTTCAGGCTCATTGACTCTGGTCTTCCTCGATCTTTTGAATCAGCAAGTTTACAGACAGTCAGAACCCATTCATTTAAGCAGTCGTTCTAGGTCGTTTGGGTGCGGTCGGACCAAAGGTCATAAATTTATCTATTGCTTCGCTGACTGCGTCTGGTGCATGGACTGCGACCTCGTGCCCGACTCTACTCAGCACTGATAGATCTGCGTTTGGCAGTCGCTGATAGTCTTTTAAATTCGCGGCAAGGAGGCCATCGCCAGATCCGGCGATCATCAAGGTCGGTGTGAACAAGGTCTCCAGTGCTTTGCTGAGATCGAGTTTTGACATTGAGTCCAATCCGCCCGTGATGTGACCCTCAGAAATGGTCATAAGATGATTTGTTCTGTCTTCAAACCACTCCTCAGTTTCGAGTTCTGGCAAGGTTCTCCCTGAGCGGTAGCGATCCATAAAAAAGCCGCGATCGCCTCGGGCTCTTGCAGCCAGCTGTTCCTGCACCCTGGCTTGATCGTATTCGCCAATGCCGCCGCTGGGTATGGGAGCCATGACGATCAGTTTTTCGAGCCGGTCCGCGTGATGCGTCCCCAGTGTGTAGCCGATGCCGCCGCCGAGACTATGCCCGGCGAAAGTCACCTTGGGCAGACCCAAATGATCAAGAAGGCCCACAACATCCCTCGCATACTGCTCAATTGAATAGCCGTCTGCGGTGTGCTCGCTCTCACCGGTTCCGCGACATTCCATCAAAATGACCTGATAGCGATTTTTTAAACGGTCCGCGACAGGTTGCCAGTTCACTCGGGAGGCAGTGTAGCCATGATGCATGAGCAGCGCTGGGCCGGTGCCCGTGATGTCGTACCAGAGGTCAGCGTTGTTAATTCTGGCGATGGTCATAGGCATCTCGATATTTTGGCTGGAGATCAATCATAGCTGACCTGATCGAACCCAGGTGATGAGTTAACGATATTTTCTGAAAATTGTAGTCAGCCCGTCTGCGTGAGCATCGCCACAATTAGAGTAACGCAGCATTTAGAGTCAGGAAGGTGTCTGAGTCTAAGGTTCGATAAAAATACAATATAATCAATATATTATGTTGTATTTCCGTAATCGTGTAGGTGGTTCAAAAGCATTGCCGAGACGGGCTTAGGTCGATGCACAAAGCGCCCAGCTTTTGAAGAATTCTCGATGCAATGAGTTTCGGAGGGAGGAATAGGGAGAAAATAAAACCGCCTTGTTGCTCCAGTGCAGCAGGTTGCTTGGAACGCGAAAAAAGGGATGCGAATGGTTGGGGTCAGATCTTGCGCACAAGAAAAATTTTTGACGAATAAACAGTTAGTTACATCGCAAAAGACAGGATAAAAGGGGTTGGAGATAAAGGGCTAGGGGTGCATAATATAAAGTCGTAATGATGTTTACTGACATTTTGGGTCGGATTGATTGAGATATTCATAGATATGATTCGAGTGTCGCGTAGTCAAACTACTGTCCAGAGGTCCTGTTGAATTGGCTCAAGCGCAAAAGTAAAAGATCCTTAGGGAAGGTCGGTCTTGCCTTTACGGAGCAAGGGCTGGCATTGGTCTGGGCTGATGAAGCGGCCGACACCCAAAAATTGAAACATTGGGAGGTGCTAGACGGCCAACCGTCCCAGCTTGCAGATCTGCTCGAAGACCGTGTCGAGCGATTGGCCCTAGAGGGAGTCAGTACTTCCGTTGTGCTTGGTGACGATCACTATGATCTCCAGCTAGTCGAGGCGCCAAATGTTCCTCTTGCCGAGCGCAACCAAGCGGTGCGATTTCTCTTAAAAGACAAGATTCAAATTCCTCTTGACGATCTCGAGATTCAAATTTTTGAGGTGCCAGCAGAGGCCTACCCACGCGCTATGCTTTATGCGGTTGCTGTTTCGCGAAGCAGATTAATTGAAATTCGCGATCTTGTTCTGGGTGTTGGGCTTGATCTCAAGCAGATCAACATACGAGAACTTGTGATAAAAGCACTGGCCGAGCGGTTGAGCTCTTCTGAGGAAGGGTTGGCAGTGTTGGATGTTCGCGATGGGCAGGCAAGATTGAATCTTCTTCGTGACGATACCTTATTTCTTTGTAGAAACCTCAACACGCGGATAGACCAAGCGGCGATGGCGGCTTCTGACTGGGCTTTCAGTTTTGAGCGATTTATTGTCGAATTGCAGCGCTCGCTGGACTTCTTCGAAAATCAAATGAGTCAAGGCCAAGTGATGCGACTACTACTTGCGCCGGTCCCAGGCGTCACGAATCAGCTGATCGAGCAGCTTAACTTAAATCTGGTTGCGACCTCCCAGATCCTTGATCTGAATGAGCTTTGGGGCACTGGGTCCATTTTGACTGCGCGAGACCAGCATGATGTCCTATTTGCTGCTGGTTCAATTATCGGTGAAGGAGATTAACGGGTGCGTCAATCCATAAATCTTTATACAGCCGAGCTTAAGCCTCGAGTCGATTGGTTGTCATTGAAATATACGCTGGGTTATGTTGGCGCACTCACATTTGTTTTGGCGACGGTCTCTGCGGCCGATTTATTGAGTCGCCGCGATCTTGCGGCTGCGTTAACGACTGCACAAGTGCAGCAAGAGCGTTGGCTCGCTGAGATTGTTGAGTTGGAACGGGTGATCGAGGAGCGGGCCAAAGACCCTGCACTTGAGGCGGAAGTCGTGCAGCTGGAACGATTTCAGAAGGATAAGCTCACGCTAAGACGGTTTTTGTCTCAGGAGGTGCCGGGCAATGCGGACGGGTTTTCAACGCACTTTGCTGATCTTGCCCGCTATCACGTTCGTGGTCTTCGGCTCACTGAGGTAGGTTTAGATGAGGGGGGTGCAAAGGTGCGTTTGCGAGGTGAGGTGGTAAGTGGAGAATACATCACCAATTATATTGCCGGGCTGAATCGAAGCCCGACCTTTAGGGGGAAGGCATTCCGAAATATTGAACTCGACCGCAAAGGTACAGTGATCGACGGCTTGCCTGAAGGACAAAGTTTAGTCTTTGAGATTCGAACCGGCGAGGCACAGGCACGATGAACCCATCGCTCTGGCTAGAGCTGCAAACGTGGTTTGGCTTGCGATCCGCTCGAGAGCGGGGGATCGTTTTGATCACAGTGAGTCTACTTTTGTTCTTCGGCTGGGATTGGTTTTTGCAAGCGAACCTTGATGCCTTCGCAGCCTCGGAAACCCGTCGACTCCAGAGCCTCGAGCAAATCAATGTTGGCCTTAATGATCAGCTTGAGACTCTTTCGGCCATCGCTCAAGAAAATCCCAATACACTTTTAAGACGAACAATTAGCCGCTTAAATGCACAGAACGATCGCCTTGATCTTGAAATTGAGGCCATGTCGGGAACGCTGGTGCAACCAATCCAAATGGCCAATGTACTCAGCCAGGTCATGCTTCAGCAGGGCGGCGTTGAACTGTTGTCGATTGAAAACAGGCCTCCCGAGAGTTTGTTCTTCAGCAGCGGCGAGCTCGGTGATGAGCCTTTGGTTGTCTTCAAACATGGTCTTAATTTAACGCTTCGAGGTAGTTATTTGGATGTGCTTCGCTATCTTTCTGCGATCGAAAACCTTGGAGTGCGTTTTTTCTGGGAGCGCGTAGAATATAAGTCTGAGGCGTATCCCTTGGGCGTGATCGCCATTGAGGTATTTACCTTAAGCACACAGGAGCAATTGCTCAATGTTTAGGCTGGTAGTGGTTGTCATTGCGATTCTTTTGGGAAGCGCGACGGACGCGGAAAATTCGAACTATGTTGGCCTTGTTGACCCTACAATGCCATTGCAGCTTAGTCTTGAGGGGGTCGCGAAGGAGCGTCTCGGCGAGCGTGTGACCGAAGTTGTGATCGAACAAAAGACATACACCGTCTCTTCAATATTGGTTCGTCCTGATGCTAAATTTGCGCTGATTAATCAGCAAAGGGTTTCTGAGGGTGATGCAATTGATGGTGCTGTCGTCGCGAGCATCGATAGAGAGGGCGTCACGCTGCAGCGCGGGATAGAGTCGATCAGACTTTCGCTCTACAAGCAATCGATTAAGAAGCCCAGACTATGACAATACGGGGTATAAAACGGAGCTGGTGCTTAGTCTCGGTGACAAAGAGGCTGGTCTGCTCGCTGCTTGTAATCTTAGGTCTTCAGGGCTGTGAATCAGCGGGGCCATATGTTGCCTACGATACGAAAGTGCTCGATGAAGTACAGGACGAATTGATCAAAAGTCGAGCTGCTGCGGGGCAGAGCACCAGGGTTCAGGCTCCGCGGGAGATTATAGATGCTTTAATGCCGCCGATGGCGCTTCTGGCCGAATCATCAAGCGAGTTGGACGCACGGTTTGATTTCTCGGTCAGAGAGGCACTTCCGATTCGTGAATTTGTCACGCTGCTCACCGCTGATACCGATCTGAGCGTTGTAGTCCATCCGGATACAACCGGCAGGATATCAGCCCTTGATTTAAAAAATGTCACGGTCACCGATGTGTTAGATCAGGTCAGTGACCTTTACGGCTATTCCATTGTGATCGACCGAGGCGTTTACCAAATTCGCCCAGGTGGTCTGCAAACCAGAATGTTTAGATTGAATTATTTGAATGTTAGCCGATCCGGAAATTCAAGCATGCAGGTCACCGCCAGTGGTATATCCGAAGGTGGTAATCAATCCGGCAATAATCAGTTTGGGAACACTAATCGGTTCGGTAACGTTGCCGGTTCCATGCCGGGGAATGGTTTTGGAAATAACCAAGGCGGCAATAATCAAAATTCAGGCCGCGCGTCCATCAACACCGAGACCGAAACCGATTATTGGAAAGGGCTCGAGTCAGTCATTCGCAGTATCATAAATGCGCCCGCGTCCAATGTGCCGAACGCAGCATCTGGAAGCGGGCGATCGGTGATTGTTTCGCCCCAAACGGGCATGATTTTGGTGCGCGCCTTACCCGATGAACTCACCCAAGTCGCAGATTTTATCGAAGCCTCACAAGAGGCACTCCAGCGTCAGGTGATATTAGAGGCTAAAATTCTTGAAGTATCTTTAAAAGAAGGTTTCCAATCAGGTATTAACCTGCAAGCGCTGTATGAATCTGACAATAAACAGGTCAGCACAAGCTATGGGCAGTTAGGCTCTCAGATCGACGGCATTGGCGAACCTTTGAGTTTTGATGTTCAGTTTTCCGACTTTAGTGCGGTGATTAACCTCCTGGAGACGCAGGGGAATGTACAGGTTGTTTCAAGTCCGAGAATATTAACGCTCAATAATCAAAAAGCGATCTTCAAGGTGGGTGAGGAGGCTTATTATCTAACCAATGCCAGCACAACGAGTTTTGGTGCGGGCATTGAGCAGACCACTAATCAAAACAGCAGTCTTGAGCCTTTTTTCTCAGGGATTGCTCTTGATGTTACGCCGCAAATTAGCGAAGCCGGGGACATCATCTTACACATTCATCCTATTTTGAGTGAGGTTAAAGAGGACCTTAAGATCATCAACGGCCAAGAGTTTCCTCTGGCCAATAGCGCAACGCGAGAATCAGATACCATTGCGCGAGTGCGAAACGGTGAAGTCATTGTAATCTCAGGCTTGATGCAGACTCGGTCTACAGGCGATAAAGCTGGGGCGCCAGGCTTCAGTGAAGTCCCGCTTTTGGGATCCGCGCTTGAGCAGAAGCAGCGTGAAACCGTGAAGACCGAGCTGGTGATTTTGTTGCGAGCCTTGGTCGATGAAGGTGGTGCCATGGAAGCGCAAATCGATGAGTCAATCGAGCGTGTTGGCAACATGCGACGTAAGATCGATCCTTATTACCGGGGTTCGAGAGAATGAATATTGGTTTTAATGATGTTGGCGCATTATTTGGCCTTAAATCCCAATTATTGAGCCTTAGTCTCTCGACCTTGATTGCTTGCGCGATGTCTGCCCTAGGTCAATCTGAGGTGCCAGATCAAGCCACTTATCTTGAGAGCTTCGAGCAAGAAACGTCTACTACAATCGATGTGTCCAGTGCTCGGTCGACTTCTGGGGCTTCGGTAAATGCGGCTGAAAATTTGGGTTTATTCGATTCAGGGGATGACAGAGTTGTGTTACCGGACAACGCGTTGCGAAGCGCGCGAGAAGTCTCTGATGAGACCCAAGACCTTAGATTGACTCAGCAGGCAGTCGAATTGGTTGATCAGGGCGATATCGAAAAGGCATTGACTTTGTTGACGAAGTACTTGGTTCAAGCGCCCAATGCGCATCGGAGCCGAGAGGCGCTTGCGACAATCTTACTGGCACAGGGCGATCGGCTTGCTGCAAAACCTGTTTTGGATCTAGGATTGTCTCTAGCGCCAAATTTTGCGGGATTTAAGAAATTGATGGCAAGGCTACAGATGACGACGCAGCCTGATGTCGCGCTGAATTTGTTGGCTCAGTTACCGCCACGTCTGACAGATGATTTCGAATATCACGAGTTATACGCTGTGCTCTTGTTGAAGACGGGGCGCTTCGAGGAATCAGTTGCGCGATATAGAGCGCTTCTCCAGCTTGATAGTGATAACTCGAAACTCTGGCTGGCCTTTGCGATTGCGTTGAATGCGACAGGCGCGATTGATGAGGCGTTATCTGCTCACCAAATGGCCGGTCGATTTGGATTGAGCGATCCAGCATTAGATCAATACAACAGAGCTCGGTTGAAAACTTTACGAGGTGCGGGATGAGCGGCCTCAAAAAAGTTCGAATTGGCGATCTTTTGCTTGATGAGGGGGTGATTCGCTCAAGTCAGCTCGAAAGCGCCCTCGCAGAACAAAAAGGGAGCGGCAAAAAGTTAGGACGCCTCTTAATAGAATCGGGCGCGGTTACGGAAGATAAACTTCTGAGCGTGTTGTCTAAGCAGTTAGGGCTGCCGTTTGTCGGCCTGCGGCAGTTTCCGTTTAATGTTGAGCTCGTCAATCGACTAGAAGAAGGTTACGCCCGACGTCATCGAGCAGTCGTGCTTGCTGAGAAGGGCGGCGTCTATCAAGTTGGTATGGCAGACCCACTCGATATATTTGCGTATGACGAGTTGTGCCTGCTCCTAAAACAGACGATCGATATCGCAATTGTCCGAGAAAGTGAGCTGCTCGACACGCTAGACACCGTTTATCGTCGCACCAGTGAAATCGAATCGTTCGCCGAGGAGCTCGACAGTGAGGTAACAGAAGGACTTTTTGATCTGCAAGGTCTGCAAACAGGGCTTCAAGACGACGATGCGCCAGTGGTTAAAATGTTGCAGTCGATCTTTGAGGATGCGGTTCAGGTACGCGCCTCTGATATTCATATCGAACCTGACGACGGTGTGCTCCGCATTCGTCAGCGGGTCGACGGCATACTGCAAGAGCAGGTGATGAAGGAGCGCAGAATCAGCGCGGCCTTGGTGCTTCGACTTAAGCTGATGGCAGGGCTCAACATCTCCGAACGCAGGCTTCCTCAGGATGGTCGGTTCAGCCTACTTGTCCGGGATCGCAAGCTCGATATCAGACTCTCAACAATGCCCGTGGAATACGGTGAAAGCTGTGTGCTGCGAATCTTGGATCAAACCGCAGGGCTGACAACGCTTGATGAAACCGGTATGACGGCCAGCATGTTGGCAGATTTTCGAAAAATGGTGCATCTGCCCTTTGGCTTAATTCTGGTTACTGGGCCAACGGGTAGTGGCAAGACAACGACGCTCTACGGTGCGCTTAATGAACTTAATCAGTCGGGGCAAAAGATCATTACTGCGGAGGACCCGGTTGAATACAAATTACCCCGTGTCAACCAGGTGCAGGTTAATCCAGCGATTGGACTGGATTTTGCGAACGTACTGAGAGCGTCGCTCCGTCAGGACCCTGATATTATTCTTGTCGGGGAGATTCGCGATATCGAGACGGCTGAGATTTCATTGCGCGCTTCAATGACGGGGCATTTGGTGCTCTCAACGCTGCACACAAATGACGCGATTTCATCGGCCATGCGGTTGATGGATATGGGGGTAGAGCCCTTTTTGGCGGCCTCAAGTCTCAGGGCCATTGTGGCTCAGAGACTGGTGCGGAAATTATGCAGTGAGTGTGCCACGCCCTACTCTCCAGATTCAATTGAGCTCAGCTGGATGCAGCGCTATATGCCGCCAGAAGTGATTGCGAATGCCAGCGTTCGCGCGGCTGTGGGATGTCATAATTGCAATCAAACCGGTTATCGGGGCCGCATTGGTGTGTTCGAGATGCTGCTGATTAAAGATGCGATTGCTGATGCCTTACGCCGCGGTGATTCGGCAGATTTTGTCCGGCTTGCAGCACAGCAGGAGGGGTTCAAACCCCTTATTGTTGGTGCCCTCGAGCACGCAGTAAATGGCGTTACGACGATCAGCGAAGTTTTGAGGGTAGCACAGCAGTTTGACGAGGCAGAGGTCTCTGGTACGAGCGAATCAGCAGCGGGATCAGGGCCGTCTGAGATTACCGATTTTGACGAATCGCCCATGTCAACGCTCTCGCTTGAAGGAATGAACTGATGGCCGCTTTTGAGTATAAAGGTCGTAACTCTGAGGGTGGGCTCGTCGCAGGAGTTATCGACGCAACCAATTTAGAAGCTGCCGCGGATACTTTACTCGGCTCGCGTATCACGCCAATTGAGCTCAAGGCCGCAGAAGATGACTTAATGGGTGGGAGGTCTTTGGGTCAGATTTTAGCGCTCGAGCGTATTACCCCGATCGAGCTGATTACCTTCTCGCGTCAAATGTACAACTTAACTAAGGCGGGACTTCCGCTTGATCGATCTCTACGGGGGCTTGAGGCATCTCTGATTAACCCCGCCTTGCGCCGAGTGCTCAAGTCTGTCATCCAATCTCTCGAGCGAGGCAATACGCTGTCAGAGTCCTTGTCACAGCATCCTGAGGTATTTAACGATTTATTTTTGAGCCTTGTGCGGGTGGGCGAGAATACAGGACGCTTGGATTTGGCATTTCAGGATCTCGGTAGCTATATGGAAATTGAGCGCAAAACGGCGAAACAACTCAAGAGCGCAACACGTTACCCAGCATTTGTTCTGATGGCGATGGCGGGCGCGCTAGCAGTCATAACCGTTTTTGTTATCCCGGCTTTTTCGGGAGTATTTGACAAGCTTGGCGCGGATTTGCCTTGGCAGACGAAAGCGTTGATCGGCGCATCGGACTTTGCGGTCAGTAAATGGCCCTTGATTCTATCGGCGTTGGTGATCGGCTATGGGAGCTTTAATTATTGGAGCCGCTCGGTCAGTGGGCGTCTGATCTGGGATAGAGCAAGGATTCGTTTGCCGCTGGTGGGGACGATTTATGAGCGCATCGCACTCGCGCGGTTCGCCAAGACATTCGCCATTCTGAGCCGCTCGGGCGTGCCCATTGTGACCGCGCTAAATGTGGTTGCAGACGTGGTGGGTAACCAGTTTATTGGCTCACGTGTAGCTGGGATGGGCTCGGGGGTCTCGCGAGGTGAGTCGCTGTACGTGACTGCTCAGCGGAGTGAAATATTTTTACCCTTGGTGCTGCAGATGATCGCTGTGGGAGAGGAGAGTGGTAACCTGCCAGAGCTGCTCGATGAAGTATCAGACTTTTACGACGGTGAGGTGGAATACGACTTGGACCGATTAACCGCAAGTATTGAGCCGATATTGATTTTGTTCATTGCTGTTTTGGTGTTGGTCCTAGCGCTTGGTGTTTTTTTGCCAATTTGGGATTTGGGTGCGGCTGCCCGTTAAATTTTAAGCCTAAGCTAGACCAGACCTTGGGGTTAAAGGAGCCTTTGAGAGCAAGGCGGAATGTAGCAGGATAGAAAAGTTTGGTTTGGCGTTTGTCAAAGTTGTAACGAGCGGTAAATAGTTTGTAGGAGTAGCTTTTAAAATTTTAGGATATTGCTTGAAAACAGCACTATTGAGGTTCAAACTCATTTGAGATGAATGGAGAAAAATGATGTCGAATATAAAGACTCACCAGCAGAAAGGCTTTACCATCGTGGAGCTCGTGGTAGTAATTATCATACTAGGTATCTTGGCAGCGACAGCCTTGCCGCGCTTTATCGATGTAGCAGATGACGCCCATGTTAGCGTTGTTGACGGAGTTAGAGGTGCGTTAGCAACGAGCGTCCAACAAGGCAGGGCAATTTACATCGCTCAAGGTAAGCCGACCTCCTACACAATGGATGGCACCACAATTTACGCTGATACTACTCTTGGCTATCCGCGCAGCACAACCGCATCTGGTGCGACAGGCATGGTGACGGGTCAATGCGATGAGCTGTTCACAGCGTTATTGGGACCGAGCTCCCCAGCAATAGTCGGGCTCGCAGACACCACTGGCGCTACCAAAGCCGTTTCAGGTATGGGGACCACCGCAAATACCGATTGGTATGCATTGGTAAATCACGCAACACCAGGGAGCGCTACTGGGTGCAACTGGGCCTACACAGGCAGAGGCACTGCTTCAGGAACCACTTTGAGTGTTTTGCAGTACGATATTGATACTGGAGTCGTGGCACTCGCGACCGAAACCTTCTGATAAAAACTTTGCGAAGTTGGAAGGATTGGGCTGTCGGCGTCGAGGGGGATTTCTCTCCAAGGTAATCTCTCATACGACGCTCTTCCGACCGCCTGGCTCTCAAGCGTAACCAAATCCAATATGTTCATGAGCGATAAAGATAAGCAAGGATTTACGCTCGTGGAAATGGTTTCCGTGCTCGTTTTGGTAAGCATTCTCGCTGGTGCCAGTCTAGGACGATTAATCGAAACTGGATCTTATGAAGAAAAAATGGCATCCGATAGCCTGATTTCTTTTATTAGAGAAACGCAGCAAAGTGCATTCAGTCGAGCAAGTGTGCGTCTTGCAATTGAGTCTAGCGCCTCTGGAGTAACGGTCAGTCAAATAGTTAATGATCAGACGGGTGATACCCGCACATTCGCTTCTAACGACGTGCTTATCACAGCAGGTGGAGTTGGAAGCGGGACATCTTGCTCAAGCATTACTGCAACGATTACCTTGAATTTTGACTCGTTCGGAGAGATCGAGAGCGTGGATGACGATGGTTTCCCTGTCTGTTTAAATGGGAACAGTAGCCTCTGCGTTTCTCCAGCAGGGTTCGCGCATCTAGGGTCTTGCCTAGACTAAATCGGACAATCCTTCTTTACTCGTTGCCAAAGTCAGATTTGATTACTGTCTCGCGCTGATTGAAGTCAGCGTCGCTTTATTCTCGACTCGGTTACTGTTTATTTTGCCCAAGGAATGGAGGAAATCACAAATTTCATAACGGTACTAGCGCTGAGGATTGGTTTCAACGCAGTTTTGATTTGGGCGAACTCTGTTGTCATCAATGATTGTGCCTCTGCCTAATGTCAGTAGGTTGTATCCATTTGTTGTCTTCCGGTCTAGGCCGTAAGCTATCTATTCCTCAACTCAAAACCTCAGGCAATGCTCAAAGAAAGGAATCTAAGCAGATTTTCGGAAAATGGCGTCACATTAATTGAGATGGTCGTCGTAATCGTTATTTTAGCGATCGCACTCACGACGGTGACTCAGATCATTGGCCTCAACACTGTCAGCAGCAGCGGCACCTTGAATGAAACCAAAGCAATCGAATTAGCGCAATCTTATCTTGGCGAGATTAAAGCCAAGCGTTATGACGAAAATTCCCCTATAGGCGGCGTGCCGCCATGTGATGGCTTGAGCGGCGGCGGTGCTTGCACCGAAGACGCAGATGCGGCTTTAGGGCCAGACAGTGGGGAATCGTCCCGGGTGCTTTTCGATGATGTGGATGATTTTGATGACTTAGATGAGGGCAGCGGCAGTGGCAACGCTCTGCTTGATGCAGAGGGCAATAGCCGAACCGGTTACGAAAACTTTCGAGTACAGGTCCAAGTGACTTATTCTGGGGCAGCAGCGCCGCGCTCTGGCAGTACCTCCGATAGTAAGAAAGTAATCTTGACCGTAACTCAGCCCAACGGTGAGTCTTTAGATTTTACTGTTCATCGGGGCAACTATTGACATGCTAGCCAGACCATCACACAGCAGTGGCAGCGATGGGCCTAGATCCCAGCTTACGAATCGAGGGCCCAATGCAGCTTGGCTTAATGCTCGCTGCATTAGACGCGCATTTGATTCAAGGAAATTCCTGTCAATTGGCGCTGCTCAAAAATCAATCTCAAGTCGGCAGCGAGGCATCACCTTAGTTGAGCTCGTCGTCACCATTGTGATTATGGGGATCCTGGCAGGTGGCACGGTAGCCTTTGTCATTTCATCAACCCAAAGCTATGTCGATACCGCAACCCGAAATCAGCTCAGCGCCATTGGCCGTATTGCAACCGAAAAACTAGCAATGGCCCTCAAGCTTGCCGTTCCGAATAGCATTCGGGTGACCGCTGCACAGAGCTCTGGTGATCAATGTATTGAGTACATTCCAATTGCGGATGTTACGAGTTATCTCGACGTTAATTTTGCATCTGCGAGCAATTCTCTCACAGCACTTCCTTTTACGGCATCGGGGCTTTCGGGAAAAAAATATGCCATTATCTTCCCGGTTTCGCCCTCTGCGCTTTACGCTGCATCAAGCCCAGGCCCTTTGGCGACCGTTACCAGCTATAGCGCGAATGTGTCAGGGGGTATAGAAACCGTAACCTTGTCGGGTAATCATTTGTTCGGGACAGGGTCAGAAGCCCAGCGGCTCTATCTTGGGGAGGAGCCCGTCAGCTTTTGCGTTGAAGGCGGGAAGTTATTCCGCTACAAGAATTACACAAGTTCTGGCCTGAAAGCGACGCAATGTACCCCGGATACATCCTCGTGTTTGCCGACCAGCGCACCCAACCGGGCACTGATTGCCGATACCCTTATCAACACCAGTCGAACGGCTTTTAGCGTGGCAGCCTCAAGGCTTCAAAGTACAGGAACAGTTCGGCTGGATCTTAATTTTTCCGATGGTTCCGAGTCGATTAATATACGTCATGAAATACAAATACCGAATGCACCGTGATGGCTAAAAAATCCTGTCAACCGGTCCGAATTTTGAATAAAAACAACCAGAAAGGGGTCGGTCTGCCAATCGCCATCTTTGTGATTACAGTCTTGGCGGCCTACGCCGTCAATATGGGCTTGTTGTTAGAAGATAATGCTACCGGAAGGATTGAAAATATTACAAATTTGCGAGCGAGCCTTGCGGCTGACACGGGAGCCGATCTGGGGATGAACGTAGCATTTGATCCGAGCGATGCCCCAGATTATGCAGGTGGCATAACGTGCTCGAGCACCGCGATCAATTATAGTTTTGCAAATGACCCAGGGATGAGTGGTTGCACTGCAGCAGTGACATGTAGCGCTGTAACTGCAGGGGGTAAAACGATCTACACGATTACCAGCGTCGGGACGTGTGATTCTGTGAGCAAAACTGCTGTGATCAGCGCGCTTTAGTCAGGCGTTGGCAAGTCTTTTGGTAGGGATACCGGGCCTCAGAGAATTGATTTGTGATTCCCGTGCCTGCGGATGCGCTCTTAAGCAGCCAGATAGCACGATCGTTTCGAGTGGTGTCTCAAGGGGTTGATCGGCGAGATCCGTGTACTGCCGTTAACGTGATGAGGCTCTGCGAGACCAATTTCGGTGGCCCAGCGCTGTGATGATACTTGTTTAGTTTGAAACTTTACGAAACAAAATTTTGTCGTGCCCACCAAAGACGCCAAAGGTCCCTGTTGCTGTTGGCGGCGAATCGTCATGACTTCCGTCCAGATCCCAATCATATTTCAGCCAGGGCAGATCAGTGAGATTAATGTCTATCGTAAAAGAGCCGCGGTCACTGTCTGATGGCGCAGAGAACGAAAGATTGCCATCGCCCGAGACCAGAACGAGGTCAGTCGTCGAAAGATTAACGTTTGTGGAACTGCCAGCGCTGTTATCGGTGCCACTACCAATATTAATCGTTAGATTACTGGCAGTACTGATGGCTGCATCATTGAACGCTATTCTGCCTCGCGCGATTGGCGTACAGCTGTCTGCGGTGTTTGTTACGAAGGTTGTGCCGTTGTAGTACTGTGCCGCAAGCGGTATCGGCAGCGCTTGACTCTCAGGGCCGCTCGCGGAGCTCAATTCGATGCGGCCCCAGCGCAGCTTGGGATTACCGGTCAGGTCTCGGCTGGTGCAGCTACTAGTTGCAGTGCAGTCACCGCTGGTCGCAGGATTCATGTCCAGCGCGTTAAAGTTTCGACTATCGAGTCCATCGGTGAGCGTAAGACCGATTTCGAGATTGAGTTCCCCTTCGGGTGATGAGCCTCGAGCAAACTTGGCCGATGTATCGGAGATGCTATAGACGCCGGCGTTCCAAGTGGTGGTTGCGTGAGTGAGTCGAGCGCTGAGATTGTTGCCATCGTTGCTGGTGGATTCGGCGACCGCCGCGATGGCGGCGACAGCATAACCGTCACTAGAATCGTAATGTGAGACAGTCCCGCCGCTCGCATTTTTCGCGGTTATGGTGTACCCAATGGTCAAGTCTGGTTCATCCATGTAAGTAAAATCAGTACCAGGGGTACATCCGTCGATCACACCATCGCTACTCAGCAGAAACTGATGAGGGAAAAACCGGCCGATGTGACCGCTTGTGGTGCCCGTTACGTTGCCGGTTCCGAGGTAATCGCTATCCCCGATTTCAGCGCGGAGGGTGATGGTGCCCACTTCATTGAAATTAGCGACCACGGTGCCAGCGCCATCGGTACTGCCACTCAAACTATAGGACCCACTGGATAAAGTGCCAGCGTTACTGCCCCCAGTTGGATAGGTGAGGGCAACGAACGTGACCTTGGCAGTTTCTGCCGAAGATTCTTGGCCGAAATTGGGTGTTGTGCCGCCCAAAGCATTGAGGGCTTGAACGCCGACGTTAAAGTTGGTGCCTGCAGCGATGAACCCTGAACCGCTCGAAGTTGTCCCAGGATTACTGGCTACCGATACACTTAAATCCGCAGGCTTGCTGACGAAAGTATTGCTTGTGCCTGTTACTGCCAGTGGTGGGTTATTCCCTGATGCCGGCGTGGTCATTGCGCCGTAGAGTTTAGTGCTCCCAGCGTCTTTATAGATGAGTGGTATGGGTGCGTAACCGTTCGCGTTAAAAACGAGATTAACCGATTGGTAGGCAATCGTTGCGCCGCTGTTATTCTCTTCAATGCCGGTCGCCGAGCCGCCTGTTGGCGTCACCGACATATCTTTATCGCGACGACACGTTGATGGGTTAATACATTCGTAGGCAAGGTTGGTTGAAATGGTTTGGCCCTGTACAGCAGCATCCTGTGTGCAGGCATTACCACCGTCCTTAACCCCGACCAAGATTTGATTGAGTGTGGTACCTGCTGTGAGGGTTGGAATATCATCGCCGTCGCCGTCGGGGACCCCATTGGCGTTTGCGTCTAGAAAGAACTCGAGGGACATCGTCGCTGCATTGAAAGTGAACGTCGGGTCTTCCGATTCTGATTGACTGCCGTCGGTAACGTTGATCGTTGTGGCACCGGCAGCAACGTGACGCAGATAAGTGGTGATGCTGTTGGCGCCACCAAATCCAATGGCGATGCTGGTGTTGTCTGAGTTGCTGACCCAGGCGCCGTTTCCACTACTGGTCGTTAAAGTCACTGTGTTACTGGTTGTGACGGCAGTATGACCCGCATTATGAGCGATAATCGTAACCGGAATAGCCGTGCAATTAGGGCCATTCGCGTTATTTGTTGTGCTACCGCCATCATAACTAACAGCCTAATGATCCAAACCTGCCGCAGGATTCACGGTAACAGTTAAACTACCCGATGCCGATTGACCTTCATCACCTGAATCGCATTTGTCTTCGGCGTAGATGGTTACGGTGAAGGTATAGGTGCCAGAGGGCTGCACCAGCAAATCTCTCCCGATGTGGGTGTTCGAAGGAGAAGTTTGGCCATTGTGAATGTCATCGTTGAGGCCATTGCCATCCCAATATTCCGGCTTGATTAGCAAATAGTAGTCATCCGTTTCTTTGTCACTGGTGTTTCCACTGGTGACCCAAGTGTTATTTTTACCAACATCATTGCCATTTGTATCATTATGCACATGCGAATCTTCGCAGGAGTATTGGGTAGAGCTTCCATCGGTTACCGTGAGTTTCCAAGACTTTAGGTGGCCATTGGAACCGGAGCTGTTTTGTCTGTTCCAATAGAGCCAGAGGTTTTGCGTGCCATCACCATTAGTAGAATCGACGGTGATGGCAGTAATGGTCACATCGCCCACTGTGCCGTCACCGCCCATTCCCATTCCCGCTAGCACTACATTGGGCACGACGAGTAAAATCGCAAGTAAGATGGTTCGAAGTGACGTAAGTTTAGACATTTTTAAGAGAATTGTTTTTCATAGTGAGGAGTATAACCTGAACGGAAAAAGTTGCCGGAGAAAGATTGCGTACCGAAGCAGGAGGGCGTTTGTTTTTGTATCGTGCTGGCTAGGCTGCATGCTGATAGGCTCAGCTGGGTTGGTTCGGGCAGAGACGCAGCTCATTCATGTTGAGCGCTCTCATTATCAAGATCTTTATGTTGAAGAAAGCCAGCACACCCGATGCGTATCATTTAGAGACCGAGACCAGCAGACTTGTATTTATAACGATCGTCGCGATTACTTGGTCTGGGAATATTATCGTGCAGTGTTTGCCGCATTCGCTTTCGTCGAAAAGCCGCAGAAAGCGCTCGTGATTGGCCTTGGTGGCGGGGTAATCCCTCTTGCCATCAAGCAAATCTATCCCAGGCTTAACATCGACGTGGTAGAGCTGGATCCTGCGATGGTGCGTGTCGCTGAGCAATTTTTTGGTTTCGTGGAGACGGACACCTTGAACGTCCATGTGTCTGATGGCAGAGTCTTTGTTAAGAAAAAACTGCTGACGGGTGGGGCTTACGACATCATAATTTTGGACGCTTTTGGAAGGAATTGGACGCCGGAGCATCTGTTAACGGAAGAGTTTCTAAACGAGGTAAAGGGAGTGATGAGCGAAGGTGGCGTCTTCGTCTCCCACTCTAGAGCTAAAAATAAGTTGCGCGACAGCTTCTTTGCGACTTATCGAAGCGTTTTCGGGGAGTTTTATTGGATTCGCACGGATGGCTGCTGCCCCCTTTTGTTTTCTATGAAACAAAGCTACCCCGATCGCGCCGCGATTACTGCACGTTTGCCCGATCTGATACAACCAATGCAGACGCTTCATATTAGTATTGACGATTATGTCGGTGGGTTAACGCAACAAGTGAAATGGAATGTGTCTGCAGGAATCCTTACGGACAGTTACGTGCCTGGCAATATTCTTCAAAACAGATCGCCTTGAGGCATGGAAGCGGCCCGGAAGTTGGTGGTTTTACTTATCTTCCATATCGGATCACCCTGGCAATTTGGCTCAGAATAAAGCTTGAATGTGAATCGAAAGTCGCCATTGAACAGGCGCCAATCGAAGTCAGCACCCCAATTGTTATTGCTTTGGAACACCGTGGTGTGTTGAGCGACTGCATCTGTCCATTCGATATCCGGACGGGGTGAATTGCTACAGGCCTTAGCACCTCCTATCACGTTGCCTTCCCCTTGAATGTAGAGCGCCGTTGATTTCCAGATCCAAATACAGTCATTGTTGGGGGCGAATGTGACGCTGGTAGAGAAATTATGAGGTGGTATAACGTCCGCTGGGTCCGGCACTATCGCTAATGCCAAGAGTGCAGGTTTGGCGGCGGATTTTGAGGTTCTTGACATCGAACATAAAGGCAGCACGCTTGCGCTTATTTCGCCTAGAGGAGGAGATAAGATTTCGAGCGTGTGGGAAACGCTTGATGTTAAAGCAGCAGAATCGCAAGTAAGATCGTCGAACATTTGAAGTTCGTACCGGTAGGCACCAGGTTCTAGCTTAAATGTAATTCCCGTTTCTGGGTCTCGCAGCTTGCTAAATCGCTGATACAGCCCTCGGGTTGTATTACGCCATCGCGCTGCTTCGAGTTCGATACAGCCCAAGGTGTTGACCATCTCGTTATCGAGGCTAAACAGGGACAAACTATAGCTAAGCGATCGATGGATAAATTGGCTGCTGCTATTAGATTGAAGGGTTAAGTCAAATTCAAAAGGAGCGGATCGGTCGTTTACGTTTCGATGAAATTGAGCGGTAATATCGGCATGCGTTGGTTCTAGGGGTTTTTCTGACCGTTGTGCTGTGGTTGAGTTCGATTCATGAGGCTCGCAGGCACAGCACGCAGCCAATAAAAAAAAATAAACTTTGGGCCGAAGTCTTTCAAACATTAGCGTGCAGAGGGTAAGGGACAGGTGCAGGACAACCTGGGTTCTCAATTAAGTTAGGTAATTTGATGGTGCATGAACTTGGCCACCACTCACTGACGCTGGTAGCGCGTTGTTTTCGTCGAATCGACTGCCTGGCATCGTGTTACCAGGCCAAACCTCCGCGTTACATTGCAATGACGTCACCGCAGCAAAACCGGCGTTCACCAATCCTAAATCACTATTCGCTGGGGCGGTGTATTCGGTCTCGACCAGGTCAAAGAATAATTGCCCCTCGGCTTGATCCACGATTTGGCTGCGAACCGAGCCAAATTCAGCAAGGCCGCCCCAGCGCAGGCCTTTTGTTTGCGCATACGGCAGGGCCGGCACATTTAGATTTAGCGCGCAGCGTTCTGGGCCATTGGCCAGGGCCTTCAGCAGTTCAATAGCGTATTGGCAGGCGGTGTCGAAATGCCACTCCTCGGAGACCGCAAGGCTGACGGCTAGGCCGCGCAAGCCGAAGTTCTGAGCCGCTAAGGCCGCGCCAACGGTGCCGCTGTGCAGGACCGAGCGGCCGGTATTCAGGCCTAGATTAGGCCCTGAAACCACAATGTCGGGCCTGGGACCAAAGGCCTCTAAATGACTGGTGATGGTGCACAGGG
>Ga0213863_10000800_pt1 | contig 23514 bp, 10 predicted proteins | sample PICome_8_FD_160128 | JGI IMG/M metagenome (GOLD analysis project Ga0213863, IMG submission 160128) | Coastal seawater microbial communities near Pivers Island, North Carolina, United States - PICO497 | ecosystem: Environmental > Aquatic > Marine > Coastal | place: USA: North Carolina... | reverse complement strand
TTCTTTGCCAGGCTTAGAGAGTCGGGTAACCAGTGCCTCTATGGCGGCATGGTTTTTAGCCCCAGCCACTTTAATGAGCTCGTCAACCAACACCCCTTGACTAAGAGCTCGCTCGGCTAGGGTAATAAAATGATGTGGGGGCGAGCTCATCACTGCCGCCCTAATCATAGGATCCGCGGCATTATCTACCGCTAGGGCAGCCAGAGCATGGCCTGCTTCAGGTCTCTTTGAGTTGCCTAATGAGCATGCCACCTGCAAGCGCACCCCTAAATCAACATCATCGATCATCTCCGAAACTGCTACAACTAATCCGGGCTCTTCACCCCAGCGATTTTCCGCAAGACGAACGGCATGACGACGAAGTTGAGGATGGGGATCTTTACACGCGGAATAAAGGATCTCCAGAGTCAATCGATTGATTCCATCGAGCACACACAGAGCGTGCAAACGCGCTCTAGGACTCGGATGTTTTAAGACCATCTTCGTAACCTGACCAGTCACCGAAACCGCTTTTCTTTCGACAAGAAGGCGATGAGCAAGATCTCGCACAATTCCATTTGGACTTGCCAAATGCCTCACAAGATTTTTGGGAGCCCCCTTTGCCAGATCTGGGATTTCCCGGGCTGGCTCATCCTTGGGCAAAATACGATAAATCCGCCCGTAGCCAGACCCCTTACGCTCGTGCGCTTTCATTTCTCTTTTTCCCTCGTCAGGCAACCACTCAGGATGCTCAATCATATATCGATACATGTCGACCACCCACACGGCACCATCTGGACCTGTTCGGGCCATCACCGGGCGACACCACCTGTCCTCAGAAGCAAAAAAATCAAAGGCTCCTTCTTCTGCTCGCTTGGCTTTAAAGCTGTAGCCATCACGATCTAACACGACACGCTGCACTAAATTATGAAAGGGCTCGCAAGTCAAAGCATGCACCTGCCCGTCGTCAAACAAAAGTCGATCACGATAAATCATCGGCGAACAAGCACTCGTGAAACGCCCAGATTGATTAAAACTGTGAAACCGTTTCTGGAGGGATGACGCTGGAAACACTCGCGGGTTTTGAGGGCGAAGCTGACGACGAATTTCAGGTGGTGCAAAATTAATGTTCCTAGTCAAATAGCGCTCCTCCAAAACATAGTGCCAAAGGGGGAAACTATTCTGCACCCCAAAAGAATTCCCCCAATCATCGCGCGCTCGGCCAAATTGAGAAGGCCCAGAGAGAGCTTCCATCAGCCCCTCATCCGGACGAATTCGAAAGTCCATACTACCTAGTGGTAAGGTGCTTCCTGCTCGCAACGAATGGATCATGGTATTTTTTGCATACCCAGGATGGTGACTCCCATTGGCACCATGAATCCAGTTGTCCAAACCCCAGCTCAATCCATTGACTCGTAACTGTTGATTGCCTTGCTTGAATCCGGAATAGAGCACTTCTTGAAGATCCGCTTTACCGTCACCCGTGGTGTCTTGCGCATAGATCAAATCAGGCGCGGCCGCTACAATTACACCACTGCGCCAAGACATGATTCCCGCAGGATAATTGAGCCCTTTGAGAAAAAGAGTCGATTTTTCGTATTTCCCATCCCCATCAAGATCCTCCAAAAAACGCACACGTCCTCCAGGCTTACCATCAACTCCAGAGGGATAATCTGCCATCTCCGCAACCCATAATTTACCATCAGCCCCCCAATCAATTGCGACGGGATCTTTGACCAACGGCTCACTCGCCACCAACTCAATTCGGTAGCCCTCAGGCACATGTATGCTTGAGAGAGCAGCTTTTGGTGAAAGGGCACCGGAATTACTTTCCTCTAAATTCTTTTCCCTTGGCAGCAAATTGACTGCTTCGTAATGCCCCGAAATCTCGGCAATAGAGAGCGCGCGATCATATAAAGCAACGTGATCGAGGCGCCCCTCAAGAATAGAAAAGCGATCGCTTCGGCCTCCGAAAAAAAACTCAGGATGCCCATCCGGATAAGTGCGCGCAAGGGTCCCATCGATTTCAGGTTCAGATCTTCCATTCAAATACACTCGCACTCGCTCTCCCTCACGAATCATGGCGAGATGGTGCCAGCTATTTGGTTCAAGCTCAGTCACTCCCGTTAATAGCCCCCCGCTCCGGTTCCCCTGAAAAACAATTAATTTTCCCGCTGCAAGGTGTGATCCCCCAATACCAAGATGGTCTCCTTCCGCCTCTTTCATGCCATCCAATCCTCGCGAAAACAAGTAGGCAGTAACCGGGCGGGTTTGATTTGGGAGTTGGTTACGAACCCAAAATTCTACAGTGTAGACATCGTCAATCCCTTCAATTTTTTTCTGAACGCGCTGCTGAGAAGCTTCATTCCCGTGTTCGATCCAGACTGATGGTTGAGAAGCGAAAACTGATTTTTGATAACCAGCCATTGCACCGCGGTCATAATTCGGACGGGGTGGAGCGGGGCGTGCGGGTGGAGTCATCCTTGAAGCAGCAAAATTTCGTGCCGCTTCTTTTTGGCTAAAGGCACTCTTAAACCAAGCGACTTCATCGAAGCGCCCTTCGACTGGCAACTCCCCCCCCAAGTGCCATTGCTCAGATTCAGACGGAGTAAGAGGGGCGCTCACTTCTGGTATGATGTGGCCATCAAGATAAATCTTCACCTCTTCCTCCTCTTGGGACATTACGACGTGATGCCATTCTTTTAAGGCTAACTTTGTCTTACCAAAAAAACGTTTTTCACCATCTTGTAAAATCAAAGAACCACTAGACTCTCCATCCGCCTTGCCGCCAATCCTCAGAAAGCGAGACACCCCATGCTGCACAAGGTCACCGGTATGATCTCGCACCGTATTACTCATGCCATTCCAAAACCAAAATGATAATGTTCGCGCCTTTGGAACCGTGACTGAAATACGTCCACCTGCCAGCTGAAGAGCGTTATTTGGAGTTTGTTCAGAAATGGCCTGACACTCAGGCCCCGGGAGATGATAAGCCACCATTCCCTCAACATGGCCGCTACGACCTTGGCCAGAGGCATCGTCCAACGTGCCCCCTCCCAAATCCTCACACTGAAAGTAGGCCAAAGGTTTTTGCGCCATGATCCATTTTACGTAATCTCCTTGATGCCTCAGCGACGGTCGACGGGGTTTTTCTGCGAGAGATTCAAAAGAGCTCAACAAAGTCTCAACGATCTTTGGCTCGGCCTCCACCTCTAACCCGGCGGTCCTAGCCGGCCAAGTGGTGTAACCTCCCAAAGCGTGTTGTTCAGGAGGCGGAATGTATCCCGCGGCCCCGTTCGCCAATTCAATATTAAAGGTCGAAGGGAATGGGCTCCAAGCTTTGAGCTTAAGGCCCGTGATGGCGTAAACTTCATTGGGAATTGTCGTAATCCCCAAACTTCCAATCCGTAGCGTTTGCAAGACAAGGTTTTCAGTGGGGTTTTTATGAATATATCGAGCCTGTTCCGCGTAAACTTCGGGGCGGTTTTTGGGCCTTTTCCCTTTCATTTCAGAGAGCATTTTATCAGCCCAAGCCAAACGCTTCGCGTCAGGCAATCGCCTTGAAAGCGTGAGCTCTTTCTGGTCCATCCCGAGCAGGGGACTTCGGTCATAACGAACCTTTCCAACTGCCCCTTTGGCAATCTCAACCAGCCCATCGGTATAGATCGAGATATCTGAATTAGTTCGATCGCCTTCATAATCTCGCAAATGCAGGTCTCCGCTCGTGCCCTGAGTCATGGCGCACACAGGCTCACGCTCTCCGACAGCCAACTGCTTAGCAAGCCGATCAGAAAAGAGACCAAAGTAATCCGCGGGGCCTCCTCCACCGCCATGGTAGTGCATCGAAAAATTCGCGAGCACGCCAATCGGATTACCATTCAAAGCCTGAATCGATAAGACAGACAATTCATCATCGACCGGCCCGGAGGGCCCGACGTATTTCGGATTTCGAAATCCAGGATGCATCATAGCTCGGACCGTTTTATCACCAAAGGGATCTCTTTGCATTTGATCTGGTCGCGTGATCCAGCGCCGATTGTAATTGTAGCCAGTTGCTTTCACTTGCTTATGACCAATTTGTGCTGGCTCGATTTTCCCATAAGCCTTCACAATCCCCTCTGCGATTTTACTCGGTAAGAATTCGGTGTAAGCCGGGTCTGCCATTGTTCCCAAACAATAATCCATCGTGCTCGGAGCAGAGTGGGTATGGGTCGCTGCAATCACGATTCGATCAATGGGAATTCCAGTTTTTTGTGATGCCAGAGCTTTTGTCCGATCACAAACATCCCGAGGAATCATACAGCTATCGACCACTGCTACCGCGATGCTGACTTCACCACGCTGTAAAACAAAACAACGCGCCTTGAGATCACCTGGCTGCATCTTTCCCCGTCTTCTTTCAACAAACCCTCCATTAATCAAAAGAGAATCAAAAGGAGGTGTGATATCCTGAACGTGAGCACCTGCTAACAAGTTTTTCTCTGCAAGATGAGAATCAGCTGACAGCGATAAAAGCCCCGGCAAGAGACAACTTACAAGAGCACTTAGAAGAAGGAGACGCTTAGCTAATGAGGCGGGGTTGATAATCTTTAAAAGCACCATAACTAATCTAAGAGACAAGGAGGACAGCCTATCTTTCAGCGGTAGATTTGGCCAGATCTGATCTGGGATCTCTTCCATCGCTAAACCACCTCAGTTGCTAGGTTCAACGATGTGATAGTGCCAACTGAAGCTTTTGTACAAAGTAAGGGCGGGTCCGCAAACTCACGGATCCACCCTTTTATTCTATTGAGCTCATTTACTTTTTGAGCAACTCAACCATTGCCTTACCCATCGCATCGCCAACGTTCATGTAGGTTTCCGCGTTCCCATTATAGTGCCCGCCAGAGCTTCCCCCCTCGGACAGTGGATGCGTATAAACCGCCGCCACGTTTCCTTTGAATTCAGGATATTTGCCGGATTCGCCATCAACTGCGAGCATGGCATCTAGAATCTTACCTCCTCCATCAGTGGACCCCTGCTTGGTCTGACCAAGAGATGCCGTCACAAACTTTGCATTGGGGGCCTTGAAATCCTTACGGAGGGACTTAATTAGATTCACAAGGTTCTTCTCATATCGCTGCGAAAGAGCCTCACTCCGGCTATCACGATCGCCCTGCCACCAAAAAAATCCTGCGACCTCATATTTTGTTGCCGCGGGGTAATATTTATCCAATTCCGCAAGAACCTTCTTCGCACGATCGACATCGCCATCGTATTGAAGGCCAGCATACCAACCAATGGGCTTTGGATCTTCGCCTTTTTTCCACCTTTCAGGAGAACCTTTGTATCCGGGGTGAACCCAAGTCTGACCTTTCGAATCAGCAAACTCAAAACCTTCACTCCCTGGAGGAAGAAGATCCCAACCGAGAGCCCGGTTTCCAATGCAACTTTTTAGAATCATGACCGGAGCATCGACAACTTGGCCAATATGATGACCGATCCCAATCTCAGGACCGATCTTACCTTTCCCAATCTTCATCCACTCGTTGTTGAATTGCCTAGTTTTACCCGGGCCTCCACTCCCCATCACGCGGACATTGCGCACATCCTTGCGCTCGGTCCAATTACCCCCGTCATCCACAAGGTAAGGATAGAGAGCTTTTTCCTTCACAGCATGCTCGAGAGACCCTTCACCTCCAGTAATCTTACCAAACCCAAGCATGTTCGACTGTCCCATCAAAATATAGACCTGCACCGGCTTCGACATGTCGGCAGACTGACCATCGGGATCGGGTAGCTCAGCGGTTGCGACACCAGCAAAGCTCATAGCAGCCAGAAGACACGATGCGTTGGTAACATTTTTTATTTTCATAAATATTGGATTAACTTTGGAAGCTCCAGAACGAGCGTCCCGAGTAAGAGCTTTCAAATCTTTAATCCTATATCCTACCCCATTAGGGATAGGTCGATCACTCTTTTTCCGCGGCTAGGGGCTTGATCAAACCGATCGCCTTTTCTGCAAATCTCGCTCCTAGAGTGCGATAGCCCTCTTTGTTGCAATTTCATGGAGCAGTATTGTTCGAAATAAACTTCATCGTTAGTCAGATGCAAAATTATCATCAAAGCGATACGTTTTTCTGAGCTATAAATAGATAGACGTCTCAAGCTAGGGAATTAGCATTCCGGAATGACAAATAAAGTGATCGGAAAGGCTCTGATTGTAATTGGGGACGCAACTGAGACCGTAGACACTCTCTACCCCTACTACCGCTTGCAGGAGGCTGGGATCGAACCAGTAGTGATCGCTCCAGAAAAGAGACTCTATCAAATGGTAATGCACGAAGTCCGCCCGGGCTGGACCATCACACGTGAGTGGGAGGGATATCAGCTCGCTGCAGATCTTGCTTTTTCAGAAGTATCCCCAGAGGACTATCTTGGCATTCTATTTTCTGGCGGACGAGCACCAGAATACATTCGTGAAGATCCAGATCTTATTCAATTAACTCGATGGTTTTTTGAGCGGAATAAACCGATTGCCAGTGTTTGTCACGGGGTTGAGATTCCCGCACGCGCGGATTGCGTGAAGGGTCGACGGATGGCAACCGTCGCAAAATGCCAGTTTGATCTCGAGATTTGTGGAGGAATCTACGTCAACGAAGCCTGTGTGATCGATGGAAACCTGGTCTCAGGTAGAACCTTTCATGACAACGGGCACTATGTGGGGCCTTGGATCAAGATGCTCGAGAAAGAGGCTAGAAAATGAATCGGAGAAATTTTTCAAGCATCATCGGTGGTGCCGCTCTTTCCACTTCAGCGAGGGGAGTAGAACAACAATGGACGCCTCGCTATGTCATGTCATCGGCCATGTATGGCAATATGCCTCTTGATCATGTTTTATCAGAGGCATTAAAGACAGGCAGCAAATCGGTAGATATCTGGCGCAAAGTCCATGCGACTCATCGCGAGCAAATCAACAAAATCGGGGATGAAGCTTTTCAAAAGCTCCTCAAAAAACATCTCACCACGATGTCAGTTTCAACCTGCTATCCCCTTGGACCTTTCCGGCAGGATGATGAAATGCGCTGGACGAGGAAGAACGGGGGCTCGATCACCGTGTGCGGCTCAGGTGGGATGGGGCCCAAGGATCCGGTGGGCCAAGAGGCCAAAAAACAAGTGAAAGCCTTCTTTGAAAAACTTAAACCCCACTATGAACTGGCCGAAGAACTTGGTGTCACCATGGCCATTGAAAATCACAAGAACTCAATGCTCTCTTCTCCCGATTCAATGAGGTATTTTTACGAGTTAAATCCTTCGAAGAACGTCGGAGTTGCTTTCGCCCCACATCATCTTTACGACGCCATTGATCAGATCCCTACGCTACTCAGGGAAGGAGGAAACACCCACATTCCATTCATTTATTTCCAAGAATATCATCTCTCTTCGAAAAAGAAGATGTCCGAACAAGAGCAACTCAAACAACTCCCCGGATTTGGAAAGCTAGATTACATCCCCATTCTGAAAGTCCTTCGCGACATCCGATACTCGGGACTTGTGGAGATCTTTGGCCACCCAGTCCCAAGAGGAGTCCCAATGCTTGGGTCCGCAGCAGAGATTACAAAAGCCATCAATACCTCAAGGGCTTATCTTGATGCCTGCCTGAAAAAATGATGCGAAATTTTCTATCTGCTTTACTACTACTCACCTGGGGAGGGGCGCATGCCGAGCCTCATGTCGTCGGCTACGAGCGTTTCCATTTGCGGGCTCCTTCGGCACAAGGGGGCGCTATTCTTTTTTCCGAACTCGGCTGCGCCAATTGCCACGGAGGTTCCCAAGTTATCATTCCCCGGAAAGGTCCTTCCCTCGAAAATCTATCAAGTAGGGTGAGTCATGACTGGGTCGTTCGATTTCTTCAGGATCCCGAGGCTAGTCGCCAAGGATCAACCATGCCGCACATGGCACATGACCTCGTCGAACAAGAAATCGATGCCATCGTTTCTTATCTAGCGACACTTGGGAATGGACTCAAATTTAAGAAAGCTCGCCATGCCAATGCAGAACGTGGAAGCGCCCTCTATCATGAAAAAGGCTGTGTGGCCTGCCATGCTCCAACCCGTGATTTTCGTGGGCCACAAGGAAGTGGCTTAAAACTTAGCCCAGCTCTAGCAGTCCCATTACCAGATCTGGGACAGAAGACGACTCTCACCGCGCTGGAACACTTTCTCGCTGATCCTTCGAAGTTTCGTCCAGATAGTCGAATGCCTCGTATTCCTCTTGAAAAGCAGGAGGCTATCGACCTTGCTGCTCATTTGCTCGACTACCAATCAAGCGATCCAAGACAAGCTCCTGATCTTATTCCCTGGCCCAAAATAGATCACGAAAAAGTCGCCCGAGGAAGATCGCTAGTCACCAAAATGAACTGTGCTTCATGCCACGACTTACCGGAAATAAAAGGATCAAAATTACGTCCACTCGCATTATCTTCTTCTTTTGAAAATGGGGACTGCATCTCAAAGAATCCTGTCAAAGGAGCACCCCACTATCGGCTCACAAAAACACAACGCGCTTCCCTAGCTCTCTACCTTAAGGGAAACAAAACTGTCCCCCCAGCTACTTTGAAAGGACATCTAAGCTTTGCCGCTATGAATTGTTACGCCTGCCACAGCCGCGATGGAAGAGGCGGTCCGGTCCCAGAGGTCGATTCTTTCTTCATCGGTAACAAAAGCCTTGGTGACTCCGGCCGCGTGCCTCCACCCCTAACTGGCATTGGTCATAAACTTCGATACGACTGGCTGGTGGGCGTGCTAGAAGGACGCAAAGATCGCCGGGTTCGTCCTTATTTAAAAACACAGATGCCGGCCTATCCGGCCCATGCGGAGACTCTCGCAAAGTGGCTCGCTGAACTCGATTCTAATCCACGGGCGCAGCCTATCACCCTAAATCCAAAGCACACCGAAATGGGGCGTAAGCTCCTGGGCAATCAGGGCGGCGTTAACTGTAACACCTGCCACAGTTGGGGAGATCAACAATCACTGGGGATTCCGGCGCTTAATATTAGCTCGCTTGATCAGCGAATTCAACCCAGCTGGTTCCGCTCCTATCTTCTCGATCCTTCCGGTTATCGCCCGGGAACGCTCATGCCCTCTTTTTGGCCCAAAGGCCAATCCTCCATTCTCGATGTTCTTGGTGGCGACACGGAGCACCAGATCGCCGCCATTTGGGGATTCATCAAAGAAGGAAAAGGCTCACCACAGGGATTTCCAAATCAGCGTAACAGCCGCTTTGAGCTTGTGCCGCAAAAGACTCCTATCATCCAGCGCGCCTTCTTCGAGGAGACTGGAACGAAGGCCATCTTGGTAGGATTCCCAGGAGAAATTCATATCGCTTACGACGGAATGAAATCACAACTATCGCAGGTCTGGCGGGGGCAATTTTTCGATGCCTATGGCACCTGGTTCTCAAGATTCGCACCATTCGAAAAACCTTTGAGTAGCGAAGTCTATTCAGTGAATAATGCCGGACTCGAAGCATCACGTTTCCGGGGTTACACGATCGGCCCTCATGGTAACCCCACGTTTTTATCCAGTCGGACCAATCAAAACATCCAAGATAGCTATTGGATTGAAAACGAAAAGTTGATCCGGATGGTGAAGTGGGACCAAGGAATATCTCCGCAAGTCGCACATCCGGCAGGATTACGGCTTGAGACAATCACCGGCGAACGCAGCATCAAATATATCTATTCATGGAAATGAGAAATTTGAGTCAACGCCTTCTCGATCAATCTAAAAGGGCCAAGGTGCTACCCCAACTTATCCTAGTTATCTCGATGACATTGGACACTCAGGCTGAAGAGACAAAAATTCCCAGATCATACGAGCGCTTCGAAATCCTCGCCGCAGGTGGCGAAAAAGATTCCCGCGATCCTTCGTGGAAACCAGGTGAAGGCATTCCCATGGAAGTCAGTGGTATGGAATGGGTTGGGGACAAACTGGCGGTTTGTATTCGCAAGGGAGAAATCTGGATGCTCGAGAATCCCTTGTCTACCGATCGTAATAAAATCAATTTCAAGCTCTTCGCTTCCGGACTACATGAACCGCTTGGATTGCTAAAAGATGGGAAGGATCTCTTGGTGGCCCAACGAGGTGAAGTAACACGTCTCCGAGATAGCAATAATAATGGAGAGGCGGATGCTTATCTCACCGAGTGTGACGGCTGGAATGTCTCGGGCAACTACCACGCCTATGCTTACGGCCCAGCTCGCGACGGAAATGGCAACCTCTGGGTGTCCCTCAACCTGGGCATGGGAAAGCTAGCAAACAATCACATCGGCTGGCGTGGCTGGGCTGGAACGATTGGTAAGGACGGCTCCTTCCAGCCCAAAGCCTTAGGAATGCGTTCGCCTTCTGGGATGGGAGCAAATTTGAAAGGGGACTTATTCTTCTCGGACCAACAAGGGACCTGGATTCCCGCCACTCCAATTTACCATCTCAGGCCCGGCGTCTTTTATGGAAATCAGGAATCGCTTGCTAGCCTCAAGTCGCCAGAAGCTCCCTTTGAAATGAAAGTGATTCCCGAGCCTAATCAAGATTATGGAGAAGCGCTCACTAGCTCAGAGAGATTTGTCCCACCCGCAGTTTGGCTTCCCTACAATAAGATGGGGAGATCTGCGACTGATGTGAAAGTTATCGACCAAGACGGAAAGTTTGGTCCCTTCGACGGACAATTCCTGATCGGTGAGTTTACCAACTCCGCTGTGAATCGTGTCTTTTTGGAGGAAGTGGATGGACAGTATCAAGGGGCTTGCTTCCCATTCTTAAATCACTTCCCCGCAGCAGTCTTGCGCCTTCAATTTGCGCCTGATGGTTCGTTGTTTGTTGGAATGAGCAACCGTGGTTGGTCGTCTCTTGGAAATCGGAGTTATGGACTGCAGCGGATTAGCTTTAATCAAAAAACACCATTTGTAATCAAGGAGATGAAAGCCCAGCCCGAAGGCTTCGAATTGATTTTTACCGAGCCACTCCATCCCGATTCATTGACCCCCGAGTCACTTAAGGTGAGTAGTTTTACTTACCAATATTCCTCTCGTTACGGTGGTGACGAAATCAATCCTGCTCGGCACAAAATCAGTGGGATTAAAACTTCCAAGGGCGGAAGATCCGTCCGCTTTAAGGTCGAAAATCTAAGAACCAACTATGTCTTTGAGCTGACCACCCAAGGGTTGAGGTCAAAGTTAGGTCAAAGGCTAAAGCACCCTCAAGTGTGGTATACCCTCAATCGAATCCCGGGCGACTAGTATCGCGAATTTAGTCACTCTAATAATCGATTCTCGACCGACTGCCGTCCTATATTTACCCAAAGGACCCCATAAATTTGTCCCGTCCCCTCCCTCTACTGGCCGCTACCGCTCTGGTAGCTGCTCTGGCTTTCATCAATCACCGAGGCATGGCAGAAAAAGTGGCCGAGGAAGCCATCTCGATGGAGAAGTTCCTAAGAAGAAGTGGGCGCCAGACTTAGACGAGCAAGCCATTCAATGGTCCGGTGCTATCGGCAAACTGCTTCATGCCAGTTCCCATCAACTTGGCTTGCGACAGCCAAAGATTCGCCAAAGGAGTGTTTTCAGGACAATTGAGGACGCGGCCTGTCTTGATCCTGCCATTGGCTGATCCAGCCACGATAATTGGAAGCTCATTCATGGTGTGATCTTTCCCATCACCTAATCCTGATCCCAACGTGACCATGGAATGGTCTAAAAGCGTCCCAGCTCCCTCGCTGATCGCGTCCATTTGTTCTAATATCTCAGCGAAGAGCTCCATATAAAATCGGTCCACTTGAACCAAAAACTTTTTCACCCCTTCGTTGTCCTGCCCGTGAGTGAGCCCATGATGTGATTTGGTGAATTGTAGTTCATGGAAATGTTGGGGGGATCCCCATCTTTCTGGAGCAAGCATGAAGGTCGCTACGTGGGTCAGGTCACCCTGAAAAGCCACCACCAGCAACTTGCCCATTAACTTGATATACTCTCCACGCGTCATCGGGCCTTCGCCAGGCTCGAGGACATCCGCTCTCTTCCGCTTTCGGTAGTACTCGTTTAGCTTCTCGATCTGCATTTCGATTTCCCGTACGGAATCGAAGTATTCATCCAACTTGCCCTTATCATGATAGGTCAGATTCTTTTTAAAGTTGGCAGCATCTTCCAAGATTAAATCGGTGATGTCTTTGTTCGAATTACTCGTCTTAAAGAGTCGTTGATAGACCTTGCTTGGGTCTTTCATCGCGGTCGCAACATGCTCTGGGCCATACCAAGAAATATTGTCGAGGTAGATCGACTCCTTAAGGTCCTTGAAACTATTACAATTTAACTCCAATGACCGGATCGGGGTCCGATGGCTTACTTTGTCTGCGATAAGATGATCCAGTGTCCGGTCCATCGGATAGGGCGACTTGAGTTTGCCATTTGGATCAGCCGAAGAGAGGTAGCAGGAACTGCATTGATTGTGAACATCGACTCCTCTTACATTCACCCTTGATAGCCCGGTGATCAGGGAAACTTTACTCCCCACATTTTTAAGTGGGCTAAGAGTGGGCATCGACAGAAAATCGGATTCCCCTTGCTCCGGGAAAAAATGATCCCTCACAAAACCCATCGGGGAATAAAACGAAGCGAAACGCAATGGCGGCTCCTTATCCTTCTTCGTCTTTGGATCTGCGGCATACATCTCCAACCAAGGGAGAGCCATCGCGCTGCCGCTGGCTCCAAGAAGAAACTTTCGTCGACCGATTGATTTCATGGCTTCGCAATCTGAGTGATAATAGGATGAACTGCAATGTTTTTGATGACATCACGCATCCGGTAACCGCCCGCTCGACTTGCCTGGGCAATTTCACCTGTCGCAATACGATCCGCCAAGGTGAGCTCCCGCCCGAGGGCGTATGACAGAAGGTGGCCGATGAAGGCCTTCGCGAAGAGATCCTCCTCAGCTAGAATAGCATCCTTAAAACCTACGATATCCGTGAACTCGTGTTTCCCAAAAAGCTTTCCACTCGCATCTACTTTCAATCCGGTACGGTAATGATCCCGCCATCGGCCTAGTAAGTCATAGTTTTCTAAGGCAAAGCCAAAGGGATCAATCTTTACATGACAGCTCGCACACTGAGCATCGCTGCTGTGTTGGTTGAGTTTTTGCCGAACAGTCAGCCCCTCCTTTTGAAGCGTTTTATCATCCGCCCGCAGGTCAGGAATGTCATCTGGTGGAGGCTCAGGCGGGTCATTAAAAATGACTGATGAAACCCAAGAACCACGCGTAATCGGGAGTGAACGAAAAGGGCTGGAGGTCATTACCATAACGGCTCCTGTCGTCATCACACCTCCATCCCTTCGGTCCGTGACAGGAGTTCGCGTGTATTCAATATCGCGCAGATTTACGTTGATTGAATAGGTGGCTGCCCTGCCCTCGTACCATTCGCTCAGTAAATGGCTCCGGTAGGTAAAGTCCGAATCAACCAGCTCAGAGATCGGCCTATTCTCGATAAAGACTGTCTCAAAATTCAAGAGCGGCTCCAGCATCATGTGCATTCCACGCTTGTAAGAAATCTTATCGTCTCCTCCAAAGTAGTAGTCACGGTGCGACTTAAAGTCCGGAGAGGCCGAAACCAAATTATTCAGTTTCAACCACTGGGGAGCAAAACTATCACAGAAGTTCTTTACGCGATGGTGATTAAGCATGCGGTCCACTTGTTTACCCAAGACATTGACGTTTTGAAGTTCTCCGTTAGCGGCCAACTCGAGCAATTCCTCGTCTGGGATGGAGCTCCACAAAAACATCGAAAGACGTGTCGCTAAATTGAATGAAGCCTGATTTGGTGACACCTCATCTCGCTCATTATGAACAAAGATAAACCGCGGCGAAGCTAAAGCCGCCGAGACCACATCCTTCATGCTGCGAGTAAAATCGCCGCTCTTTTGATATTGCTTGTCAAAGTATCTTGCATAGAGCTTCCCCGTCTTTTCATCGGCAGGTGAATGAAATGCTTTCAAGAGGAATTTCTCGATCCGCTCATGTGCAATCTTCTCAACTGGTTGTTCAACCTTTGGCTTGGCCTCGTCAGGCAAACTCCAGCTACCCATCAGCTCATCCCCGGCGATTCCTTTCTCGCCGGAGGCAATGCTCTGAATCTGAAGTCCATTCAATCCGGATCGGTAAAGGCGAACATCATTCAAATCACCATAAAAAGGCTCATTGCCATGGGCCCCAACCAACATCGGACCAGCGCTTTGGGTGCTAAGCTTGCCAGCCATCGGCTTACTCCCAACCTCCTTGCCATCTAGGTAGAGGCGAATCTTTTTACCATCAATAGTTCCCGCAACATGATGCCACTCCCCATCGCTAAGTATTTTGGGATCCACTGCAGCTCCAAATTCCTCATACTTTCCGGCAATCCCCGCACCCATCCAGAGCCCCCAGGTTTTCCCAGTCCGGCCAATCGCCAGCAATTGGCGTCGCCATGAATCCTCCCGCCGGACGATAGTCTGCCATTGATCAGACAAATTTGTGGGGCGGATCCAAGCGCTGACGGTCAGCCCGGTGCTGCCAGCCGCGACTGATCGATCCACTGAAATCGAAGCCCTTCGAGCTTTCGCTTTTGGGCTCAAGGGGTCGTCAAACAAGTCATGCCAAACCCCACAATTCTCATCGAAATTTTCGGCATGAACGATGGACCGGCTCAGCTCCAAAAACGACTCCATGAGAACTGGAGACAAACTCAAATGATCCCCACGATTATTGAAGCCATTCTCCGCCGGAGGATCCTTGGGAAAGGCCATGACTCCGAGCAGGCGATTTTCCAGCAACTGCTGGAGCCCCATAATTCGATTCCCCACTCTGACAACCTTGGGCATTTTCCCCGACTCGGGCCTAAAGTAATTACTATGATCCCGGATAATACGATCATTAATGGAATAGACCCATGACTCGAGATCGAAGAGGTCCCGAACCGCGTTGCCATATTCAAAGCGGTTCATGCGCCGCAATCTCATCGGCACCAACGGCTGATCGTGTTTCGTAGAATTGGCGAATGCTTTTTTCAGGTCTGATATTAAACGGTCTCGTTGATTCTGAGTGGGCTGAAGCTCCTCTTCCGGAGGCATTTCATTTTTGTCGAGAACCTCGATCATTTCTTCAATCAACTCGGGGTTCTCCTCAAGGTCCGCCCATGTTGCATACTTGGTGAGATCGACTTTCCCCTTGGTCTTCTCTCGACCGTGGCACTCGTAGCAATGCTTTTCAAAAATCTGTTGCACCCCCTTTTTGAAATCGCGTATCTCCGCAGAAGGTTTTTCAGCGTGAGCAAACGACGAGACAACGAAAGCTACCGCAAACGCAAGCCTTGCTAAAAAACCTCGAGCTACTTTCACCGTAAAAGCATAGGAACACCTCCTACCCGGGTCGAGGCAGAAAGATCGGGCGAAAAAGAAATCACGATACGAATTAGCCACTTTTCCTCTTCATGGCGTATGGCAACGAAAACTTGCTACTCGGGCGGGTGAGGAATTCATCCAGCACGGGCGAGTAAGTTTCCACTTGGATCCGGTCCTGACCGGGATGAAAAGTCAAGATGCGCAAGAATCCGCTCCCCGCCTTAATTCGTGGGAGATCAAAATACCAATAATCAGATTGAATCTGGTGGACAGTGTTGCCGTGCCGGCCCTCGCTGGTCAACCGGCTCTCTCCAGCATGTCCCGATAGCACCAGAAAGATATTGGAGTGCCGGCTCACAAAATTTTCCCAGATCACTTGTCCCGAGTTGCCTTTGATGGGATATCCATCGGATTCCGAAAGCCGACCTTTCTTCGTAAGGTAACCGTGGGTGACCACGACGATCCGATGGTTCGGGTGCTTCTCCGCCACTTGGTTTGCCCAAGCTATCGCTTCGTCCCTCGGTTTAAACTCAAGGGTGATCACCATGAAATCCATCCCCCCTGCCTGAAAAGAGAGATAATAATTCTCCGTTTTCCCGGCCTCACGAAAGTGCCCCTGCTTATCAAGAGCGAAGTGCGCGTCATACAAGGAATTCTCAATAAACCGTGAAGGTGGAAAATAGCGACTGAACTGGCTCACGCGAGATTGGCACGTCTTGCGCAGCTGAAGAGAATACCCCATGTCGTGATTTCCAGAACAGAGAACATAAGGAACATGAGGCTCGATCGTCTTGAAAGCGGCGTCCGCGATCTTCCATTCATCGTCGTGCTCAGTTTGCGTGATGTCCCCCACATGCGTCACCATAACAATATTTCTTGCTCGGTGATTTTTTTTAATCCATTCGGTCTGACCGTAAAAGCAGGCTCTTTGGTCGCCAATCTCTGGCCAATGTTTTTGAGTCTCCCGGTGCCGAGTATCAGCATAACCCTGAGTGTCCGGTAAGACAATCAACGTGAAGAAATCTTTTGATTTGGCAGAGTCAGGGGTGATTTTAGAGGTCAGGGGTTTTGTTTCATCGGCAAGAACCGAAACAGTCCACAACAACGACCAGACAAGCCGGCTCGGTCGTCGAATTAAGCACTTCATGAAGCCTCAGACAAAAATCTCTCTAACGTAACTCTACTTTTACACGGAAGAAACGCTTGCCATCCACTAGGGCAGGTTTCGCCAAGCGGATGGTTCGAGTCACCATTCCGTCGCCATTGGAAGTAACAATTAAGTCGACGAAATCATCCGGATTATTACTCCAGTTTTGGAGATCGGTAGTTGTCTCTACAGATGTTCGCACGTCATCAGCGACCTCTCTTACGGTGTAAGTGAAAGAGTCGTAAAGGATCCCATCAATAATGATGCGGCTGGCACTAGGAGGTCCTGATTGGGTCGCATCATTATCACTGCTCCCAAGTGCATGTTCTAGAAGAGCGTTCAACCCATCACCGTCGAGATCATCCGTTGGATTACCCGCAAGTAAGGTGCCATCAGAACTTCCAGGCGTTCCTCCAGGAGCGACACTCGCTCTCCAATGAGTAGATTCAGAGGGGTCGAGATTCTGACCGGGCGCCCTAAGAACAATACTATAGCCAAGCGTGTCGGCTGCTACAGGCCAAGGCAACTTATCGTTATAGGAGAATTCCTTGATTGTGCTATTCGAGGAATCCTCAAGTTTCAACTTCTCCCCTGCATTACTCAAGCTCGTAGAATTTTCAAAGACTCCCGCAACTGGAAGCCCTTCACCGTAAGCGAGTTCAAATGCGGCAAGATCACGCACAACGAGAACGCGCTCACCTGGTGCTAGGCTGGTGACGGAGCTCCCGGTAAAATCAAAATCGATACCATTGGTAAACTTCACGCCTGCAAGGTCCAGAGTTACAGAGTCACTCACGTTCATCAATTCGATATACTCGGCAAGTCCATCAGGCTCGGGATGATACATGATTTCAGAAATGATGAGATGCTCCTGTTGGTCAGTAGGATTGCCGACATAGGAAGTGAAATTATTCTTCATCCCATGTTGATCAATAAGCGTAAGCGTTTCTCCTAGATTCGAGAGATGTCCTTTATATGGGCTCACCACAAAATTTCCCTGCCCTCCGGTAGGACCAGTCGTGCGAGAGCGAAAAGACTTGGCATCTGGGCTCAAGTAGAGTGTCCAGCCCGCGGGAATAACTGTGCCGGCAGGTATGTCGAATGCAACCCCTCCTTCCACCTTCCAATTCGAAACGTCGACCGCAATCCCATTATTGTTCACGAGCTCGATATACTCTTCATCCTGATTGGCCGAAACGGGATTAAATTCGATTGCTCCAAACTCGATTAAAGGCTCAATACTCCCATTAGAATCAGCGATACCACCATGCAATTCCGGCATGAAGATCAGATCGCTACTCCCCAAAGACCGATTCATACCATGGATCGCAAGAACGTTAGTCCCAGGTCGGAGTTCACCAAGGGATGCACTAACATTCCAGGTATCATACTCTAAGGGATCAGCCTCGTAGCCAGCAGTGGCAATTGAGTTCCAGGAGGGGCTAGCCGGGGCCTTTTCTGCCGCGATCTTAGTGCCGTTGAGATAAACGACGAAACCATCGTCATACTTCATCCGCAACTCCATGGCCTGGAATATAGATGGGTCGGCAACTTCGAATTCACAACGCATGTAGACCGAGGAATGAGTGCCCCGCATTGTTGCTTCGGTATCGGTGCCAATAAGAGGGTCGTATTTGATGCTAGAATCGAATCCTACGCCGGTAGTTCCCGTAAGCCAGTTGGTGTCATCGAAATCAGAGTTCATCCAAGCGTTGTCGACGGAGTCGTCGCTGGGGACGAGGTGAGTCAGCGGTGCTCCCGCTGATAACAAAGGAGTGTATACAAGACTCAGCTGACCCGTCTGAGCATCGGGGATGATATTTTGAGAATAAATAAAAGCCCTTCTCGGCGCTAAAAATTCGTCGCGTAAACGTTGAACTCCTTCAGCCATAGTTTCGACATCAGGATGATTAGTAGTATACGGGACAACGGGAGCAGAACCTCCGTCCGCGTTGTGAAGCCAAGAACCCCACTTTTCAAAGTCTCGCTGAGCATCAGAAGGCACGATATCCTCAGGGTCGATCAAGGCTGAGAGCTCATTGAGTCTGCGTTCATAATAGCGTTCTTCCATGGGCGTATCAGACGGCTGAAGATAAAGATCATGTAAGCTTCGAATGCGACGGTAGAACATGGCTCTCGTCGATCGACGACTGTAGAGCTGAGCAACAAGCCGTACAGCACCGCCTGTCTCAATGTAACCGTTGGTCTCCATAAGATTACTAAAATAATTGAATTGCGATCTCCAATAGCGCCCTTGGGAGAGATCAAGATCCCAGGGGAGAAGTGCCCACTCATCGCTTTTTCCGGTATCGCGATAGATATACCAATTCTTCCGGTGCATATCGATATTTCGGATAACAGCAGCAGCAGCCATCATGTTGACACACATGGGTATATTGACGTTATCGAAAGTAAAATTATCCAGTGAAGTACCGCTCTGAGCAAGGCCATTGATCAAATCTTGAAGGTCGGAGTTGTTCTCGTCGCGCCTGTTCTTCTTTTCGAATCCAGAGTTGGCACTTCCTGTCAGGGTGTTGTTGTAGACCTTATATAACGCTCCATCCTCATTAAGCCCCGCACGCTTCAAATAAATATCGTCGGCGTCTTCAACGAAGTCGGCAGTACTAAAAAATTCGGCGTTCTGCTGCACACGAACCGTATAAGCGAAGTGAGCATGAACACCGGCATTGCGCATGATCTCATAGCCAAGAACATGACGAACTTTTGATTTGTCGGCCCAGTTGGTAATAAGGTCAATATCCTTGGTTCGAGGGGCGTCCTCGCTCCACCTGAAGCGCTGGGTTTTGTTAAAATCAATATTGTAACTCTTCTTGGGAAATCCCCCAGTCGACTGACCGTGCCGATTAAAAAAGACATTATCGTAAAGCTCGCCCAAGTAAAAAATCGCTCCACGTGTTCCACTCGTTCCAGTCGCTCGCGCCGGATTTTGGACAAACCATTCCACTACGCTCAGCTTAGTTTTGATGGATGGATCAACCGCAACCGTTCCGACATATTGGTGGGAGTCGGCCGGATCCTTGAAGGCGGGTATTTTTGTTTCCAGCCCCAACTCATCACTTGCCTCGAATCTCCAACGGATCATCTCTCCCGAGTCGAAATCAGCACCAGGGATGGAAGCGGTAAAGATGCCATCATTAGCCAAAGCGTCGGAGCCAGTCCCCTCATCATTCATGAGAAGTGTCTTTTCCGCGCCAAACATAACGCGATAGAACATCGTAACGGAGGCAACAGGAGATGAAACAGCCTCCATCTTAGCCATGACCATCAGATCCTGACCAGCGATGGGTCTTTCGGGCTTATCTGTAAAATTGACGAAAAGAGGGCCAGCAGCCTGGCCACTGGAGTTGGGGACACCCGGAGTTGGAGAATTAAAAAAACCTTCACGTTGTGCTCCAGAGGTATCGACCACAGCAGCCGTAAGCTCAGGGTAAATGAGAAAATCTGAGCTGTTGGTCGAGCGATTGAGCCCATGTATCGCGAGGATATTTACTCCTTCAACGACTTGTGTTGCGCCCGCCGTAGCATCAACCACTATAGGGTCAGCGGCCGCGACAGAGTCGGATCGCGATCCAGTAGCATTGGAATTCCAAGACAGATTGCCAGGCTTATTGTAGCTCCCTGATTCCACTCCATTGATGTAAGCAACAAATCCATCGTCACAATTCACACTAAGAGAGAGAGATTGTATCTGGTTGTTGTTCGGGTCGTAAGTGAACGGAATACGGATGTAACAACTTGCATTGACCGCCTGCATCGCCGGCTTGAGGGTAGAATTGCCAAGGTCCGTGTCGCCCACCAAGTCGAGGAGAACACCCGAATCAAATCCAATTCCCGTCGTAGTTGACGTCCAGGCCGAATCATTGAAGGAGTCTGGAAGATCCTGCCAAGTATTGCCCAGTGAGTCATCCGAAGGCACAAAATATTTGGCTGGCAATGCACCACTGATCAATTGCTGCTGGGTCACGGAACCAAAACTATCTCTCCCATAAGACTGGTCCTCGAATTGCAAAGGGTAAGTAGAGCCAAAATCAGTAAGCACGGTAACGGCATCTGGTGCAACCAAAGCAAGATAACCCCCTTTTGAAGGGAGTTTGAAATTGGTGTGCAGCGCTGCCTCTGGATTTGAACGATCTTTATCGGATGCGAAAATAACAAGGTAACCACCAGCCGGGATAGTGACTGCAGGAATTCGCCACTTGTCGAGGTTGGTCGCCTTATCCGTGAGGAAGTAGCCGTCGAGATCAACCTCTCTCCCATCTGGATTGTGAATTTCAATCCAGTCTGAAAAATCGCCGTCTTCATCAGCCAAGGTCGTATCGTTAGCGGCCATAAATTCGGAAATAACCGGTGCCGCATTAAGAAAAACAGAACCGACCGCAAGGGTCAGCACGGTGGTGATTAGAAATGTATTCTGCTTCATAGCTGAGTGAGCATCGCCAGGAGTTCGACGACATTAGTAAGAAATATAGATGTGTGTGTGCCCGTCTTCAACCGGGTGATGGTTATTTTATCCCGAGCAGGCTCAATCGTCTAGCTTGGAAACCCTCCAAATTCCTGCAACTTAGCTCAGTATATCCTTAATCACGTGGCCATGCACATCGGTGAGGCGGAAATCACGACCCTGACTGCGGAAACTGAGGCGTTTATGGTCGATCCCAAGTTGATGCAAAATAGTAGCATGAAGGTCGTGGACGTGGACCTTATTCTTGGCGGCGTGATAGCCGAACTCATCGGTCGCACCATAAGTCAAACCAGGCTTCATTCCACCGCCCGCCATCCACATCGTAAAGCCATGCGGATGGTGGTCCCGCCCCCAGGTTTTACCCATCACTTGAGCCACTGGTGTCCGGCCAAATTCACCACCCCAGATGACGAGGGTTTCATCGAGTAAACCACGTTGCTTAAGATCAGCAATGAGTGCGGCAATCGGTCGGTCGGCCGCGCCACATTGCCTTCGGTGTTCGCGATCCATATCGGTGTGTGAATCCCAACCACGGTCGTAGAGTTGTACAAAGCGAACGCCACGCTCGACGAGGCGACGCGCCATCAAGCAGTTCCGGGCAAAGGATGGCTTCACGCGATCAGCGCCATATTGCTCAAGGGTTTTCTCTGACTCCTGACTCAGATCAGCAAGTTGCGGCACGCTGGCCTGCATGCGGAAAGCCAATTCATACGAAGCAATGCGAGTCGCAATCTCGGGATCACCGAGAGTCTGGTATTGGCGGCGATTCATCCACTGTAGCAAATCAAGTTCATTTCGCCTCCCCTTCGTCGAGACGCCCTTTGGGTTATCAAGATGAAGTACCGGAGCACCACTATTCCGGAAAGGCACGCCGGCGTGCCGGGATTCGAGAAATCCATTCCCCCAAAAACTTTGCAAAAGCGGTTGGCCATCGCTCACTCCGGAAGTCAGCACCGTATAAGCGGGAAGGTCATCATTAACCGAGCCAAGCCCATAAGACATCCAAGATCCAAGAGTCGGCCGATCACCCAACAAAGTTCCACAGTTCATGAAATTCACTCCCGGATCGTGTACATTGGTGTCGGTATACATCGAACGAATCACCGTCAATTCATCGGCGACCTTTGCAAGATGAGGCATCAATTCTGAAATGATGGTGCCTGATTCTCCATGCTGACGAAAAGTATAAGGCGAACCCTTAAGATTCGGAGTCCCACGAATCAAAGCAAACTGCTGATGGTTCTTCAGCAACTCCTTTGGAATCTCTTTCCCATCGAGTTCGTTGAGCTTCGGCTTGGGATCAAAAAGATCGATGTGTGAAGGCCCACCCGCCATGAAGAGAAAAATGACGCGCTTTGCTTTCGGAGCATGATGGAAGTTCGGCAAGCTCCCCTGCCCTGCGCGAAGCTTGTCATTCAGCAAGGAAGCAAGCGCTACCGAACCAATCCCACCCGCCGACCGTCCCAGAAAAGCGCGGCGAGTAAGATCTGCTGAGGAGTTTAAATGATTCATGGACGCGTAATGGTTTCGTCGAGGTTCAAAAGAACGGTAGATAAACTCTGCCACTTCGCGAAATCAGATGACGCGGAATGATTCTCCAAGAAACTCAGGAACTTCTCGCGCTCATCAGCATCAGGAAGCCGACCAAGGCAAAGACGGAAGGCGAGATTGAGGCGTTTCTTGGAATCAGAAGCCTCCCCAACAAGTCGTTTGGCCAGGCCCTCTGCGGACTCAACAAAGACCGGCGCATTCAAAGTCACCAGCGCCTGGGTCGGTAAGTTTGCCGAATTGCGTCTGGATACGCAAACTGCACGAGCTGGAGCATCAAGGAGTTCCATCGTGGGATGAAGAGCCATCCGTCTCCAGTAAATGTAAAGGCTCTTACGGTATAAATCGTCACCGCTACCAGCCTTCCATTTCCCGGGAAGATCGCGGTCTTCCCAATAATTTTTAGGCTGCAGAGGAAAAACACTTGGTCCTCCACGAAAAGCTTTAAGAAGGCCACCGATTGCAAGGGCTTGGTCACGGATTTGCTCGGCAGGCAGGCGGACACGTGGCATGCGGGAGAGGAGTCGATTTGTGGGATCTCTTTCCCTAAGCCGCGAACTAATCTTCGCCGCTTGCCGATACACCGCCGAGGTCACAATTAGGCGATTGAGGTATTTCATATCCCAACCGCTATCGACAAATTCAGTCGCTAACCAGTCAAGTAATTCGGGATGAGTTGCCGGCGCTCCTTGAGCCCCAAAGTCGTCCGAAGTACTAACGAGACCTTGACCAAAATAGCTCTGCCAAAAGCGATTCACAACAACCCGCGCAACAAGTGGATTCTTCCCATCGACGAGCCAACGCGCAAATTCGAGTCGGTCACCAGGTTGCCTATCACCATCGGATACCAGGACTTTAGGAGCGGCAGGTGACACTTTACCTCCCGGGCTGAGAAAACTTCCACGTAGGTGAATGAAAGTTTGCCGGGGCGACGTGCGCTCTTTCATCACAGGAACAGCC
>Ga0213863_10000793_pt1 | contig 23594 bp, 43 predicted proteins | sample PICome_8_FD_160128 | JGI IMG/M metagenome (GOLD analysis project Ga0213863, IMG submission 160128) | Coastal seawater microbial communities near Pivers Island, North Carolina, United States - PICO497 | ecosystem: Environmental > Aquatic > Marine > Coastal | place: USA: North Carolina... | reverse complement strand
TAAATAATTATGCAATTGAAATAATACTTTTAACCTTATTTGCTGGGCTGGTTTTAGCTGAAATAGTTATAGCTTATGCATTTATTAAAAATATTTTAAAAGGGAATAAATAATATGAATCATTTATCTGTATTGCTAGGTATTATTACAGGATTGATTTTAGGCGGTTCAATTTTTGGGATTGACTTAATGTATCAGGCATTAAATATCTTAATGGGTTTTTCAATTTGGACTTGTTTAATTTATTGTATATATTATCAAGTTAAAAATAGTATTTAATTAAAATAAAAAAAGGAAAAATAAAAAAATGAATATAAATAAAATAAGTGTTGAAAATATGACTAGCAATGCAGGAAACAAAATTGCAAATCAATTTGTAATTTGGACAGATGAGGGTAAGTACTTTCAAAGTTACAATTCCGTAATTGCTTTTATTCCATTTGATAAAGATGAAAAAACCATTTTAGATGAATATTACTGGGATTATTCAAAAACTACTGGTAAATATAGAAATGATTTTCTAAATGAATTAAAAGCAGATACAGAACAGAAAATCAAATCAGGTGAATATTTACTAAGTAACTTAAATTAAAGGATAAAATAAAATGCAACAATATTGGGTATATTTTCAAGGCACCTCAAATGGTGCGGTAATAAATGCGAAAACAATGAAACAAGCTAAACTTATTTTCGCAGAATCTCATAATATAAATAGTATTGCAAGAATAAAAGGAACAAAAAGGATAGAAAAATGCTATATTTAAAAGAAACATATTACAATGATATTTGCGTGACTTATCATTTTAACGGGATGAAATCACTAACTAAAATGCATAAAGGTTATTTAGCTAGGCGTAGATATATGGACTATACAACAAAAGAATGTTTGAAAATGTTTCGTAAATACTTAAAGACTATTTAATTTTGTTTGTTTAGTTGGTCAATGAAGCCCCTTTTTAGGGGCTTTTTTGTACCTAGTCAGTAAAAAAACACGCTTTAAATGGCTTTTTAACGAGGTTTTTTTGATTGAGGCATACCTAAGTAAGCCTAACAAATAAAACGAGCTTTAAAGGGCAAATTTGAAAGTAAAAAAATGAATTTTGAAATTGATTTGAAAAAAATTAAAATAAATCTTAAAAAAATTAAAATGAATATTGAATTTAAAAATAATTCGTTATTGCGAATGAGTCTCAATAGCAAATTCTTATAAATTTACATATAATTTTTTATAATGTCAAGTTATAATTTATATTTATAATTTATATTTATTTTTTACTTGACTTTGTCAAAAAATCGATACGCTTTATATTTTATATCTTAATGGATGTTTTTTAAATACTCGATACTTTATATTAAAAACTTTTTTTATGCGGTTTTAGGGCTATTTATGGAGCTTTATTCTCTATAAAATATGCCTGATAAATATTATTATTGCTAAGTTTATAAAAATAATTTAAAAAAATACTTGACTTGTATTATAAATGCTTTATAATATTAGGCAACAAAAGGAGTTAAAAAATGAGAAATACAAATTGTATTTTTAATTGGTCAGATAATCCTGAACCTTGTAAAAATAAAACAAAATACTCAGGTGATATATTTGGTAAGCCTGATGAAAAAGGTCATAGAACAATGCCAATGATTGATTTTGAATTTTGTGAAGAGCATTACAAAGCTAGATTAAGTAATCCTCAATATATATTTGAAAATGTAAAGGAGTTAAAAAATGGAAGCTAAAGTAAAAATGAGACAAATGCATTGTTTCTTAGACTATATGAGAAGAGAAAATAAAAATGATGAATTGTTACTTCGTCAATGTATAAGTAGCTTAGAGTCTATTTATAATGAGTTTATACCTGATGCTGAATCGAACCCAATAGATGATTTAGGTATATAAATGAGAATGAATCGAGAAAATCCTAAGAACCCGAATATTATGGTAAAAAATAATTGTGCCAATTATAATACAGGCTATACTTGTTCAGGTATAATGATTGACAGGCAATTGAATCAGAGAATTGATTCTGAACTTTGTGGTAAAAAATGCCTAATATCAGATAATAAAGAATGTGATTATTTTGATTACACAGTTAAACCAGCAATAAAGGAGTTATAATGATTAAGACTAATTTTGTTGAAAAAGAACGAGTATTAAAAAAATGCATTGATTTTATAAGGTCTATTTGGGTGCATACAGAAGGAGAAGACCTTGGACAATATTCAATATTAAAAAAAGAAATGAATATATTATCAGATAAAACAAATGATATTATAATTGAATTGGATGCATTTGAGCAAAATGAAAACAAATCTTAAAACTGCTATGCAATTAGTTGACCAATACAATCTTGATACAAAGGTTTATATTGTACAGGGTTTGGAATATGGGAGTTATAATGTCATTAGGGATTGTATATTTCTTAATGAACATTATAATTCCTATGATGAATTTTTATTAACATTGTTGCATGAAATATGCCATGCTTTAGATAATAAAAGATTAGGAAAAAAGTATCTAAAGAAGTATAATCAAGCATCAGAAGTAGCCACACATTATGGTTTAAATGCCCATGACCATAATAAGTGGGAGATTAAAGCAGAGAATTGGGCAATAAAGGAGAAAAACAAATGGCTATAGAAGGTAGTACATTATCATATGAAAGAGCAGATAAAGCGTTAAGATTAACTTTGGAGAATTACTTTACAAATCCTGATTGGTTTGATAATCTTAATTACTTTACAGATAGGCGTAAGAAAAAACACATAGAACTTGGAACGGAATCTAAATCTTTACAACCTAAGAGATGTAATAAATGCAGTAAAGTATATCAAAAATCAGTTAGAATTGATAAATTTCATCCTAAGGTTACTTATTTAAATAGAGAAGTATTTGATGGAGTTAGGTTAATCAGGGAGACTTGCCATGGATGCAAATAACGTAGAGTTTAAAAGGTTTTCTAAATGGTTTGATAAGAATGAAAAGAAACTTATAAACCTATTTTGTAAGATGATTAGAAAAGAAAAAGTATATGATTGTGACTTTTCACATTTCGTGGAATATGTTTATCATACAGATAAAAGTTGCAAAGATTATAATAAAGGTCGTATATTCAATAACGGAAAAAAGGATAAATAAAATGTTTAAGAGTGGATTTATATTAAGGGCTGGTTTTCCTCCTTTTTACCCAGCCCTCCACTCGCAAAGGAGAAACGTAATATGAGTTATTATTTTGGAATAATGCCACAACCAATAAGGCATAATAAAGAGTTAAAACCTTTTTCTAAAGTTTTGTATTCAGAGATTGTATCATGTCTAAATGAGAATGGACAATGTACAAAAAGGAATGCTCACTTTAAAAAAGTATTAGGAACTAGTTCAAGTACGCTATCAAGTTCTTTAACTGAACTTAGGCAAAGTGGCTTTATAAATGTTGAAATACAATTACAAAAAGGCACTCAAAAGTTTATTAAAAGATATATTACCCCTGCCAATTTTTCGGGTGAGGTAAATCAATTAATAAATAATACCCATGCCGATAATCAAATAGGGGTGATAAATAAACCTCCTCTAAAGAAGGATATAGACCCTAACGAATATCAGGCAACATTATTATATAATAATAATAATATAAATACTAAGTACATAGAGCCTAAAATTAAGCATACCCCTATTAGCAAGGATATAAATCCAGAGCAATTAGAGATGCTAAAAGGCATTGTAACTAATTTCTTAACTAAGCAGTCAAAAAGATTTCCACATCTTTATAAAGATAAGGATAAGACTAGCATGGTTAATAAATCAATTAACACCCTTTATGACATTATAAAAGTTGATGGCATAGATTATAAATTAATAGATAGTGTTTTAAAATGGGTGCTAGACCATGATTTTTGGCATATTCATATAACATCATTGTATACTTTAAGACATAAGGCACAAAATGGCAATATGAGATTCCAAAATGTATTAACAGATTATCAATCAAAAAGGAGTAATTAAAATGGAACTATTTTTAAATATATTACTAACAGGATACTTATGTTTTTCGCTTGTATGGGTTGCTTACCTACAGACTAAGTTAAACATAACTCAAAACAAATTGGAAGATTTGGAGTTCTTGTATGACCTTCGAAAGTAATGGCATCTTTGTTAGGGGAACTAGTGGTCAGGAAAAAACTACCTGTCCTCAATGTTCCCCAAAAAGAAGAAAGTCATATGATACCTGTTTATCGGTTAATATCGATGAAGGTGTATGGAACTGCCATCATTGTGGCTGGAAAGGTTCATTAAATAAGAAACCAATAAGGATAGAACAAGTGTTAGTAAAACCAAAACAAGAGATTAAAACAGAACTACCAAAAGATATTATCGATTGGTTTGCTGACAGAGGTATATCTGAAAGCACATTACAACAGGAGAAAATAGGCTTTAATAATAGTTGGATTCAATTTCCTTTTTATAAAGATGGTGAAGTGGTTAATATTAAATCAAGAACGATTGCAAAGGGATTTAAGCAAGAGAAAAACGCTGAGAAATGTTTCTATAGATTTGATGCTATGCAAGGTATGGAAACTATTATTATAACTGAGGGCGAGATGGATGCATTAGCATTAGTCGAAAGTGGATTCAGGAATGTAGTATCTGTTCCTGATGGTGCGCCAGCAAAAGGAACTAAGCCAACAGATAGGAAGTTTAGTTATCTTATATCTGCTGAAGAGCATTTTATGAACGCTGAAACAGTCATATTATGCACAGATTCTGATGAGGCTGGTAAGAACCTTAGAGATGAATTATCCAGGCGTATAGGTAGAGAGAAATGCTTTAGAGTGACATTCCCATTAGACTGTAAGGATATGAATGATGTACTTATAAAGCATGGCGAAGATAGGGTTAATGAGATTATAGCAGATGCACATCCTTATCCTATTGATGGAGTTGTAGAGGTTAAAGATGTAATCGATGAAGCTATTGATTTATTAAATACCCCTGAACATTTGGGCTTATCTACTTGCTGGAATGATTTAGATGAACTTTACAGGGTTAGTGGTAGTGAAGTAACTGTGATTACAGGTGTACCAAACATGGGTAAATCAGAATGGATGGATGCCTTAATGATTAATATGGTTCAGGAATATGGCTGGAAGTTTGGTATATTTTCTGCTGAGAATTTTCCTGTTAAACATCATCTACTTAAATTAGTAGGTAAGTTTGCTGGGCAACCATTTTATGGAGAAGAAAAGATGTCTGAAGAGGTTGCAAGAAACTCTATGGAAATACTAGATGACCATATTAAATTCATAGGTACACAAGAAAATTCAGTTACAATAGCATCAATAATGGAACAAGCAAGATTACTAAACTATAGGTATGGATTAAATGGGTTAGTTATCGACCCTTGGAACACATTAGAACATAAGTTTGGAGATGGAGAAAATGAGACTAATTATGTATCTAGGGTGCTATCAGAGTTGACTGCATTTGCTAAATTAACAGAACTTCATATATGGGTAGTAGCACATCCAAGAAAGATGGAAAATGATGTTAATAGAAAGCCTGTAGTGCCATCGCCTTACGACATTAGTGGTTCAGCTAATTGGTTTAATAAAGCTGATAATGCCATTACTATTCATAGGCATAGAAGTGAAGACGATGATTATGTTGGAGTTCATGTACATAAGATTAGATTTCAATATAAGAATGGTAAAACAGGAGTTGGTAAATTAAACTATAACGTAAGGACAGGAAAATATGAAACATACATCGAAAGACCTACAGAAAATCTTTTTGGATAAGACATCAAAGATTACCAATGAGATATTTAGTAGTAGAAGTCGGGAAAGACACCTAAGAAACATGAGAGCAAGATTACATGATGATTTTGATAAAGTATGGGTTAGGTATAATGATAATAAAGCTACTTATAATCAATGGCAACAGGCATTGGATAAATGGCTTAAAGTGGAGTGTATATAATGAAAGTAAAAAGATACGTAGTAACACCTGATAAACATTTTCCATTGCATGACCAAAAGGCTATCAATGTATTATGTAAAGCAATAGAGATTATAAAGCCTGATGGTTATATAGACCTTGGAGATGTAGGCGAATTTTCAAGTACATCTCATTGGCAATGGGCTAAGAAGAAAAGACCGCCATTAGAATACCAATTACCATTTGTTCATCAGGATATATTAGATGTTAATAAAGGTATGGATATGATTGATGAGTCATTAGATAAAGCAAATGTTAAAATAAAACATTTTGTTGAGGGTAACCATGATGATTGGCTTAATAAGTTTGTCGTTGAGAATCCTTATTTAAGCGACCTAAAATTTTCTAAAGCAGTCAGGCTAAAGGAAAGAGGTTATAAATACCATAAGATAGGCAAATTGCTTAGAATAGGTAAACTTAATTTCTATCATGGACATCATTATGCTGGAGTTCAACATACTAGAAATCACCTAATTAGAATGGGTGGTAATGTAATGTATGGACACCACCATGATATTCAGCAGTCTTCAGTTACTCATATTGATGGAGCAAAGTCTGCATGGAGTATAGGGTGTCTAAAAGATATGACTGCCGAAGCAAATGCTTGGCTAGGTAATAGGGCAGTTAATTGGGGTCATGCTTTTGCTATAGTGGATTTTTATCATAATGGATTATTTACAGTTCACATTGTACAAATCATTGATGGTAAGACTTCTTTATGGGGAGAGTTAATTAAAGGTTGACACATAAAGGTCAATGAAAGTAAGTTCAGATATGGAAAATAATAAAAAAGGAATCTATTACGCTACTCTAACATGGATTAACTATGAAGACGATAGAGATTATAGCATCACAATTAAAAGAAATACATACGAATATCTACTTGAAGGTATAGAAGATTACAAGAAGAAATTCAAGCCTAGAAAGGCAGTTCTTGATACTTGTGCATATGAATCAGAGGATGTAGTAGAAGACTTAACAGACAAAGTTAAGAAGGAGTTAAATTATGTATAATCCTAATTTCGATATAGACTTAGAGTTTGGTCAGGTATATGAGAAAAAGATAAAAGAACTGCTGGAGTCTAAAGGTAAGATAGAAGTCAAAACAGAGCGTGATACATGGCTTAAAACAGGCAATATAGCTATAGAATTTAGTTATAGAGGTAATAGGTCAGGTATAGCAAGAACAGAAGCAGATTGGTGGTTTCATGTGCTTACATTAAATGATAATATGGTAGGAATGGTTTGTTTTCCTGTGCTTAAATTAAAGCTATTAATGAGAGCAATGTATGACCAAGGGATTGCAAAGAAAGTAAATGGTGGTGATGATAATGCATCAGAGATGTTATTATTACCTCTTAATGAATTATATTCAAAACAGTTTTATAAATAACAACAGGAGTTAAAATGGAAACTAAGCAGTTAAAAATACCAACAAATGGAAGTGCAGTAGTGGAGTTTATGTTTGATAATTGTAAGCAAGGCACTAACACTTATGGTAATTGGAATCTATATGGATTAAAATGTGAAGGTGAAGATGTTAGCTTGTTTGCTACAGATAACCTACATAATAAGATTCAGTATTATAAAACAGGCGATGTTATTGAAATTGCCAAGAATGAAACTGAACAAGGTAGAATTGTGTGGGATATCACACCTAGAGAGGGTACAGCAGTCAAGAATGCCTCTAATTCAACCGCTACGCCAGTAAAAGCAACAAGTGGTAGTACAACTCCAGATGATAGAACTGCGGACATACACAAGCAAGTATGCCTTAAATTAGCAGTACAGAGTATGGGTAGTGATTTTAATATAGAAGAGATTGAATCTAGGATGTATAGTTTACTTAGTGTATTGCATGGTACAGAATCGGATGGATTACCTATCTAAGTGAAACGAACCTTAATAAAGAAGTTAGATAATGAGTGGGCTAAGAAAATTAAAGAATATGGTATGTGCGAAAAATGTCACAAAACCAAACCGCTTAACGCCCACCATTTCTACTCTAGGTCAATTCGTGTTGTACGTTGGGATATGGAGAATGGTTTTTGTCTCTGTGTTGGATGTCATGTTTTTTCTTCTAATTTCTCCGCACATAAGACCCCAGCAGAATTTGTTGAATGGGCTATTGAAAAGCGTGGCATCCAATGGTACGAAGATTTGAAAAAGCGGAAGAATACATTAATTAAATATACAGATGCTGATTATGATTTAATTTTTAACAACATCTGGGGAGTATAAAATTGCCCCTTAACTTTAATAATAACTAGTGGATTGTTTTATCCTGCGACTATAAAATCAAATCGGTTATAAAGTGACTAAAGTGGATTGGCGTTCATGGGGCATAGAATTAAACAAGAGGCAAGGAGAAGTAACAATGAGAATTGTTAGGGAATGTAGAGATACACTCGAAACTGAGTTAACACTTGGATGAAAAAACAATGCCTATCGGTAGGTGCTTTTCCTTCGCTTCTAAACTACAAGGAGACAACATGATAGAAGTAATGTTAATGTTCGTACTAGGTTTAGTTATTTACAATAGCAAACTCTGGGAAGAAGGAATGTGGGAAACCACTAAATCTAAATGGGTATACTGGAGGAGTAAATGAGTTATAGATTAAAGAGTACATCACTAGACATTGTTAATATTCCAAGAGACACAATAGAAGAATTAGGTTGGAAGATACATGATGATGTTCATGTGATAATAGCAGAGGAACATTTTGGTAAGAATAATGAGTTTACTCACAATACTATTAGTATTGAAAGAGTAGAGGATTATAATAAGTATATGGAAGAAGAAGAATGAAAGTGCCTGATTTTATAAAGTGGGCAGAGTCTATGCAGAAGGAAGAGAATAGACTTATGCTGGTTAAAGGCGAAGAGTATACTGTTTCTGATGAAGATAAGTTCAAGAACTTCAAGAGTATTGCTGAAAGAATGAGTTTAAGAACAGAGCAAGTTGCTATGATATACCTACTTAAACATATGGATTCAATCAGGAATTATATTCATACAGGTAAAGAGTCGAGTGAAGAGACTATTATGGGTAGAATACAGGATGCTAGAAACTACTTATTATTATTAGGTGGTATCATTCAGGAGAATAATTCTGAGAAAAAATAAATCAGTTTGGATTAGTACACCTAATGGTGAATTAATCAAATCGTTTTATAACTTTGAGAAGTCGTTTATTAAGTCGTATACAAGAGGTGGAGTGATGGAATTAAGAAAGTGGGGATGGGATATTGCCAAAAGATAAGTTCGGCTCAATACAATGGGTAATAGATGCCTTATATACTGAGGTAAAAGAAAAAACACACAGAAGACCAAGGGAGACTGATGAAATTAGGGCAGATAGAAATCTCTCTTGGTGTCCTGAGTGCAAGAGAAAATGGAATATGTTTGAAGGAAGACTATGGGCTTCTTCTGATATTAAACTCTGGAAGGAAAAAGTATGTCCAAGATGCGATTCCCTTGCAAAGTAGAAAATGGCAAGTTAGTAATATTAAATAGGTCTGAGTTTGACAGTATTATTGCCGATTTAAATGGTGACTATTATATTGAGATTGTTGAAACAGGAGTTAGGTCATCACAGCAAAACAACTACTACTGGAAAATAGTTGATATGTTGGCAGAAGAGTTGGGTTATACTAGGAATGAAATGCATGGTGCTATTAAAGACCATTTTGAAATCCAAACTACCAAGACTTTGACTACTAAGGAATTTTCTCAATTTATAGAGCGTATAATTAGATGGTCTGCTATTGACCTTGGTGTTATAATACCTGATACTAAAACTCTTCTTCAATCCTCATAGCAACATTAAATACATCAGGTGCAACCTGAGTCATGTCTAATTTATTCTGCCCAAATCTAGCAAATAAATAATCAGATTCATCAGTACTAGTGCCATCTTGTGTAAATATAAAAGGTATATGACTACCATGAGTATAATTCCATATATCACTTACAACTGTATCATCGCCTTGTGTTTGTATATCATATGTGCTAGGCATAACATCACTAGAGTTTAAGTAACTAAATTTCATATCGTAAGTCATTCTACCGCCATATAATCCTCTTTTATCATTACCTGTATAAGTCTGGAATGGTGAGAAGTTTGTTGTAGATAAAAGGCTTTTGCCATAGCTAGTCATATTAGAAAATCTTTGACCACCTAATGATTCTTCTATTTTTTGTTTATCAAATTCTATACTACGCTTTACGCTTAAATCAGGGCTGTGAGGCATATCATAATACTCGCCTATAATAATACATCCTATCTTTAAATCATTTGAGGCATTGAAGCTACCACTATTCGTTCCTTCAAATTGTATCCCCCAATAAGCTGAATCAGTTTCACTAAATGTCATTATAGTGCTTCCATCAGCACTTGGGGTGACTATTTTATGTAGTTCACTAGTAGCATCTTGAGTAGAGTCGTTTGCTACTGCCCCATTAAAAACTTGAGTTGGTTGAACTCTATTTGCATCAGGGAAATCTACTGCTTGAACATGACCTTGTGTAGATGCATCATATGCTATTTTAAATTTAGCTTGTGCTGAGTTCATATTGTGATTTAATATTGCTATAAAATTAGTTTTATAGCTACCAAATGCAAAGTTATAAGATGTAATTACATGACTACTAGCATTTGCTTTAGTATTAAATTCAACTTGATTTAAAGGTCGCATATCTATAAGCTCTGGTAAATCAGCAGTATCTTTTAAACCAATAATTCCAGTACCTGAACTTTCTACATTTAAAGCATAGGTTGGAGCAACTCCTCTCGTTAATAAATAGTTTAACCTATCTACATAAAATCTTGGTTTTCTTATATTTAAATTTGCCATTATCCTACCTCTCTACATTCAATTTTTACAGAGCCAATACCTCTTTGTAAACTTGTTATCATATAATACTGTGAGCCAGATTGACTCCAAGTATGTCCAAATGGATTAACTGGCATATCATCAAATTTAATAACATCTCCTGTTTCCATACTATAAGATTTTGCACTATTAACTACTTCACAACTAATTAATTTTTTAACACTACCTACTATATTATCATAATATGAATAAAAATCAGAATTAGGGTCTGTTTGTGCAGTTGTTGCTGGTGTCCCAACATTCATATCCAAATTAATTTCTTTTATGTTTTCATTCTTTTTTATATTATATTTAGACCTAGATTCATTATTAGACGATTCTAAATTGGATAAATAAGAATTTTTAGCTGGATGTTTTTGATAATTTATGTTCATTTTTGTAAGTAAATTAGTAAAAGATGTACTTTTAACTGATATATTTTTTATATCAAATTGATTTAAAGTTTGAGAAGCAGATAATTCAGTAGCTTGTTTTATATAAATTACTCGACTACTTCCATTTGCTCGATATTTAAATATAAAACCAAATTCATAAGTTATTTTATCTAATATAGACTGTAAATTTTTAGGTTCTAACTGCCAGTATCTAATTTTCCAATTATCAGTATTTCTATCAGTATGTAATCCATGGACTGAGCCATCATCAGCCCAACCATCAGGTGTTTCATTATTTGTTCCAGCAAATCTAACTAATATATCTCTTAATGTTTCATGTCCATGCTCAATTAACGTAGTATCTCCATCATATAATGAATTAAATCCATCTGCACCTGAATACAAATATTCAATTTTATCAATGCTTTCATTAGCTATTTGAGCTTGTCCAGCAACTGTATCTGTACTAACTGGTATTTTTAATTCAGGTATAACATATATAGATGCAACTTGAACATCTATATCAAAAGAGGCTACTTGACCGCCACTAGTATTTTGATTTGCTAAACAACTAATCCTAATCGTTAGTTTGTTAGGTAATTGACCATCTAATCCTGCAAGTTTATCTCCACTTATATATTCTGTAATTGATGAATTTGTTATTTGTAATGTTGGATTAGCAGAGCTTCCTGATATAATACCACCACCAGTTGACGATTGCCCAGTTAAAGTAGTGGGGCTTGAAAAAGCTGGAGTATTAAAAGTGTAAGATAATGTTTCACTTCTAATTGCAGAAAAATTATTTGTATTATCAGATATAGCAAATGATACCTGACTTGTACCACCACTTACAAAACTTGCAGTTAAAGTGTACTTTACAAAAACACCTACTTTCATTGATTGAATCTCATGTGGAAATTGAGGCACATCATATGAAAAATCTAAACTATCCCCTTTATTTCCAGTACCACTACCAGTTGTAGTTCCAAAATCATTTTCATCTAAAGTAGAAAAAGTCGTAACAATACCATCAACAGATTTAGCACCAAGGTCATCAAATTGTGCATAATCTTCTGATGCATCTATATCAATAACTTTTATTTTAGAATTTCTATGTAAATCAAAATGAGTTTTTAAAGCATTTGCTCCATCATAAGAGACACTAGCATTTTGAGCATCATCTACAGGCGTAAATACCTGAACATTATTATTAGATGCATTTTTTTCAAAGTAATGCAATCTTCCATCTGATGAAATTGATTTATGAGCTATACATACAAATTCATTATTTTGTACTCTATCAACTGGAACTGGGAATAAATTAGCACTTTCAACAAAATCAGGAGAAGATACTGTACTAGTTTCAGGAGTATAATTACCATATACTACAGGTATATAAGTTTTGTTTGTATTTGTTTTATTTAGCGGTAACGAAAGAAAATCCCATGGTTTTTTTTCAGTTATTTCTAAAGATAAACTTGAATCATTGTGCTGAATATTTATTAATCTTCCTTGATATATTTGTAAGCAATTAGATATAGCTGAATTGTCATTTAATTGAGAATAAACTCTAACATTATAATTAAAATAATCATAAGTGCCAAATAGTAATTCAGTAGAAATATCACTACCCTTGTAATTAAAGTTAGATATACTTACAGATAAATTACTTGTCTTTGCTTTTGAATTTTCTAGGTCAATACTATCTCTTACTGAACCAGTACTAGTAACTACTCCATGATAAAAAGTATCATCTATGTTGGTGTTAGTAGTTGATAATGGTAAAAATCCTTTATATTTAGCTCCGCTAATTGTACCATTTTGCAAATTGCCTGACAAATCTTGTATAAAAGGTTCACCATTATTAAACTCCCAATAACCTTTTAAATTAGTGGATTGGTCATAATTGCCAAAATCATATAGTAGTGATTTATAACTACCACTATTATATATAGCAGTTCTATTATTAGAATCTAATATTCCTCCCCATATAGCTAAATTTTTTAAATATAATTTTCCACCATAACCAGTACTTGAAAAATCTTCTCTGCTAATATAAGCCTTACCATCACTTACATAAGTTGGAGTTGTTGCAAAACTCCCACTTGAAGAACCACTAGCAGTAATACTTTCAGCAACATTGTTTACATAAATGTTTGTACCAGAATCAGCAAGAGCAAAAGTACTTGTAATAACTATATGATACCAAGTATTTGCAGATAAAGCAGTTGAGCTAGCCATACTTCTTCTATCATTTGCTCCAGCTCCAGTATCATCTCCCCAGTTAAAATTTATTGTATTATCTGTCGCTTTTTGAATCCAATAACCAGAATAAGTTGCTGTTGTATTAGAAGCAAAAATAATTTCATTCCCCCCAACTTCAGGGAAATTAATTAAAAAACTAATCGTTATTCCTGTACCGCCTGACTCACTTACTCCTTTTACATTAATACTTGAAGATGCAGTTGTACTACCTAGGTCAATATAATCATCTGTTCCATCAAATAATAAATACGAGTTGCTATTAAATAATTGGAAAGCCCAGTTTTCTTTTATATTAGAATTTTTAGATGCACTTTCGTAACTAGATGGAAGTGTTAAGCTCATGCAAGATTCATCCTTTGTGCTTTTTCTATTGCTGGTATAATTGTATCTATTACTGTTTCATCTACTAGTGGTGCTGATATATTAACTGTTACTCCAGCATTACCTGTTTGGTTCATTCTAGCAAGGTTATCTATACCTATAGAGTCTACAGCATTACGAGACATTACAAATTCACCAGCTTGTGCCATAATAGGTACATTATCTTCTCCTTGTACTTGTCCACCTGTAGCAAATCTTTGTATTGTTTTATCCTCTTTAATATAACCACCTGTATGAGCAAATAAAAATTTAGCAAACGAACCTAAACCTACACTTGGAGCAAACATACTCATCAAAGCATACGTTCCAGCTTTTGAAATTAATTGTGAAGCTATAGCTTTTAAGCTATTTACTACTGCATCTCCAAAATTTTGACCATGTAGTGTAGCTTGAGCAAATGCTCCAGATAACATTTCAGCACCTTTTAATACTCCCAATTGAGTACCATCTAAAAAACTGTAATTATTATTTAATAAAGATACACCGCTAGAAATTTCTGGAATAACTTCTTTCTGTTTTATTAAATTTTCTGTAGTTAATGTATTTGTAGATTTTTGCATTTCAAGTCTTTGCTGTTCTACAAAAATTAAATCATTATATTTAGAAATTGTACTATCTATAGAATTAATTTGCTCTATAGTTGATTCTCTTAACCCTAATTGACCTGATATAATTGTGTCAAAAAAATTATCATCTATTGCAGTTACTTCTTCAGGAAACATTTCTTTAAAAGAGTTACCATCTAGTAATAAGTTTCTTTCCTTCAGAATTTCATTTAATTTCTCTTGCCTACTTAACTCTTTTGATTCACCTTTACCTGATATAGCATCAGCCATATTAGAAAGGTCATTGGCAAGTGAAGTAGTAATTGGGCTTAGTTTATCTCCTAAAAATGTAACTAAATTTTCTGTAGATGCTGATAATTTATCAAAAGCATCTTGTGTGGATTTTGTTTCTGCTCCTAAGCTATTTACTTTAGTCCTAGCAGATTTCATTGTAGCTTCTAAAAATGCTTGTTTTTTCTGAGCATCTGTAAGTCTATCTGATGTAGTTCCTAATTTTCTTGCATAAGCACCATATGCTTCATCAGCTTTTACAATAATACCAATGTTATCTAACATCAATCGAGACTGCCTACCTATACCAGTAACAAGTGACTCTACAGATGATGCAGTATCCCTACCTAATGCTCTACCAAGTCTTTGTGCAATGTCAAACATTTCAGCCATTTCATCAGAGTTTTTACTTACCCCAAGAATCATGGCATTATTTGCTTGTTGAAATAAATCAAATTCAGACATTGTACCATCTGTAGCTTGTTGTAGTTTTTGAAATGCTATTTCAGAACTATCTACGCCACCAGATAAAGTGTTAAATGCCTTACCCATTGATTCAACTTTTGCACTTTGAACTGCAAATCTTGCTAATTGTCTAATAGCGAATCCCATAGCAAAGTTAAATAGTAATAATTTAGACCTTACAACAGCAAGAGTACCACCTAATATTCTAGTGCCTTTAGAGACTCTTTTATTCTGCACATCTAATCCTTTTAATGTCCTAATGTGAGCTTTTGTAGCTCTTCTTACTTTTTCTATAGAAGTTTTATGACCATCATATGCTCTTTTTAAAACATTTACATTAATCCCAGTCTTTTTAAAACTAGTTCCTAATTCTTTTAAGTCCATTGTCATTTTATTTAATGATATAGGAATTTTTTTATTAATTTTATTTAATTTATCATTACTTTTTATTAAATCTTCTGAAGATTTGGCAAGACCTTTTAATTGTCTGCTTAAATCTCCATATCCAGTAGCTTTAAATTCTATATTAACTGTTTTTTTATTATCTGCCATTGTTCATAGCCTCTGCTTTTTTACGTTCTATTACGTTTTTAATTAAAAAACTCTTCTCTACCCACTTATGTGGCTGTTCACCATATGTACCTTTATATGGACTTATGCCGAATTGTTGAGAGTATATATATCTGGAAATGTCCTTTTGGGATTTGGCATTAATCAACACATTAGGACAGGCAAAAAAGGGTAGCTGTTTTACTACAGATTCAGCTATATTAAAGCTACTACCCTTTTCATTATTCTGTTTAACTTCATCAATTAAAAGCTCCATAATCGCTTCGACATCACTCTTTGATGTAAACATACGAGTTTCGTATTTACCATCGATTAAGACAGGTATTTGAGCCTTATAAGGGTATGTATGGTACATACAACCCCCACATTGATTGGTTACATGAATGTTGTATTCTAATGTGAGGGCTTCTATTCCCCCAAGCGTTGATAATCCTGTATAGCAACTGATAACTCATTCTTCTCATCGTCTGTTAAAGATTTAATGAACTTATCATCTGCACCTTCAATGCCTTTACGAATCCATGCAGTTCTAGCTTTTGACAAGTTTTTAATTGCCACTAAGTTATCACCATCATATTTCATTTCAGGCACATCGTTACAGAAGTCTATATCGTCTACTGACATTTCTTTTATCTTAACTTCTTTATCAGTAGAGAGCTTAATACTCTTCATTAAGCTGAGATATCAAAGGTTATTAATGCATCTGTACCATCGTCAACTGATTTAATTGAGCAGTCAAGCATCATTACATCACCTTCAGCATATGCTACATTTGTAAACACACCATTCTGTACATCAATACCATAAGCGTTATTATTTGTCATTACAAATACATTTGCATCTGCTCCAGTTCTTGGAGCTGTTTGTGTATCAAAAGTATTTATAAATCCCTTAGTATTGCCATCATATTTAACCTGAGTATCAACTGTTACTGCTGTTTCAGCACCTCTAGTTACAAGTTCATAACCTGTAGAAGTAACTCCACTAAATACTGCTGGACTATCAATAGTAGCAGTAAATGATTGCATAACAACATCTGTATTATACACTTTAAGTCCACTTGCTGAAGACATAAATACATTTGTTGTATTTGCATATACATTAGCACCAGCTAAAGGTTCATCATCTCCAACACTATCAATAGCAGTTTCATTTAAATCAGGCTTTACACCTGACTGTAGTGTAGCAGAAAACTTATATCTTCCACCTTCTTCTCCAGCATCAGCAGATAACGCAAAATTAGTAACTACTAATCCTGGGATTTCTAAAGATGTTTGATTCGTATGGTCTGAGGGTCTAATTACTACTGTGAGTGAAGATGCAGTATTTGTTACCCCACTACCATATAATTGAGATGCAGGTATAAAGCCAGTAGCTACTGATGCATCTGCTGTAACGTCATTACATACGTTTTGCATAAGTAATTTATGCCCAGCATCTAAATGCATATTGCCTGATAAAGATAGTTCAGTAACTCTAAGTGTATTATCTTGAAAGAAATCTTCATCTTTTAATGTTCTACCTACACCACTTCTAACATCTAATACTTGATTAACATTAAGTGATGGCATACTAGCAGAGTCTACATCTAACTGATACATATTATCTTTATGAATAGCTGATGTACCAGCAGTTCCTTCTGCTATTATCCATACTTGAAACTCTTTTGGTGAAAATGCGTGTGAAGCTGTAGCCATTACTTACTCTCCTTTTTATTTTCTTTTACTTTAACTAAATTTTTAATTGAGTCAGATACTTTCTTAACTGATACTTCTTTACCAGCTTTAAGCTCTTCCCAATCCTCAAATGATGCTCCACACTCTTTCCAACAATTTGGAAGACTAGAGCCTTTATCTATTATTGCTATTTTCATATCTTAATCCTTATTACTTTATGATATGTTACCTAAGTACTTACCTCTCCATTCCCATCGCATAACATTTAGTCCTTCAATCAATGCTTCGTCTTCTTCTAGCTCATTGATACGACAACTTAATAAATTGCCGTCAAAGAATATATTGTTCATGTTCTGAAAAAATAGAGCTTCTATGTGTGATAATTGGCGAAGTATATGTTCCCAAGTATCTTTTTTGACTGTCTTTTCTTTAAAGGTATATGATACATCAAGTATATATTCCCTTGTTTCTCCTGTAGCCATACGCTCAATCAAATCGCTACCTACAGGGTTAAGTCTTATTGACTGGTTACCCATGTCTTTAAAATCACCTGTATATATAGGGATACTGCCAGCAAACTCTTCATTAAGAAAAGAGCGGATAGTATCTAATATTTTGTCATCCCATATATTCTCAAAGGTTATCATCTACGAGACATCCTAATAGACATTGGCTTACCACCATCAGTCTTCTCATTTACTCCAGATACATCTATCTCCCAATAATCATTAAGAGTAGCAGTATCTCCTGTGTCTCCAGCAAATCTTATTTCTAATCCTCGGCTTAATATCTGATAATCACCTTTAATGACATCTGAATAACTAGCACTATTGCCATTATTCATTTTTTCTGCACCAAGGTTATTGTTATCAGATTCCCATACTGAATATCTTGCAGTTCCCATAGCTCCAGCAGTTGTTATCTTTACACCTATTCTATCATAGATTCCAGCATATGCACCACGAGTATCAACAATTCTTAAGTTACCACTAACTGAACCTTCTTTTATAACTCCCATTGAGGCATCGCCAGTTGTTTGCCAAGATAGTTTTGTACTTCCCTCATTTAAGGAAGCCATGTTAGTTTCAGCCTCATTAAACAATGCATCTGCTATTTCAGATGTAGGTTGAGAAGCACGAATTAAAAAACTACAGGCTATAAGAGCAGTTGTTCTTATAATAATGTAGTCATAATTGCCATCTTGGTCTTTGAATTGTTTTCTAGGCAGTTTTGCATCTAACCTAGAATCTAAATACTTAGTAGCATTAGATATGTATCTTGTAATGATAGTTGCCCAATCATCACCTGATTCAAGTAAATGGTCATTAGGATTTGTTGTGTTGGCTTCATAAATAATGACAGAGTCATTACCCTCACTATATAACCATTGTTTAGCTTCTGAAAACTCTACTCCAATATAAACATCCACACCTGTATTATGAGTAGCACTAGTAGTGCCTAAAAATCCTCTTTTAACTGTGATTGTATTAGAAGATATATTAGTAATAAGCATCTTCTCATTATCAATCTTTATGATATCCCCATATCCAAATACACTACCATCAGTTACATCTATTGCTGTTTCTATAATATCTACAGCTTCATCTGTATTAGCAGTAGAATCAGAGTAGTCTTCTACTTTTAAATAGGGAGTTAGGTCTTCACCATTCTGAAATAATACAGATACTAAGCCTGTATTAAATGACTCATATAATTTAAATCCACCATGTGAGAATAACTCTACCCATCCATATAAGGCTTCTTTGCTATCAAACTCATCTATCGATGGGAATACATCCTTTAAATCTCTGTGTGTGCAATAAACCATGGTTCTCCTAATTTACATATATTATTATTTGCTATACAACTTATTTAAGCTCTACATGAACTAAATCATCGAATGAATTATCTCGTATCTCCCCATCACCATCCCAGTCTCCGCCCCAGCGAATTTCTACATTCATTTGTTTTGCTATACCTCTAAGCATTCCACCCATATAGTGAAAACGCTCTCTATCTTCCCATGCAATAGGGTAGGGTGCTAAATCAACTGCTCTGCCACTTAAATGTTTAGAGTATTTAGTCTTACTAGCACCTTCAGCAACTAATTGTTCTTGCCTAGCTTCGGTTCGTAGTCCTTCTATTATAGTAACATCCATTACTTTAATAAGTTCATTTAAGACATTTACTAATTCAGGTTTTACCCCTTTTAGTCTTTCTTTAGACCTTCTGCCAAACCTATACATTACTTCTTCTTTTTCTTAGATTTAGGCATTGCTTTTTTCTTTTTAGGCGGTCTGCCTTTTTTACTTCCGTATGTTCCTTTTCCGTATGGCATAATTACCCCTTTCGTTTCTTTATTTTCTTAGTCTTACCATTTGCAGTTCTTGCAAATTTATGTGTTTTAGTTTCTCTAATTAATGTACCAGAGTAGCGTTTGCCACCCCACATCCAACTTACTTTTTTAGCCATTACCACTTCACCTTATTTGCCCAATAAGCACCAGACATTTTGCCTTTAGCAATGTTTTTACGATGTCTAGCCTTAAAGGATTTACGTTTTGCTTTCATCTTAGCTGATTCTCCAGCTTTAGGTTTACCAGCAGTCTTTGCTCCTTGCTCTCCAAATCTAATCAATTTAACCTTGCCACCTTCTTTAGCTAAGACTACATGAGACTTAGTTGGGTGACTAGGAGTTCTCTTTGGCTTGTTAAATCCAGCGAGTTTATTTTTAACTAATCTTGGGTCTTTTGGCATTACTTCTTCACTATACCTTCTATTACATCTGTAACCAAGTCAACACATTTCTCAAAGAAAATCTGCTCTTTCTCTTCGCTTACAAATGGAATATCAATTTTTTTATTTATCTTAGTAGCTAACTTTTCTTTAAAGTCATCAGACTGCACGTGTTCAACCATACCATCTGCATATTTTTCTACAATCTCATCTTTTGCTTTATCTATAATTTTTGCTAATATTAACTTACTCATACTAATTCCTTATATTATTTATTTTATACATTAAATATACTATCGTCAGTATTGCTACTGCACATTGCAATATAAGACTTACTTCTGTTAAAGACAAGCCATAATTAGCTATGCTTGCTGTTGCTACTTTTAAACTATCCATTAGTGTTTTCCATTTACTCTGCTTAAACTACCTTTAATTTCAGATACTTGATTATCTAGGTCGTTTATTTCTTTATTTAATCCATCAAATTTTCTATCAAGTTTGTCATCTGATTGATTCCATCTGCTTATTAGTTTTATTATCATTCCTTCTGTATTCTGTAAAGTTTCACTTTGACCTTTATTCTCTACTTTAAGGTCTTGAAGTGCCTCTGCCTGTTCGTTTCCTCTTTTGTTCATAGAATATACCATATATACTAACAATGCTCCACACACACCAATCATACCAGCTTCTGAGTATATTGCCAAAAAGTCCATTATTGTTTTCTCCGCAGTTCTCTGTTAATAAAATAGTTATGACTAATGTCATCTTCTGTTAGTTCTACTTTCTCTTGGGTTTGCCAAAAATATTTAAAGGGTTTATATCTAATGATTTTTTGTACCATGCTTCAAGTTCTTTCATCTCAGCATCATGTTTAGATTCAAGTGCAACAACTCTATCATTAATTGTTCCGTACTCTCTTTCAAGGTCTGTAATTCGTTGTATAACTTGTATGTACGAATAAACAAGTCCACCGACAAGTACAAGCACTTGAAATAACCAGCGTAAATTAATACTGATAATGGCATTATCATCCAAGATTGCCCCTTTGTATGACCTTGCAGTTTTTTGCTCACTCATAACTCCTCAGGGCTTGTAATATTTATAGAAATCTTCTGGGTTTTCCTCATCTACAACTACAAAGATAGGAGACACAATAGCATTTCCTGTTCCAGAGCCACCTACAATAGCATATAAATATCTGCCTTCTTGATAAGGTGACTTAATTGTATCATTGTCAAACAAATGTAAAAAGCTAGTGTCACTAAATACAGGCACATAAACACCATTGAGTATCTCATCTGTTTCTATTCTACGATTGCCATTATAATCAATAACCTCACCTACACTAACTGTACGATGTGGTTGAGATGGGAACTTACCCATACCATTTACTTCTATTTGCTGATTATACCACATCTGAGATGCTTTAACAATCTTTTCAAGATTAGCTTTAGTTTGTTTAGCTTTAGCACCTTCACCAATCCTACTAAAAGCAGGAGCGGAAGTAGTTGCAAGAGTAGCCATGATAGCCATAGTAACTGCAAACTCAGCAAGACTGTTGCCTTTATTATTCAATAGATGATGTCCACTCTGAACCACCCAATACCGACATTACTTGAGCATGGCTTAGTTTGTCGTAAGAACTAAATACGCTTGGGTCATTATCTGCATCATTATCGCAAGCAAACTTCAAGAGGGCTTTACTACTATCTCCATCATCTCCGTTATTCTTGCGTAAGGTGTCTTTACCACTTTGTATTGCATTTGCTATTAACGCATTCGATACAGGAATAGCCCCTAATAGCTCTGATTTGCTCATATCCGAGGTATAACTATAACCATAGCTATCCATCCATGTTTTTATCTGTGCTTTTGTATTTGAGTCTGTAGGAGCATCTGCTGAATTAATATCAGCTACAGGCACAACTAAGTATGCTCTTGATTTCCAACGACCACTATAGTCATCTGACCATCTATTTGTTACTTCTTCACTCATAATTTTCCTCTAAGGTGTTGTTGTTGAACGATTAGTATCACCTTTTGCATAACCATTAGGTTCTGCGTTTGGTGGTGATTGTAAAGTTGTACCAGATACTGTTCCATGATTTGAGTTTCCACTTCTGTCATATATTGTAGAACTTGTATCTTCAACCCCACTTGTAGCATCTGAGTTACCAAATGCTAAATATGTTATTAAATTGTCACTAAAATCTGTATATAGATTAGAATGCCTACCATTATTATATATGTTTAACATTTGAGCATCTGTTAAAGATTTATTCCAGATTGCAAACCCTGTAATATCTCCATCAAAAAAACTTGTAGCTGTTCCACCTGCTCCTATTCTTATTGGTTGATTAGATTGTAAAGTTGTATGACTATCACTCGTAGTAGTGGTTTGAGGTTGTCCATTATAATATATTTGATATTTTGAACCATCCCAGACAAATGCTATGTGTGTCCACGAATCATTAGGAATACTTGCACTACCTGCATTTTCCCAAGCACTTGTCCCAGGATTATATATACCAATTAATTCATCAGTAAGACTACCACTCATAGAACCAAGACCAATACTTGAATATTGATTGCCTGTAAAAGTTCCTACTCTAACAACAGGTGTACTTTTTGTTATTGTTGAGGTTGGTTTTACCCAAAATGATACTGATTTATAATCTGTATTTATTGCATCTACTGTAACTACATCATTTACACCATCAAAGCTACCAAATCCATAACTTGAATTAGCCCCTGTGAGAAAGGATTGGTCTGGCAGAACTGAGGAATAGACTAAATCAGCAGAGTCTTGGTTGGTCATTGTGCCGACATTGCCACTTAACTTTTTAAGTGAATAATCAGATATGGTAAATGTGCTACCAGATGCAGTATCAGAGCGAAATAAAAATCCATTTCCACCTCCTGTTGGTCTTGTAAAATAAAAAGTATGTGTACCATTATCTAACATAGTTTCATCAATATATGTATTTGCAAAATTGGTACTTACTGCTTTAAAATTAGCTTGTCCACTTGTAAGACCAGATATTGTTATTGTGAGCTTACATATTCCTGCTCCAACTATAGTTTCTCCTAAATCTGAATTATTTATTGTTACAGTTCCTGTTCCTGTATCTTGATATGTAAGATTAGGTGGATTAGCAGAATCTTTTGTATAATGTGAGCCATCTGTAGTATACAAACTATTTGATGTTGGAAACATTTCAACTCCAAGAACAGGCTCATTTACATCTATGATGGCAGGGTAAGTGTCACTTAGGTCTGCTGATTGGAGGACTTCTTTAACTGTTATATCAGTTATATAAACAGTATTATCTAATTTTATTTGTTGAAATCTTAGTAAACTTGTAGTTGCATTTTTTGCCTCAAATACCATAGTGTAAGATGTGT
>Ga0213863_10000791_pt1 | contig 23618 bp, 14 predicted proteins | sample PICome_8_FD_160128 | JGI IMG/M metagenome (GOLD analysis project Ga0213863, IMG submission 160128) | Coastal seawater microbial communities near Pivers Island, North Carolina, United States - PICO497 | ecosystem: Environmental > Aquatic > Marine > Coastal | place: USA: North Carolina... | reverse complement strand
AAAATATAAATATGATAATTATTCTGATTATATCGTCGAATCTAAATTCCTAACGCCGGAGTGGTATCAATTATAATATTATTGTGAATGATTCAAATAGCATGTTGTATATTATAGTATATGCCAGATTATACCTGCCCTCTTCATAAGTCCCATGCAAAAGAAACGCCTCTGTCGCCGGCTAGATTCCGTTGTAAATGTTGCAAGGAACGTCGAATAGCTGGATATACCAACCCCGGCCATGTATCCAACCCGTTCGGATATTTATATTTAGCTCCTAGGTTATGTGAACAATGTACAATATCGGAGAAACGATGCAAATGGTGTGATGATAGATAACATAACTGTATTCAGTTGCGTACAAATGTATTTGCAAAATATATACGTAGTTTACAATGAATATAGTGGTTAGAGAATGTTCGGAAAATGGACCGATAATGGAGACATCTGGTCCGGTTCTTCTACCCAATGTACCGACAGACTTGGTATGCCCTCACTCCACCTGGAGAGAAATCGCGGGAATACTGTCAAGTATTCCATTTGTTATAGGGATCGTAGTTTCCTATATAGTAGAATATGTCCTCACGGTTATCCGGATAGTATATGGGCATATACACCATAATACAACTCTGTGTTCCCTAACCAATACTTGCAATAGATAGAGGGACTGGTTAATATTTGAATATACATATAACTATTCAAATATTATTCTATGTCTTATGCCTTCTTGGCTTTTTTAGACTTTCTGGCCTTTCTGGTTTGTTTTTTAACATAACCAAATTTGCCCTTTTTAGCAAAGAAACCAGCCTTCTCAAGGCGCTTCTCCTTTTTGGCAGTTTGATGTTTCTTGGCGGAAACAATGCGCCCCCACTTGTTCATAAGTAGATCATTTTTTGTTAATCCACCAGTAGTCTTATATGCGGTCTTGTTCATAACCTGAGCACGAGACCCGGCAAGTTCATTGTAGTCTTTACCCTTAATATGGTAAACACCTTCTTCGTTTCTAGACGGACGCTTCATTCTATACACTAATAGAATATTATAATATTTTGCTAAAGGTGATACTAACTATTTCGGTTTCACTTGGCCAGATGGATAATAATACAATGGCATTATTTCCTCTGTCTTTGGGTTTATTGTTTTTGTGTAAGTGGTTCTATGGGGCATAGAACGAACATATTGTGAGAATCTCATTTTTCTAGAAATAGATGGATCATTCCCCCCGGATTTCAATGTAGAGTGGTGTATCTCACACGCCTTTTTATTCTCACACCATTTCACAATGTCAAACATACTATTGGGTTTTGTCATACTTATATAGTATAGATACACTATTTGCCTATAGCAAAAATTGATTTAAACATACGACTTCAAATAGATGATATATAAACCGTTTCTTACCGAATATGTCGACAACCAATCTCAAGATCTCCAAATCGTCGTCTCGTTCCGAGACAGATGACGCACTTGCTCAACAATACCAACAAAAAACCGATAAACAGCATATCCTAGACAATCCAGATACATATATTGGATCGGTCGAGAATGTAGATGCATCTGTTTGGATTTATGACGATACTACCAACAAAATCGTATTACGCGATATTGAGTATATCCCTGGATTATATAAGCTCTTTGATGAAGGGATTGTGAATTGTCGCGACCATGTGGTACGCATGATTCAATCTCCTATGCTTCAAAAGAAGTTTGTTAGTTATATTGAAACTACGGTTCAGGATGATGGTACAATCGTGATGTGCAATGATGGTAATGGCATTGATGTAGCAAAGCATCCTGAAAATGACCTATGGATTCCTGAAATGGTGTTTGGCCATTTGCGTACTTCAACAAACTACAACAAAAATGAAAAAAGGATTGTTGGTGGTAAGAATGGATTTGGATTTAAATTGGTGCTCATTTGGTCAACCTATGGTAAAATTGAGACGATTGACCATGTTCGTGGACTAAAGTATGTTCAAGAATTCCATAACAATTTGGATGTGATTGATCCACCTAAGATAACGAAGGTGCCGACCACGACCAAGCCGTATACGAAAGTCTCTTTCCGGCCAGATTACGCTCGCCTTGGACTAAATGGGCTCACCCAGGATATGGTGGCTATGTTAAAGAAGCGTGTATATGATATTGGTGCGGTTACTGATCACTCGGTCAAAAAGGTTAAGATTATGTACAACAACGTCCAAGTTCCCATTCGAAATTTTCAACAATACATCGATTTGTATATTGGTCCAAAAGATCAATGTAAACGTGTGTATGAACAACCAGATGAGCGATGGGAATATGCAGTTGCTATGTCGCCAACGCATGAATTTATGCAAATCTCGTTCGTAAATGGTATTTGCACATTCAAGGGCGGTAAGCATGTGGATTACATCGTTGGACAAATCGTCAGAAAGTTATGTGATTATATTGAGAAGAAAGAGGAGGTTCGGGTTAATGGTGCAGCCATTCGCGAACAGCTCGTCTTCTTCCTACGGTGTGATATCGAAAATCCATCTTTCGACAGTCAGACCAAAGATTACATGAACACACCGTCTGCCAAGTTCGGGTCCACGTGCAGTGTCAGCGATACATTCATCGAAAAAGTGGCAAAGATGGGGGTGATGGATCTGGCCTGCTCACTCACTGAAGCTAAAGAAAATAAGTTGGCAAAAAAGACGGATGGTTCAAAGACAAAATCCGTTCGGGGTATTACAAACTTCATCGATGCCAATTTCAGTGGCACGGTACAATCAAAGGATTGTATTCTAATCCTTTGCGAGGGGTTATCTGCATTGTCAGGCATTGTATCAGGGTTATCTAGCGATGATCGAAACACAATTGGTATTTATCCACTCAAGGGTAAGCTACTCAATGTTCGAGGTGAACAGATCAAGAAGATCAGCGACAATAAGGAGATAAATGACTTGAAGAAGATTCTAGGTTTGGAGACAGGTCGTGTCTATGCCTCTATGGAGGAGGTTCATAGATGCCTTCGTTATGGAAAGATTATGTACATGACCGATCAAGATTTGGATGGATCTCACATTAAAGGACTTTGCATCAATCTCTTGCACAGCGAGTGGGCATCTCTAGTACAAATCCCAGGCTTTCTATCGTTTATGAATACTCCCATTTTGCGAGCAAAGAAAGGTTCGCAGACCCTGATGTTTTACAATGACGGCGAGTATAATACATGGAAGGCTAGTTTCGGACCATCTGGTCCATCTGGATGGACTGTCAAATATTTCAAAGGTTTGGGTACATCAACTGCTGCTGAATTCAAGGAATATTTTGCCAATAAGAAGATTGTGGACTTTGTCTACTCAGGCCCAACGAGCGATGACATGATCGACAAGGTGTTTAACAAGAAGCGTGCAGATGATCGTAAACATTGGTTAGAAAATTATAACAAGGATGCATATTTGGATACAAGCCATAAGACGGTTCAATATGAGCAGTTTATTAATAATGAGATGATTCATTTCAGTACGTATGATTGCGCCCGGTCGATTCCAAATATGGTGGATGGTCTGAAAATATCGCTAAGAAAGATATTGTATTCAGCGTTCAAGAGAAAGCTCACTAGTGAAATCAAGGTTGCCCAATTTTCTGGATATGTATCTGAGCACAGTGCATACCATCACGGTGAGGCAAGTCTGAATGGAGCAATCGTGAATATGGCACAGAATTATGTTGGTTCTAACAATGTCAATCTCCTCGAACCAAATGGTCAATTTGGTACTCGTTTGCACGGCGGTGATGACAGTGCATCGGAGAGATATATATTTACACAACTAAATCCACTTACTCGTTATATCTTTCCGGATACAGATGATTCTGTTCTGACTTACTTAAATGATGATGGAACTACAGTTGAGCCTGAGTATTATGTTCCAATCATACCATTTGCACTGCTAAATGGAATCTCTGGAATTGGCACAGGTTTCTCTTGTAGTATTGCGCCCTATAACCCAGACACAATTATCCAATATCTCATGCTGAAACTGAAGGGTAAGTCTACCAGTGCAATGGATTTTATCCCTTATTATGAAGGATTTGCTGGCACCGTAGAACGTATTGAAACCAATAAATATTTGATAAAGGGAAAGTATGAAATTGTGGGGGAAGATAAAGTACACATAACAGAACTTCCGGTTGGAACATGGACAATGCCTTATATAACTTATCTAGAGAGTCTTATGGATGGAAACTCGGTTGATAAGTCAGGTAAACGTATTCCCGCAGCAATCAAGGATTTCACCTCTATTTGTACAGAAGTTATGGTGGATATAACGGTTGTATTCCCTCGAGGCAAATTAGCCGAAATGAACCCATTGGCTATGGAGAAGCTGTTGAAATTACAGACAAGTGTTAGTACCACGAATATGCATATGTTTAATAGTGAGTGTCGCCTACATAAATACTTGTCTGTGGAAGAAATTATTGATGAGTTTTATGGCGTCCGCATTGGGATCTACGAAAAACGCAAGGCAGCCTTGATTGCATCAATGGAACATAAATTGGTGCGTCTCTCTAATAAGGCGCGATACATTCAGGCTACATTAGTGGGAGAGATTGATTTGCGTCGCAAGACAAACGCAGTTGTCTCCGAAATGCTAACGACCCATAAATATAGTCAAATTGATGGAACATTCAACTATCTCACCAAGATGCCAATGGACTCAGTCACAGAAGAAAACGTAGCACATATTATGAAGGATAAGGATGCAACAGAAGCAGAACTTGTGAAATTGAGATCGACAACAGTAGAAGCGATGTGGTTGGGCGAATTGTCTGTATTAGAGAAGGAATATTGTGTATATAAGAAAAAGCGTGAAACAATTCAGCGTGGCGATGGGAAGGCATCTACGACTAAGAAAAAGACTACAAAAAGTAAGGCCGTTGTAAAGCGCACCAAATAAATTACCGATCTGCGTTTAACAAAAAAAATTTGTATATCATCTTATTATCAAATACTGTATTTTTTAATGCGATCTTTAGTTGTATATACTTATTATCAATCAGAATCGTCTGATTACAATCTTCAATATTTTGTTAGGAAAGAGCTTGCTTTCAGAGAGAACATTGATTACATATTGGTTATTAATGGGCACAAATGTTCAGTTGAACTGCCTGATCTACCCAATCTAACCATTCTTACTCGTGATAATATTGGTTATGACTTTGGTGGCCACGCTCATGCTCTCGAATACATTGACGGTTCTTCGTATGATTACTATTTTTTTATGAATAGTGGCGTTATTGGTCCAATTGTTCCTCGTTATTTATCAGATGAATTTCACTGGTCTACCACATTCATTCGCAAACTCACTGATAATGTAAAACTGGTCGGTACAACAATTGCCTGTCTGCCACAACATGATGCCGGTGGGTATGGACCCAAGGTGGAGGGATTCTTTTTTGCAACAGATGCAATCGGACTATCTTGTCTCCAGCGTGAGAAAACCATATTTTGTAATCATAAAACGAAATATTCCGCGATTGTTAGTGGAGAATACGGATTATCCAACTGCATTTTTCGAAATGGATATACAATCGATTGTATGCTAAATAAATACCAAGACATTGATTGGCTGGATAAACAAAACTGGGGGTTAAACCAGAATATTCATCCCTCTCGATATAAGAGTTTTTATGGTAGATCTATTGATCCATATGAAGTTATTTTTCATAAATGGTTTTGGCACAATGAACCGAATCGGGTATCATTTGATACAGTTGAACGCCACATTGACTCCATGCAATTAGTTCGCTAGAATACCCGTCCAATGGATATAAAGTTTTCATCATAGTAATATGTAGAATGATGTACACTGCGTATAATACAGCCACCTCAAAAGGCAAACGGAACGCTACTTTGAAAATTTCTACCGACGACGACGATGATAATGAAAATAATACTTCATCTGACACAGACCATGATATAACATTAGTCAATAATCATCTCTATTTTTATGCAGAGGTCAGTCGAAAAACTGTGTTCCAACTCACTGCATTGCTTCGGCAGGCCGAAGCAGAATGTATAAAACGAATGCATGATTTCAACCTCACAGAATTGCCAATTTACCTTCATATAAGTAGTTTTGGAGGGTGTCTCTTCAATGCCCTAACCGCAGTGGATGTGATACAATCGTGTAAGGTGCCTGTATATACAATTATTGATGGCGCGACTGCATCTGCCGGAACACTGATTAGTATTGTAGGTGCAAAACGCTTTATGCGACCAAACTCGTACATGTTAATACATCAACTTTCGTCCGGGTTTTGGGGCAAAATGAGTGAATTAGAAGACGAACATGCAAATAATACATCGCTTATGAATAAGATCAAACACATGTATAAGAAATACACAACCGTGCCTAAGAAGACCATAAATGATATACTGAAACACGATTTGTGGTGGGATTATGATACATGCTTGCAGAATGGGTTAATTGAAGATGAATGGACAAGTGCATAAATATGATGTTAATAACTATACACTTTCAAAATACATAAATACGTACGCGTTTATGTATTTAATAACAATGATCACGAAAGTAGCTTTTATAACTGGTATAACTGGTCAAGATGGGTCTTATTTGGCCGAATTCCTTTTACAAAAGGACTATTTTGTTCATGGCATGATACGCAGGTCATCATCTATGAATACGTCTCGATTAGATGACATTTTTACAAACCCCCAGTTAATATTACACTATGGCGACATAACCGACAGTAGTTGTCTATCTTCCATATTATCAAATATTCGCTCAACCTATGCAGACATGGACATCCTAGAAATATATAATTTGGCAGCTCAATCGCACGTAAAGGTGTCTTTTGAAATGCCTGAATATACTGCAGATACAGATGCATTTGGGACTCTAAAATTGTTAGAAGCCATTCGTATAAATGGTCTTGCAGATAAAGCGCGGTATTATCAGGCGTCTACTAGTGAGTTGTATGGATTGGTCCAGGAAGTTCCTCAACGGGAAACCACTCCATTTTATCCCCGTTCGCCATATGGTGTTGCAAAGTTATATGCATATTGGATAGTGAAGAATTATCGTGAATCATACAACATGTATGCGTGCAATGGTATTTTATTCAATCATGAGTCAGAGCGTAGAGGACACAACTTTGTAACACGCAAGATAACATTGGGGTTAAATAAAATTTTGAATAATGAGTCGGATCGATTAGTTATGGGCAACATTGACGCTCAACGGGACTGGGGACATGCGATTGATTATGTAGAAGGCATGTGGAAAATATTACAACACAATACTCCCGAAGATTTTGTTCTTTCAACTGGTGAAATGCACACAGTACGTGAGTTCATTGAACTAGCATTTAAACACAAAAATATAGAAATTGCTTGGAAAGGAAATGGCGTTGACGAAATCGGATATGATAAGAATAGTGGTAAAGAATATGTCTTTATCGATCCTAAATATTTCCGTCCGGCAGAAGTGGAACAATTATTGGGTGATTCTACAAAGGCCCATACCATATTGGGATGGAAGCCAGCAATGACATTTGAAGAAATTGTAAAACGAATGGTTGATCATGATTGTCCCTCCAAATAAAATTGAGTTCGCCGAATATTTGAAACAGAACTTCTATTTCATATATTCCAAAAAAAAATTTATACCCATTCCTTCCATTCAAGTTCCTTGAAATCACGGTCTTGTTGTCTGGGCAGTTCAAGAGGCACTACTAATGTGCTCTGATCCTCGCGGTACTTTACATATCCAACTGCCTCATTATATACATTGGGTATTGCATAGTTTAAAACCATTTTATTCAATGTCCTAACTTGTTCAGTTATATCGTCGGATTTATGTTCAGCATATTGCAAGAAGATGCTGCGCATGATAACCTTAAGTATATCGATATTTTGCGGAGCAATAATAAATTTGTTATCGGATTTCTTGTATACACCGGCCCTGAGAGCATTTTGAATAATTTGTATGTTGTCTGCAGAGAAGAATACCTCAGATAACAATGTATTTTCCAAATCTCCAGAAAGTGCTTCACGGTATTCAGTCGTTTTGTTTTTGATTGCAATACGCTCCTGCATTTTAAATATTGTATCTGCGGGAGGATCCGCAATATTCACACGACCATTGTATTGCTGGGCGTTATTAACAATTGGACTAGAGTCATATATATCTAATGCTGTGAAATTCATAATCTATGTATAGATTTAATGCAGAAATAAATTACACGCATTTTCGCTCTAAATATTATTTAGAGGTTTTGCTTTCATTTATTTGTTATGTTAGTATATAATGGAACTTTACTATACAATTGTATTGTCGGTCGCTGTAATCGTATTGATTATACTGCTAACCTATGTTGGCATTCTCATGCAAAAGAAACAAGGATCATCACAGCCTTTCCCTCCTATAAAAAATACATGTCCTGATAAGTGGACTTCTAAAATAAAGAAGGACGAGGATGGAGATGATACTGTATTATGCGAAATACCTGGACCAAATGGCACAAACATAGGAACCATGCTTGATAACATAAATAGTGATAATACACCCGGTTATGCTGTATCTGATGCGGAGACTCCTGCAACTATTGATTTTAATCATGATGGTTGGTCTGCACAAGGAACAAATGCCGACTGTGCTAGAAAAAACTGGGCAAACAAATTTGGTGTAGTTTGGGACGGAATAACCAATTACAACATGTGTTAGGAATAGCCTAGTCGAAAATGTATAATATTATATTTTTGTAAGTGTAATATTATATTTTTGTAAACCGTCTCGTTATCATCGAATAAAACTGATAATTTCTTGTGGTTCTCCAATGTTATAATCTATTTTAGATAAAATAGTCGGATATTGGAAAAGATTGTATTCGCCACTGTCCTCATTGTGATTCACCTCCATGATCTCATGTTTCATCATTCGTAGATTGCGAACTTCTGGTAAAATCTGATTTACTTGCAAGTCTACTGCAGATTTCAAAAATTCGGAGTTATTGGTTGTTTGAAATTCTTGTAGCAATTTATGATTGTCTTCTAAAAGACGAAACAATTCCCCGTTTTTTTTCTCGATGATCATCTTTTGAGTTTCATTGTTGAATATATCGTTATGAAAATGCACCATCTCCTTGTATATGCTACTCTCTGTAGTATATTCATCCAGCTCTTTCTTGAATAACCTAACTGATTCTTCATCGCTAATATAACTAAATATACTGTCTAATTTTTGTCGTATAATCGCTTCCTTTGTAGCATGAGATGATTCCTTAAAAGAAGCTAACCATTGTTCATAATGGGATATATCACCACGAAACAGTTGTATATTTAGTGTACATGGATTCTCACTGTCGCCACATAGGGCGGTGTATTTATTGTCCTTAAGTTGAAATAGAGTTCCTACCTTACGTTTGCACTTAACGCAAGGTATACGCACAGTGCCTAATGCATATTTAGCCATTTTTTTAGTAGGAGCCTTGTTAAATACCTTTCTTTTCGCAGAGAGTAAGTCCTTCTCGTACTTGTTTTTTATGCGAAAATATTCATCGAGTGCCTCGATATAGGTTTGCCTTTTCCTAACATCAGCAGATGTTTCTTGGCCACGCACTGTTTCATTCAATACGTCTGTATCGGTATTTCGAAATTCAATAGTCGGTGTGTTTTCCATGTTAAAATTGACAATATCTGATGGCATGTTCTCGACAAGGGTTATCTTGTTGTTGGAAATATTGAGCGTCTTCAAATTAGATGCACCTTGTAAATCAATACGCTCTAGATTGTTGTGATCACATAACAATTCCACTATTGTTTCCGGAAGGTTCTCAATTACAGATAAACGGTTATGGGAAATATGCAGGGTTTGTAGTCGAGTAAGATAAGATAGATCAATCGTTTGAAGATAATTATCATGAATAATTAACGTATCGAGAGAACCCGGCAAAGTATCTATTGATTCCAGCATATTATCAGCACATGTGAGAGATAATATTCCATCTGGAACATTTTGTATTGAGGTTATCTTACCAGGGCCGAATACAATCTGGGTTAGCATAATAAACCCCATTTCGCCAGCGATAGAAAGATCCACATCACCAAAGAGGCTTTCTCGTATTTCCAGTTTGTCTATTCTTCTGTTCATATTCGATAATATTGTTTCGAGCTGCTTTTGTGCAGTATTGTTATCAGACATAATGGATTCTCGTTGTTCTTGAATCATATTCATGTTTATAATATATATACTAAATAAACATATATTATACACGAATAAAGGGCAAATTAGTTATTGACGACGCCGAGGTGTTCTCGACATGTTTTTGTTCTTCTTGAAAGAATCGTATTTTTGACGCGATATACTGCTGTTTTTTTAACAGGTCTTGTTGTTTTTCATATTCAGACGGTTTTTGTGTATAACAATAATATAATATAAATCCCGTTATTGCAACAAATAAAAGAATAATGCCTATATTTAATGCATAGTAATACACGTTCACACGTGTGTCGTGGCATTGTTGAAGGGTATTAAACAAATAATTCCTGGCTGAATGTTCAATAAGATTTGGAGAACCCATAAATGCAATAACTTTGTATACACGATATATTGTATGGAATGAAAAATATTTTTTACATATACGCTAAATAATAGAGCACAGCCAGATAAGATAATATGGCCCAAATAATAGACACAAACCATATAGGTACAACGGTAGTGTGTCGATAGCCTATACCGAATTCGCGGAAGCCACCGTCGTCTGTATAAAGACTAATAGGCTTTACGTTATGGAGAATGAAAAACCCAACTAGAAAAATGAGTATTGCAACATTTGATCTGTTTCGACTTACGAATCCCTTCATATTTGTATGATTAGTTATAATATTCATACAAATTATTCTTCATCACGAGAACGACTAAAAATCGTCATCCATATCTTCCTCGTAATAGGCTCCATCCATATAATCCTCACCTAATCCCTGGATATCGTAAGCTTCCTGATTATATTCCTCCTCTTGGTCGGATTGTTCTTCTTGTTCAATATTATAGATATCACGCCTCATGTCGGAAACCAAATCAATTGCTCCGTCTTCCATTTCCATATTTAATTGATCTACTATCTCCCCTCGTTCGCGTTCATATGTTTGATGATCATACGATACCAGGCCTTTTTGTTGGCCGATATTCCATCTACCTAGTTTGTATTTTTTAAATTGGTTCTCAACACTGCGTTCCTGTATACTCATCTTTCCTAAATAGGCAACAAATCCTGCTTTCTCCTTTTCGCGAGAACGGCGAACCTTTTTCATGATACTATCATATGAAATATTCACAGCTGCCTTGTTCTCTTGTTCAATCTGCATAAATGTATACAATAAAGAAGCAACGCGTTCTTTTAGTTCGGGTCGATCTCCCGTAATGATTTGCACTTCATGTAAGGCAGTATCGCTCTCGATGGTGGTTTCATTGATTCCCTCACCCCGCGTTTCGATCTTACTCGATTCGTCTGCATCAGATGCAATCATCTCGCGTCGATTCATTTTGGAAACTTGAACATCTGTACGAATCAATTCGTCGTTATCGCTCATGATAACATATTCCAATATTGCCCTATAATAGCAATGGGTTATCAAGAGAAAAATATTGCTGCGTCCAAATAGAGAGTGAAATCGTAGTTGCTTTGTATCCCCATTTACATCAATCACCTCACGCGCAATGTCGCTGTATACCGGTATGTTCTGAACAAACAATGTTATATCACCTAGGTTGGCTTGAACTTCACGCAACAATTTCATCACAATTGGGTCATTCTTATAAAGCTCCAGTTTTTCGTAATACTTGTTTATAAAATTCTGCACATCGACGATATGGTTCGGAGACAGATCCCAATGTTTGGGTACATTTTTATAAAAATCGGCATTGTTCACTAAGATGGCTGGATACATCTTACTTATATTCTGAATTGCGTTTTGCATAAATTGTGCGTAAGTATAGAGTTCATTATCGTAGGTGGCACTTGTTTGATCTGAGGTAAGCGACCATGTATTAATAGTTCGAATGAATGTATTCAGTGATTTGAATTGAGAAGGAGAGAACCTTCCTTGTTTTTGAAAAAAAGTCATGATTTGGCTATACATTTGACTATTCGACCGAGTTATATAATTGGTAAGATTGTCCAATTCCTTCGTCGGTGTCTCCCGCATAACTCCTGCGTCATAAGTGTTCAATACATTTCGCAAATGATCGCGAAGTTTGCTGTCGATAACAGTGGAATTAGATCGGTCAAAATTCTCTATTAATTCTTTCAATATCTCAACCTTGGATACCGGCTCCTTATTATCAACCGAAACCATATTCTTTTGACGAATAATAGTCATGAGAGAATGTAGACTATCAATCCCATATTTCTTACCATTTTTCTTCATAAACTCCATCTTATCCATGAGAGGCCACGTCGACTGATAATTGTCGGGTTTTTCTTGGCAAATCTTCTTCAGGTTATCCGGGATAGGGAGTTTTTTATCGAAATTGCAGTAATGAATAACTGCGGCATATATGTTCTCTTCTAATTGTCCAATCGGAAGATCCGGATGTTTAATACCCGTGGGCAACGGATGATATAACATATTACCTCTTGTAAAGGTGGTGATCGTTTTTAACATTCTTATCATACTGAACGCTCTCTGTAAAATCAATCGTATAGTATTGTCTTGTTCATTAAAATAGGTTATTGGTCTGGTTTTTTCCAAATTCTCATTGCAACATGCATTTTCCAAGAAGGGTAATTCAGATGTAGTTTTTAACAAAAGGTCTTTGTCTCTAACAATAGTATTGATCGCCTCAATCACTGCAAACCCATGCTGAGCTATCTTTCCTTTTAATACGGCAATGGACGCCTCTTGACTAGTGCCGCCTGTCTTGATTAATCGCATCAAATCTTCTTTGAAATCGTTTCCTACTCCACGCAAAGAACGACCTATCGAGTATTTAACAACTGGTGGTAAAAAATGCTGCCATTTAGAGATGCTATGTTCTTCGGATATAGCGCGTTCAGGATTCAATAAGATATATTCTCGTTTTTTTGTATATTGGCTATCTATTTCAGGCATTTTCAATACAAATTTATCAAGAACATCTTGAATACGACTGGACAATTTATCAACCTTGTATTTTTGAATTGCATTCCAAGGCGAGAAAGAGCTCTTCAATTTATTCAAGACACATGCAATATAAGTGATACCAGTGGTATCCTCTGTTCCAGTGAGCGGGAACCCACCGAAGGAACGAACACATCCAGGGAAGGTTTTTGTACTAGTAAAGGAAGGAACTGCGGTTTGTATTGCAACGATAACCACACTTGCTATTATAAACAAGGTGGTTTCGTCCCGGTATTTTGAGTAGGGTGCCAATGCCTTGCCAGTTTTATTCACAGCTGCATCCGAACGTTTCTTATATGCAGATTCTGATAGTATCCCCTTTAACATCAGTTCATTTGCAATGCGTAAGACAAACGATTCAATTTGATCCGTGGGTATATCAATATTAGAACATATTGCAACGAGTACATTATAAATAGTTTCACTGGTTTCGCTGTCAAATACGCGCTTGTTTTTTGTAGCATTTTGTTTAAGCATCGCTGTGCCCAAATCTTCTTCCATAATTGCATGACTAGTAATCTTGAACCCAGCCTCGTCATAACCCTCTTCTGCTGTATAGTCAATCTTTCTTAATACAAACCCACTATATTTATCTACGATTGCATCGCCGTCATCGCTTAATACTCCGACATTTGCACACATGCGTTCTAGCATTGCAGTATAATCAGAACCTGAAGTGAATGCAGTGGCTAGTTCATGTAGTGATGTCGGCATAATTGGAACATTGGTGTCTTTGCAATATAACCAATGTTGTTTCTCACCCAATGACTCAATGATAGGGTTTCTGCAATATTTTTCGACAAATAAGCAAATATGATATTGTTTCTTTTGGAAATCCTCTTCGCCTAGGATAAGATCACGTAAATTCATATGTGGTGATATAACAATATCGGATTTATCTGCATAATTGCCAAGTTCATAGGCTAAGTTGTTCGATTTATACAGTTGTATTTCGCGCAAGATATCCGCTCGTTTCATAAATTTCAAATGACGGGTTATGCGGTCTTCTAATTCCTTTTCGATCTCTCCTACACTGAGTGCATAGCGCTCATCAAATTCGCCTTTCATGCGTTCTTTGAGTGCAGTCTTTATTCGGTGTTCAGTTTCATCGGATGTTTCGCAAACCTTGTTATTGGTATTTTTCAGACACTTTTCGCCTATGTTGCAAAAAAGTGTGTTTGTATCTACAAATGCCATCTCATTGATATCATTGTCTTGGACCCAGTTATCTTTGACACGGCGATAATAGTATGTCTTCATGATTGTGTCGGATTCGCGTTGACTACTTTCATCGCTGCCTTTTACAACCATTGGACGAAGTTCGAGAATTGCATAATGCCCATCCTCGATCGGTTTCTTGCCAACAACCAGTATTTTTGCCATCGTATTCGCATAGTCTTTGGGAATATCATATTTTTCAATCAGATTTGCAATTAAATATTCCATAAACAGTTCAGGAGCCATTTTTTTCTGTTCATCCTTATATTTTTCCAAAATGTGATAAGGGGTGTCATCGTAATCACTGTCGAAATACAGCTCATCGACATCATTGTCTTTTTGTATTTCACGAGTAGATGTATACTTCTTTGCCAAATAACGCTGAATGCAGTCCGCTTCTTTAATTTTTTCTACATCAGAGATATCATCTAATGATGGCTCATTCAACAAATTCATCAAATTGTCGGGGCTGATTAAGGAAATCATGATTGAACTAATCATATTTGAATACAAAACACCATTGTCCTTTTCCATAATTTTTGTTAGCAGCTCGGATGGACTAAGGTGAGCATTGTTATTGTGTTTTTCATGTAATCGATATGTATTTAAAAATGCATCACCTAATGAAGTATTTTCGCTAAGAATGCGTAATACAGTGTTCGGGATGCGATCAATATTGTATTTCGTATTTTTTATAACAGAGAAATCTCTTGCTTTTTGTTCCATTTGTACCTTCAAATCTTTGATCTGATCGCGAACAATAAATCGTATCTCTTGGTATTGTTTGTAAGTTATATCACTGAGATAAATCGAAAATGGCTCCAACTGGCGAACTACATCTACCACTGACATCTTGTTTTTCATATATTTTCGGAATAATTTCAAGATAGTTTTGGTTTTTGGAATAATGGTCTCTAAAAAGGCGGTAAGTTTATCATTTGGATAACTGTACTCATCGGCGTCTAGCAAGAACTCTTTAATGCCTGTAAGCAATTCCTCCTTTGTTTCACCCTCGATTTGATCATAGTCAAGCTCTTTTGACAAATCATCAATCACTTGAGGCGCAATATCTACATTCGATTTAAATATACGAAACATCATCAGATAATTTTGATGCAATTCTGCCTTGTCTATAATGGAAGTACCCGGTAAGTGAATTCTAGAAAAGCGAACAGCTGGTGTTGGGAGCATGATAAGCGATTTTAAACATATTTCATCATTTGGTGTCATATTTGTTCGGGTATAGATTTTCTTTCCCGACTTCATAAGAACTTCTTCCATTCTTGACATGCCCAAATTATAACGTTGTACAACAAATCGACGCTTTGCAAGACCAGATGTAGAATATACACTGCTAGCGAAATCGCCCAAATTATCCACAATAGCATCCAAGTTTGTCAGAACAGAGGCAGTACCAACACATCTGTCTTCATCCTGCGGCTTATCAAATGGAGCAAAATCATTGTGTATGCGATTGTACAATGAACTATAGGTTAGTGTATTGCCAGCATTTCTCTTGTTGTAGTTTGATTGGCTATCATTAATAGAAGATACAAGAGCAGATGAGTGTTCGGAGATAACATCTGGCATAGGAACAATTGATTCCAAATCATATAGCTTCTTGCTATTTGACACAACTGGAACAATCCATTTTAGTTTGGTGTCAAATGCCGAGATTCGATCGACAAGGGGTTTGTAATGCGCACCGACCCGTTTCACATCATATACATTATGATTCGTATCGAACTTCGAGAACTGTTGACGTAATTCTTTGAATCTTTCGATTAAATTGTGAATATTATCGAGAACATTTTTAATACGGTTGCTGTTTGGGATCGTTGATAATAATTCATCCATCATGTCATTTACTTGCACGTCAATGCCAAACCGTTGTTCTGACACAGGTACTTCAATCACCTGTGATATTTCTTCCAATTCCTCGCCAAAAACAATCGAGTTTGCGTCAACATACATGTCTTGTAGTACTTCGCGCATATTTTGTTGTTCTTCTTTGGCTTCAGGGATGGTTATCACTGATTCCCCGGTCTCATTAAACGTGATGGAGGCTATCTCATCGTCGGGTACTTCATATTCTTCCCCTTCTTCTAAATTATCTCGGATTTGAGAAAGAGAACCAACCTTTTTTAATGAAGCTGGTTTCTCGCGAATGATGATTTTTTCGATTGGAATATTCTCGGGAAGACCTTGGTAATGAAAATCAATATAAATAGGTATTAATTCTGGATAGGTTATGATTTCGATCATGTCTTCTTCCAGATTGCTAATTTCGCCCGTAATTACAACAGGTATCTCTCCATTGAAATGGATATTCACCCATGTTTTTGGCAATAAATTATTCTGACGAGCGTATCCCTTCTCCTCGCTGCGATCTAATAAATGAATTCCACGAATGGACTCGTCTGTCAGCATTCCATCTTCATTGACGTTCAGCTGATATTGTTTCAAATTAGCTACATTTGTCAGTACGATACGAGTACTAGATAGATGAGAAACGTATGCAGTAATCTCATGAATAGCCAAATTAGATGGTGCAATCAGTTCAATAATATCGCCTAGTTCTATCTGCATTGTATTTTGTGTAGATTCATTGTTCTCGTTCTCTACCATATTTATATCATCAGTATTTACTATTTCGGCTTCCATACGTATATTGAAATATATATTATCTGTCTAAATTATATTCGTTGGAAGTCTTTTACAAGACATCTAAAGATGTAGATAATGAATGTACCCATAAAAAAATACAATAATTGTAAAACACATAGACACTATTTTTATGTAGTATGATAAGACACCATGACATCTAATAGGGACGGCATTGAAATAATTAGTGATTTACGTATTGATACTTGTTCAAAAAATAAGATTCAAATTCGTTCAGTGAATTCAAGAAAACACATGTATATATCTGCAAGTTATGATAACAATACTATATGTTATGATGATTCTAAAAACGGATTATATCGCTCTGTTCTACTAAGTTATCCTGATAAAAAGGTGCTGTCGTTTGCTATACCAAAGACAATGCAGTTTCAGCATTTCCGTAATATATATCCTGATTGGAATGAGCATTTTCACGTGTCCGAGTATATTGATGGTATCCCTATACAACTGTTCTATGACTCGCGTATTATGCAATGGGAAATTGCAATTCAGGATTCCATTGGCGGATATCATAGCCACTATCATAATAATATTTCATTCTCGCCTCGAAAGAAATTTATTGATGCACTTGGGGGTCGTGCGGGAGATGACCTAGAGAACCTACCTTTTTTGGAATATTTACCAAATAACGTATCTTATTCATTCGTTTTAAAATATACAGGGTGTCGATCAGAAACATATTTGGTAGGAGCATATTCTATTGGAATAAACGATGTAAATTCAATTGCCTACATTGCCTTATCTGAAGTTGAAACATGGATCGAACTCACGGACATACTTGGTTTAATTCAATTTCCAAAGACAATCCCAGTGTTTGGCTATTTCGATTTATCGGAAAAAGTATTGGAATTCGATCCCATAAAATGGGTTATAACAAACAACACTACTGGAATGAGATCGATTGTTCAAAACGGAGAAACCAAATACAACGAAGACACATATAAAATACCGGCTCATCAACAATATCTGTACCAATGTTTATATAGAATTGGCTCTTTAAATGAGCACTTGGACAAATTTCCCAAGCAAAAATCAGACTTGTATTTAGCTCGTGATCTATTCAAACAGTTTGTTTCAAATGTGGACAATGCATACAGAAGCTACTATATAAAAAAATGTGCACTAATACTTCCAGCAAAATATAAAATGCATGCAATGAACATTCACAAACGAGTATATTTGCCATCGTTGCGTAATAAAACACCGACTCTTATCAATAGAGAACGAATTTGCGAATATTTTCAACAAATGGATCCTCGAGAAATTGTCTATTTCATGAGAAGATAAATAGATGAAGCATTAAAGTTTTTTATTATGACATATGGTATCATAATAAAAAATACAGATTGAATTATTGACTTGCGTATGCAAGGGAAACCTTACATAGGTTTTTAATATAGTCCATACAATGGCTTTTGTTCTCATCGCTCATATTCCGAATTGGTTCACGAATCTTGTCAATAACCTTCATAATCTCATTTGCATTCGATAAATTTCCTAGATCCTTACTGTAATCTTTATCGAAGAAAAAGGTAATATCTCCCGCATCAATTGGCTGTCTGTATGGCTCATATACATATTTGTACCAGGCCTTGATGATAGCAGTGGGGTTTGCTTTGCGGATAGTTGTGAATGACGTCTTTGATCCAGCAATATCATCGTTGTCTGGGTAGATTTCAATAATATCCTCTAAGAATTCGAAAAAATGAGAATTGAATGCGCGATTAAGAGTGGTCTTGTCGGCCATGTTGTATATTGTTATATCTACAGAATATTTATATCATTTTATCAAAAATAATATTATCAAGAAATATATGCATACCATTACGCCCCCGTATTTATATACCCATTAGCGGATTTACTGGTTGAGTAGCACCGACTTCATCCATGCGTTTTTGCTGTAAAGAATCTACAGTGACGCTGGTAGACACCTTGTCGGGTTTGTAAGTGTCTGGAGGTGTATTGATAAAAGAACTATCGCTGCTAGCGGATACATAGTTATAAAGGGGGCGAGTATTACTGTTGCTTTTGGCACTCAAATCGTCCGGTGTCATATTATAATCTGTAAACTTTTCAGACATAATATTGGAACCGACAGATGCGGTTGTTAGATGATACCCAGTTGGCTCACTTACTGCATGTGTTTGTGTTGCATTCAATGACTTCATGTCTGCATGGAAATGCTTGAGTATATCATCACCCAATACAACCTTGTAGTTGTTATTCACCAGCAACATGGAGGGAACACTTGAAATATTTGGTGGCATCGCCACTTTGGTGCCATTTTCCAAAATGATCTGTGATTGTCCAGTATTTGGATCACGTGTACGTTTGTCAATACATACAAAACTGATCTTGTCTCCTAAATTATGCTTAACTAGGGATTGTACCACTTTTTGTGAATGTTTACAGTAATTGCTATAATATAAAATATCCATCTTGATTTTATAGTATATGGTAAGTTGTTTCTAAATCGGAAATACCTCAAATTGTTTATTTATTCAATGCACCAACACACATAGTGTGAAGAAGTCTGTTTTGGAAGTAAAACAGAGCATATCCCATTGCAACGCCAATCATTTGCATGTAGTAGTCAAGACCCTTGCGCTTGGAAAGTCCGACAAATACAGAGGAAATTACGAAGATTGAAAGTAAAACAAAACCGAGGATAGAAAGGATGTAAAAGTAATCACAGTACTTTTGGTCGAGAGGGCCGAAAAAGGTATCTAACATGTTGTCCATAATGCTAAATTATACTATAACCGTAGATTTTATATTATCTACTTTTTTTTTCTAAACTAGTATTTGCTACCATAAACATTTTTACGGTTTACATTTGTGATTGTTGTAAACAATATTTGTAAGTATTCTCAAACAATAGTAGACAAAATAGTCAAATAGTGTATGAAACCTAAATATAAGAATTTAGGTTTGTTAATTTATTTTAGTAAAATACAGAGAAATATGTTTAAAAACAAAGAACATACGAAATCGATTGTTGTATATATACCACCGAAAAGGAGTATTATTGTATATACACCACCTAAAAAGAGTAGTAGTATAAAGCAGCTATGATAATGACGAATCCTTGTAAAAAATGATATTATTGAAATTTTGCAAGAACTTTACAACGAAATCCATTTATTATTCAAAGTGTACGAAATTAAATAATCAAAGGTCTATAACATTGAACATGAATCTACAATATTTGTAAGTGTTCTCAAATGGTATAAAAATATAGACATAATTTATATACGTTCATCACTATGGATAGTGCAAATACATGGAAAATTATAAACAAGTATTTCGAAGATAATCCACAATCTTTAGTAAGACATCACGTTGAATCTTACAATGATTTTTTTAAAAATGGAATATTTCGTATATTGAAAGAAAAAAACCCTGTGCAATTACAAACCAGGTATGATGAGGATATAAACGAATATCGTACACAATGTTCTATGTATTTCGGTGGGAAAAATGGCGACAAGGTTTATTTTGGAAAACCGGTTATCTATGACGATAACAATGCGCATTTTATGTATCCAAATGAGGCTCGACTAAGAAACATGACCTATGGAATAACCGTACATTACGACATTGAAGTTGAACTAACCGATATTTTGGAGGATGGTGAGAACCCTAGTGTTATTGGCATCGAAGAAGATGCAATTGAGGTTGTTGGGGGCGAGAATATACCGTTTGAAGGTGGTCAGCCATTAAACAAGCGAAAGACAAAGATCGACGATATGGATCTAACGCCTATGGAAGCAGCATTAGCAAAGGAAGAAACCGAGAAAACTGTTAGACAGAATGTGCAGAAACGAACTCTTCTTTTAGAGAAAGTCTTCCTTGGACGTTTTCCAATCATGGTTCAGTCAGACCATTGCGTATTGTCGGGACTACCAAAAGAGATTCGGCATACAATGGGAGAATGTCTCAATGACATTGGTGGGTATTTTATTATTGACGGTAAGGAAAAGACAGTTGTTCCACAAGAGAAGTTCGGGGATAACATGTTGTACATTCGTGATATTATGAATGACGACTATTTGTATTCTGCTGAAATACGATCAGTATCTGAGAATGTCTCAAAACCAGTGCGTACATTGTCTGTCAGAATCGTGGCCCCGTCTAACAAGTTTACCAACAAGAATATCGTGGTTAATATACCGAACGTACGTAAACCAGTGCCACTATTTATCGCATTTAGAGCACTTGGTATTATTAGCGACAAACAAATTATTACAACATGTCTGCTTGATTTAGACAAATACGAATCTATGATCGACTTGTTCATTCCTTCCGTTCACGATGCAGGAGGAATACTTACACAGCGCAATGCCCTCAAATACATTGCCACACTAACCAAGGGGAAAACCATCTCCCATGCACAAGAAATATTAGCAGACTACTTTTTACCTCATGTTGGTGAGGTTAATTTCATGCAAAAGGCATATTATTTAGGATATATTGTCTTTCGTATGTTGTCTGTCTACACTGGCATTGAGCCACCAACAGATCGCGACAATATGAAATACAAACGCATCGAGCTCGTTGGATCGATGATGTATGATCTGTTTAGCGAGTATTATACAATTCAACAAAGATCCATACAGCTCGCATTTGAGGAGAAAATCCACTACAACAAAAACCTCTACGAAGACAATCTGTATGGATTGATCCAACAAAACTATCCCAGTGTTTTCAAAGAACGTTCTTTGGAAGCCGGATTTAAACGAGCATTCAAAGGGAATTGGGGAGCATATACTCATACAAAACGCGTTGGTGCAGTTCAGGATCTGAACCGTCTCTCGCACAATGCCATGCTGAGTCATTTGCGCAAAACAAACTTGCCTTTAGATCCGAGCGTAAAGGTGGTTGGTCCACGCGTTTTGCACAACACTCAATGGGGATTTTTTGATCCCATTGATACACCGGATGGTGGAAATATTGGTCTTCATAAACATCTATCCATCTCTTCCTATGTATCACAAGGATATTCTAGAGAACCTTTGATCGAATGGCTGCGTGAGAAAATCAGTATGAAATTGTTGGAAGAAGCCTCTCCTGCTATTTTATCCACTATGACAAAGGTATTTGTTAATGGATACTGGGCCGGTGCGATTATTGATCCGATCGAGGCTGTGGAAAAGGTTCGGTTATTCAGACGCAATGCTTTATTGCCGATTTATACCAGTATAACATTTGACATTAAACAAAACACTCTGTTCCTATATACGGATAGCGGACGTGTATGTCGCCCCATCTTTTACCGTGATGATGAATCGGGTAAAATGTCGTTTGATGGAGTAAATGTTCAAAAGAAAATAGAAGGTGAATTCACATGGAATGAGTTGATCACTGGTTTTAATCGCAAAAAGGATGCTGCATTTCATCCAAACAAGAACCAACTCTACGAATTGAATGAACTGTATGAAGATATCGAGGTTGAAACAAATCCTGCTAAATTGAAACGCTTCTTGCAAGACAAGGCAATTATAGACTATATTGATACCAATGAGTCAGAGGGTGCACTCATTGCAATGAACCAGAATGATTTACAAAAAGATGTTCGAAAAACACATACTCATATGGAAATTCATGAATCTCTGATCTTTGGTATGTTGTCAAATATGATTAATTTCCCAGAAAATAATCCCGCTACTCGTAATTCCTTCTCCTGTGGTCAAAGCAAACAAGCTTGTTCAATGTATCATACAAATCATCAAGTTCGCATGGATAAAACAGCGGTCGTATTGAATTCTGGACAAATACCCCTAGTCAAATCTAGATACTTGGAACATATTAATAATGAGGGCAACCCATATGGCGAAAACGCGATTGTTGCAGTTATGTGTTATACTGGTTATAATGTAGAGGATGCAATCTTGGTGAACCAAGGCGCTTTAGATAGGGGGCTATTCCAAACTACCTATTACAGTACCTATGAAACACATGAAGAAGTTAGTAAAACCGCGGATGGAACAAGCGATAAAATGTTTATGGACATTGAATCCGACGAGACGGTTGTTGGAACAAAACCGGGTGTGGATTATAGTAAACTTGATAAGCAGGGAATTGTCCGTGAGGGCACTGAATTAAATGATAAGATTGCTCTTATTGGAATTGCACAAAGTAGTTCGACTATGCCTGGACGTAAGCTCGACATGTCTAAGATGCCAAAAAAAGGACAGTTAGGAATTGTTGATAAAACATTTATAACCGAGGGCGATGAGGGTACTCGAATTGCCAAGGTTCGTGTACGCGAAATTCGTATTCCAAATTTAGGTGATAAGATGGCTTCTCGTGCTGGACAAAAGGGCACTGTCGGGCTGGTTATTCCAGAAGAAGACATGCCATTTACTCGCGGAGGTGTCCGTCCCGATTTGATCATTAATCCGCATGCAATCCCATCTCGTATGACGATAGGACAGTTTGTAGAAACCATTATGGGCAAAGCGTGTTCTTTATATGGAGGATTTGGAGATTGTACTGCATTTGTCAATGATGGCACAAAGGTCGGTGTATTTGGCGAGATGTTGAGTCGTGTTGGATATCACTC
>Ga0213863_10000786_pt1 | contig 23692 bp, 9 predicted proteins | sample PICome_8_FD_160128 | JGI IMG/M metagenome (GOLD analysis project Ga0213863, IMG submission 160128) | Coastal seawater microbial communities near Pivers Island, North Carolina, United States - PICO497 | ecosystem: Environmental > Aquatic > Marine > Coastal | place: USA: North Carolina | collected... | reverse complement strand
GAGTTCTGCTGGTGTGGAGGCAGGTGGCAGGACTGGGCTGACCGCAGTTGTTGTCGGGATGTGCTTTTTGTTAGCAATTTTCTTTTCTCCACTGGCCTCCATGGTCCCAGCTTATGCAACAGCAGGTGCACTTTTTTATGTAGCAATTTTGATGCTCGGTGGTATGGAGAGTCTTGAATGGTCGGATATGAGTGAGGTGCTTCCGGCTTTGGTGACTATTATTATGATTCCACTGACATTCTCAATTGCTAATGGGATCGCATTAGGTTTTATTGTCTACGTAGTTGTCAAAATATGTGTTGGTAGGCAAGCAGATGTTACTTTAGGGGCTTGGGTTTTAGCAGCTATCTTTTTAGCTAAATTTATTTATCTATAAATATTCTGAAACCAATACCTCTTTATTTTGATATTTTAGGGTTCGACTTTATACATTATTGCTAACTCGAACACCTTTATTATCCAACTTAGTTATGATCTGAACCTTTACTTTACTATTGCTCTAATACACTTTTTTATTCAAATAAACTCAATGAGAACGGATCGTTTGCCAAATGAAAATGCATAAAATAATAGTATTTACCGTCATTGCAGCCTTAGTCGGCTTCCAAGAGTCCCTCCTGTATGCTGGGAGCCTTGTTCCAGGAAAGGGTTCATCTATTATTAGCCCTCGAACCGCTCTTGTATACACGACTGCCAAGGATACGGATAAACGCTTAACTCTCACTGATGAGCTTATTTTTGAACCCGGTATTCAGCCCTTTGAGACTGAAACAGCGATCTTTGTGAATCCTCAGAAACGCTTCCAAAAGATTCTTGGTTTTGGTGGAGCTATTACTGATGCGAGTTCAGAGGTTTTTGCCAAATTGTCTGATGAAATGCAAGAGGAATTGCTTAAAGCTTATTTCGATAAAGATGAAGGTATTGGCTACAATCTTATTAGGACCTCTATTCACAGTTCAGATTTTGGCAGTGCCAGTCACACTTATATTGAAGAGGGCGATAAAACTTTAGAAACCTTTACTATTGAAAAAGATCAAAAGCTGAGAATACCTTTTATTAAGAGAGCGATTCAGGCCGCCGGTGGCGACATTACCTTTTATGCAAGCCCTTGGACCGCTCCTGCATTCATGAAAACAAACAATAATATGCTGCAAGGAGGAAAATTACTTCCAGAATATTACGATACTTGGGCACAGTATTTCGTCAAGTTCATCGAGGCTTACGAAGCTGAAGATATCCCAGTATGGGGTGTGACTATTCAAAATGAACCCATGGCAGTTCAGCGCTGGGAGTCTATGATTTATACCGCTGAGGAAGAACGAGACTTCCTTAAAAATCATCTAGGCCCCACGTTTGAGCGTGAGGGATTTGGTGACAAAAAGATTGTTGTTTGGGATCATAATAGAGATCTGATTACGCGACGTGCAAACGTTATTTTTGAGGATCCAGAGGCTTCCAAATATGCTTGGGGAATGGGTTTTCATTGGTATGAGACATGGCAGAATCGAGGGAAAACACTTCATGAGAATCTGGCGCTAGTTAACGAGTCTTATCCAACAAAGAAATTACTCTTCACAGAGGGTACCAACGAGGCTTTCAGGGCTGATCGATTACAGTATTGGCCTAATGCTGAACGCTATGGCCACTCGATGATTAATGATTTTAATTATGGAACTGTCGGGTGGACAGATTGGAATATTTTACTAGACCACAATGGTGGCCCAAATCATGTTGAGAACTTTTGCTTTGCTCCCATTCACGCTGATACAACAACGGGTGAATTAATATATACCCCCACATATTACTACTTTGGACACTTCTCAAAGTTTGTGCGACCCAATGCTGAGAGAGTTAGCACAAGTAGCACTCGAAGCCATTTAATGTCTACCTCCTTTATAAATGAAGATAATCAAATGATAACTATCGTCATGAATAATGCGGATGAGACTGTTGACTATAAATTTTTTGTAGGTCAACGTCAGACCAAAGTGACTATTCCGGCAAGAGCAATGCAAACAATCGTTTACTAGTTATTAGTTTTGTTTAACGAGAATTTGTATACTTATAGTCAAATTAACTTAAAGAGCATAATGATGAAGTTTTTTCTTTTAAGAATGAAAAGTCAGGTTGGGAGTTTGTTCAATACTAAGGCTATCTTAATTACTGGATTGTTATTTGGATTGTCTGCCCAGGCATCAGTTTTCCCAGACAAAGTTATATCAGAAAAAATTGAAGGCGCTAAAAGGCATAACATTGTGTTCATACTTACTGATGACCATAGATATGATGCCATGGGCTTTATGGGACATCCGTTTATGGATACTCCACACCTAGATTCTATTGCTGAAGAGGGTGTGCATTTAAGCAATGCATTTGTCACTACCTCGTTGTGTTCGCCAAGCAGGGCATCGATCTTGACAGGCCTTTATACGCATAAGCACAGAGTCATTGATAATCAGCGTCTCGAGCAGGACGATGTAAAATATTTTGCTCAATACCTTGAACAGCAAGGTTACGACACAGCCTATTTCGGTAAGTGGCATATGGGCCAGAAAAGTGATCACCAGCGACCAGGTTTTGGTCACTGGGTGAGTTTTGCAGGCCAAGGTCATTATTTGCCACCTAACAATAAATGGACTTTAAATGTCAATGGAGAGCGCGTTAAACAAAAGGGTTATATCACTGATGAGCTGACAGATTATGCTATTGATTGGATGGAGCAAACCGAGCGTAAAGATAAGCCATGGATGATGTACCTTTCACATAAGGCGGTCCATTCAAATTTCACACCAGCCGAGCGACATCAGGGTATGTACGATGGTAAGGTGGAACTTCCTGCAAATCACAAAATCGAAGATTATAAAGAAAATACGCCCCGGTGGGTCCGTGATCAGAGAAACAGTTGGCATGGCATGGACTTCCCCTACCACAGCGAAATAGACATCACGCAGTACTATCAAAATTATACAGAAGCGTTTGCAGCAGTAGATGACAGTATTGGCAGGGTTAAAGCTCAGTTAAAAGAGATGGGTGTCTATGAAGATACTCTAATCATTTACATGGGCGATAATGGTTTTATGTTTGGTGAGCATGGGCTCATTGATAAGCGCGTCGCTTATGAGACGTCTATCCGTGTACCTATGGTTATGCAATTACCATCAGTAATTGAAGGCGGTCAAACCATTGAGAATGTTGTTGCAAATATAGATATTGGTCCAACCATTCTTGAGGCTGCCGGGTTGAAAACGCCATCTCACATGGATGGAAAAAGCTTCTTACCTCTGGCCAAAAAGGAGGTGATAAAGTGGCGAGATTATTTCTTATACGTTTATTATTGGGAGAAAAATTTCCCGCAGTCCCCAACCGTTTTTGCTTTACGAGGGGATAGATTTAAGTACATTACATATTATGGGCTTTGGGATACCGATGAACTATATGATTTAAAAAATGATCCTAATGAAACGACTAATTTAATAGCGATGCCAAGACACAAAAACACTATTCAGAAAATGAAACGTAACTTGTTTGCGATGTTAGCTGATCAGGGTGGATTGGATATTCCAATGAATGAACCAAAAGGATCCTCTCAAAATTTACGCTATCGAAAAAGAAGTGGAGATGGAGCCGCTGACTTCCCTGATGCTTTTGTAGTGGACAAGCCAGTCAATACGAATTCTAAGTAGGCACAATTCTTTTATGTAAGTCTAATTAAAATAGTTGAGCAATTAATGTGCGGTCTTAACAAGATAAGAACTACGCTTTCTGATGCGTTGGTCGGTTTTGAGAAGAGTTAACTTATTTGGCGACACTGTGAGGGAGTCATCCCCTCTAGTTTTTTGAAGAAGGTATAGAAAACAGATTTGCTATTGAAGCCAACTTTCAAATAGATATCTGTAATCGTTGTGGCCTTGTATTCTTCTGAAGTGAGCATTCGTTTCGCTTCTTCGATCCGATATCGGTTGATAAATTCATAGAAATTGATACCAAAATGCCGATTAATAAGCGAAGAAAGGTCTCTTGGTGAAATTTTAAGTGACTCGGCGAGTTTATCTAGAGTAATGTCTGGGTCCATGTAGATCTGTCCTCCCCGAATAGCATCATCTACACTCAGAGCTAACTCTGGCTGAAAAAACCGCTCGTCCCTCACTTTTTTTGTTATTTTGATCTCGTTTACTTGCTCGAAGGCGCCAAAATAACGAACGGCAGTAAAGACCAGCAAATTTACAAGCGCAAAAGTTATGTAATAACCTGTTAATCCTATGTTTACGAATAAACTAAAACTAAAGTTTGTGTAGATATTAATTATCTTAGCCGCAACGAGAATAGCTTCAGAAACCATTACAAGTAGAAAACCAATGACTAATGCTCTTAGCCATGAGAGGTGTACCTTTTCCATATTGGAGTTCGTATCTTGCAAGCGACTGCTGTATCGACTAATGAGCGAAAAACATGCAATAGCATAAAAAACGCGTATTAATTTGCTTAAGAATTCCATGTAAACATAACTAGCACTGTAAACAAAAGATTCGCTATTGATCATTTCAAGCCTAATATCTTGTGGCTTGCTATAAAAAACTAATCCAATAAAAGTTATATAAGCCATTAATGGAATAAAGTGAAAAAGATCAATCTTTGTAAGGGAAAAATCTTTGAAGACAAGGGCTTTAAAACATAAATATAAAAGAGCCCCGTCAATATAATAAGCGACCATTGGGAAAAAATATAAGCTTGGAAATAAGTCGCGGGCAGTCATTTTGAACTCAGCGCCCCACATGACTAACTCATTGATGGGGATTAGTGCATGAGCAAGCAAAAACAGAGCTAGAAATAAAGTGCTTCTCTTATTCCTGTCGATAGTTAGGCAGAGGAGTAAAAAACAGAATAGACATTGCATCGCCGTCATTAACAAAATAACGTCATGGAAATTGAATAGCACTGAACTGAACTGAAGAGATTCCATAAAAGTAATTTTCTCTCGCCATCCTTGCGCGATAAATGAATTCTGGTTATTTTATCAGCCTGCCCTAACTGCTGACAAAAAGTCCTATATTTAGCACCATGCATCAAAATTTTATTTTTGCGACGAACAATCTTTGAATTTTGCTTTGTGTTCGACTATTTGGTCATAATTCTTTCTTTAAAAACACGCTGTTTAGGGTTTTCTATGCTTTGTAGGATCTCTCCAGATGCTAAACTAAAACTAATTCATCGTTAAGTCTACTTTTTGGGCGTTCGAGTAAATTATTCGGACGATTTTGACCGTTAAAAGTTTTACCTTCATAGAGAGGATAGACTTCTGGTTTTGTATTAGGCAACCCGAGGGGTTCAGATTTTCCGATTATTATTCTGGCAAAGCCAGTTGGAAATAACTCAGTAAGTATAAAAATACTATTGAAATTGTTTATTTAGGTGGGGTCCATCATGAACGTAAGTAAGAAGCTTTCCTTGCTGCCAATGTTTTTGGCGCTGATCCTCTCATCATGCGGTGGCGGTGGTGTTGGCGGCGATGCTGACCTAAATGTTGTCCGAACTGTATTCGCGGTTGGGGAGGTGGTTGAGGCGTTAGAAGATGGTGGATCCGTAGAGGGCGATGTGAGCACCAATGACCAGGGAAGTAATCTTGTATTCGCATTAGTTTCGGGCAGCTCAGTTGTGAATGGAGATCTTGTATTCAATGATGATGGGACCTTTGTATATACCCCTTTCCCCGATTTCTTTGGCGAAGATAGTGTGGACTATACGGTCACGGATTCGGTCTCGGGAGAAACGGATTCAGCTACATTAACCATAAGTGTTGCGAATGATTTTGAGGTAATCGAGGAGTACGGATGGAATTTGGTTTGGAGTGATGACTTCAATTCTGGAGAGCTTGATCCATTACTATGGAGCGCAGTAAATGGTGTTGTTTCTGGCGGTAATTTAGTGATTTCCGCACAAGCTGATATGACATCATCGGCCGTGGGTTTAAATCCGATGAGATTAGGAAGGGTTGAGGCTGTGGTCAAAGCCTCATCCGGCTTTGATGTGGCGGCTGTATTTAAACTAGCGCCTGTCCAAGATATGTATGATGGGAATAATAGTCTGGTCGCCCTAGAGACAGTTGATGAAGCGTTAGTTGCGGGTGCCCATTACGGTTTAGGTATCACTAGCGGCATAACAATGAATGCTGAGATGATAGAAACTGTTGATACTGACTTCCACACATATGCGATTGAGTGGGGCGCCGGTGAAATCAGATGGTACATTGATGATTCGCATGTCCATACGGTAAATACTCTTAATACCTGGGCATATCATTTGGCAGGTGGTGAAGTGGTTGCCGATAATGACGGTCCCTTTAACCAAGATATGCAGGTAATGTTTGAGCTTACCCTTGGAGAGTCAGCGATATCGGCGTCCGAGATTGGAGCCGCTGCTTCTGCGAGCATTGTTGTGGATAAAGTTAGTGTTTGGAAGTGTGATCCCTCAATAGAGTTAAGTGTGACTGACTGTGCCTCTAGGGTAAAAAGTAAAGTTACAAGACAAGCTTCAGACAGAATTGAAACGGTAGGATCTATAGACACAGATATCTTCAAGGGTGGATATTTTGACTCAGTCAGTGGGATTAAAATATCTGATTTACATCCTTTGGAGTGGCATTACACCGATGAAATAAAAGAACTCACATTAGGGACTGTAGGCGCTATCGATGTTGATGTTGCTCCAATGAATGCGGATTCATCGGAGAGCGTCATCGATGTGAGCACAGGCTCGGGTGTCACGAGTATGAAGATTGCTGTATCTCCGTCTGAGGTTGTGGGTCTGGAACCAGCATTAAATTTCGACATATTTGTCAGCAGCGAGGACACTTCTGCTGAAAAGTTCGACGTTAAAATGGAGTCAGGTGATACCAATGCAGGATTTAAGAGTTGGAATATAGCTGATGTCCCCAGTGATGAATGGGTTAGCGTTAGTGTTCCAGTGAACGAGTTTATCGATAACCCAGTTAGCGTTGATGGTCAGGAAATGCCCTTGAATGCCTCGTCCATTACCTCGCTGATGGCACTTGAGGTCACGGGCGAGGCACAAATCTACCTCCGTGAGATCTCTCTCTCGTGTGTTAGCTCTGAGAGCTGTATTCAAGGTCCTCTGGGTTTGCAATCAGAGGCAGCTCCTAAAGCTGAGCCTATACGTTATGAGGCTGAAGATTATATTGCTGAATCTGGGACTGGAGTAGAGGATACGACTGATGATGGGGGCGGACAGAACGTCGCATTTTTAAATGCCGGTGATTATCTGGTTTACACAATTTCGGCGCCAGGTATAGGCCCATATAGCATTGATTATAGAGTTGCTAGTTCAGGTGGAAGCGATGGCTTTAATGTATCCATTGATGGCGTTCAAATAGATAGCCAAATTGTGCCTGACACAGGAGATTGGCAAAACTGGACAACGCTGACCTCGCAACCATTTGAGCTGGTCGTTGGGATTTACACATTAAGAATAGACTTTCTGGATGATGGTCAAAATCTTAACTGGTTTGAATTACTTCCTCCTATTACCGAAATATTCATTGAAGCTGAGGATTTCGATGATGAGAGTGGTATCTCTCTTGAGGATACAACTGATGACGGGGGTGGCCAGAATATTGGATACATTGATGAGGGTGATTATGTTGAGTATGGGATCAATATCCCCTCAGATGGTACCTACCTAATTGAGTATCGACTCGCTAGTGCGGTTGACTCATTTGGCTTTGAAACGTCTATTGGTGGAGTGGTCGTAGATACTCAATCCCTCTTATCTACCGGCGATTGGCAGAATTGGATAACGCAAAGCGCTGAGGTCGACCTTGTGGCAGGTGAACAGACAATGCGCCTCGATTTCCTTGGTGGAGCTATCAATGTCAATTGGATAAGGCTCACTAGAAAGTAAGTTTGTGGAAAACAATTAATGGCACTGGTAAGGGAAATTTATGGTTCATGATTTGAAATTTAAGCGACATCTTTTGGCGGGCAGTATCGCCTTGGTGATCGCATCTAGTGCTTATTCTCAAGACAGAGAGCTCGCTGAGACTGAAGATCGAGAGGATGTAATTGAAGAAATAGTCGTCACAGGTATTCGAGCCAGTTTGCAACGCTCTATGGATATTAAGCGCGATTCAAAGGGTGTTGTTGACGGTATCTCTGCAGAAGATATTGGTAAGTTTCCTGATACTAATTTAGCTGAGTCTTTACAGCGAATTACAGGTGTTGCCATTGAGCGTGATCGAGGGGAGGGATCAAAAATCACTGTCCGTGGATTTGGTCCTGACTTCAACATTGTAAGTTTTAACAGTCGTCAAATGCCAACAACGGGTGGACGATCATTTGATTTTGGCAACATTGCTTCTGAGGGAATATCTGCCGTTGAGGTATACAAGTCAGGTCGTGCAAATGTCGCAACAGGCGGAATTGGTGCTGTAGTAAATGTAAAAACAAGCAAGCCACTCGAAATGCCAGGTATGAGAGCGGTAGTGAGTGCGAAAGGTGTTCATGATCCCGGTACGCGTGAAGGGAACAGTTTCAATCCTGAGTTTGCAGGATTGTTCAGTCAGACATTTGCTGAGGATACTGTCGGTATCGCCCTGTCACTGAGTAGTCAAACTCGGGATGGTGGAACACAGTCAGTGACAACTCAAAATTTCATGGGGCGTACCTTCGTCACTCAGGAAGACATTGACAACAACGTTTCTGCGGCTGAGTGGGGATCAATTCCAGTAGGCGATCCTTCAGCGATAAATTTTCCGACCGAAGTAGTGGACGGTATCTATGCTATACCGACAAATATCCAATACAACCTCGATGATTTCAGGCGTGAGAGGGTCAATGGACAGCTAACTTTTCAGTGGAGACCCATAGATACTCTTACTGGTACTCTCGACTACACATATGCTGAGAACCAAATTAATACCATGCATCAGGATCTATCGGCTTGGTTTGATCCAGGTTGCTCCACCAGAGAGAGTGAATGGATTCAGGAGGGTAATATTTGGTCCCCAACCACATACACACAGGTTGGTTGTGCTGCAGACAATTTGCAGGGCGTAGGTCTCTATGCGACGGTTGATGAAAATAAGTCTGCCGGGTTTAACATTGAATGGCAAGCCAGTGACAGCTTGACTTTGAATCTTGATTATCATGATTCAAGCGGTGAATCACGACCAAACAGTAAGCACGGATCTGGGGGTTCTATGGCAGTCGCAGCGCTCAATAGAATCACCACTCACGGATATTTTAGTTCGGATGGCATGCCCATTTTAGAAATTCAGCTAGGTGAAAGAAATTCTTTTAATCAAATTTCTCAAGTTGATCAAATAGATGCAAATGATATGCAACTATCAGGTAGTTCCTTTGGTAGCTTTAATAATCGAATGGATGTCCAGCAATTGCAGTTTGATGGTGAGTATATTTTTGAGGAAGGCCATAGCATAAGCTTTGGTATTGCTAGAGTAGAAGTAGCTAACCGAGGACAATCAAAAGGTATAGCCCGAAACGCTTGGAGTGGAGTTGGTGTGCCAGGAGATATATCCGATCTTCTGACAATTGATTCCATTGAGGGAGTTTTTGATGGAATTCCTGGTAGTGGTGATCCACGTCAAGTAACCGATTTTTTCACATGGGATTTTCAGGCGCTGATTGACCGTGCTGAGCAATTACTTCGAAATGGGAGTCATGGCGATGTAGTTGGTGATGGAGGGCCATGCCTGACAGGTTTTTGTCCATCTTATAACTTTGACTTAGATGAAGTTACCTTGGAAGAGTCCAATTCAGCCTATATACAAACTCATTGGGTGGGCGACTTTTATGACAAACCTGTAAACATATATTATGGGATGCGATATGAGGAAACTGAGGTTCACTCGGAAGCGCTAGTACCCCTCTATGACAGAGTTGAATGGAGTATTGTTGATAACCGGTTTAATCTCTACCAGCAAAAAGATAGCGACGGAAATACTGTTCAAGGATTCTCTGAAATTGATGGTGCCTACAGTATGTTTTTGCCCAGTTTTGACTTTGATATTGAGTTAATTGAAGACTTGATTTTTAGAGCTTCCTATAGTTTGACAGTAACACGTCCCGTTTATAATGACCTCAAAGGCGCTTTAATTATCGATTATCTTGGTGCCGATGGTGGCGGTGGTCGCAGGGGAAATCCCCAATTGTTACCTATGGAATCATCAAATATCGATTTCTCTCTTGAGTGGTATTACGATGAGGGGAGTTACGTTTCAGCAGGCTTTTGGTCCAAGGATGTGGATAACTTTATTGTCAATCAAACTTTCGAAAATCAACCTTTATTTGGAGACTTATTTACTCCAATTGATGGCGATCTGTACACCCAAGCTGTCGAAGCATTAACCGGTGGTGATCCTCGTTTTGATTTTGATCTTGGTGACCTTAACGAGTACTACGCCGAGAATTTTGCAAATGAACCTGGTGTTGTTGTAACGGGTGAGGGTGAAGATACTGAGGTAGTTGTTACTGGTTTAGCTGGAGATCCAATCGCTATATTTGATGTGACTATTCCGGTTAATCAGCGCGAAACTCAGGTCGAGGGTTGGGAATTGATGGCCCAGCATACTTTTGGGGACTCAGGTTTCGGATTCCAAGCTAACTACACCATTGTAGATGGAAATCTAGATTATGATATCAATTTAAATGAGGAACAGTGGGTTGTTCCTGGTATGAGTAATACGGCAAACCTTGTTGGGTTTTATGACAAGGATGGGTTGCAGGTCAGATTTGCTCTAAATTGGCGAGATCAATTCTTAGCTTCAGCTGCTAGAGATCCACTATTTGTGGAAGAGTATTATCAGCTAGATATGAATATAAGTTATGAAGTTAATGATGAACTTTCTTTCTTTGTAGAAGGTATCAATCTGACTGAAGAACACCAGAGGATACATGGTCGATCGACTTATCAATTACGAGAATTCGCAATCGGGCATGCGCGATACAATCTCGGAGTGCGATACGCGTTTTAATTTTTTATTTGGTTTCTTCCACGTTTAGGGTGTTAATTTATTAAAAATGGCAAAGCATGAGTTACTTAACAATGTTACCCACAAAGATCTAAGGATTATTACCAGACGATCTGCGGACTTTGGTGATGCTATAGCTTCTGTTTTGACTTTTCCTTTTGAATTTAGAAACATTTTGGGAGAGTTTCCCATTTGCATATGTAAAGACCCTGATACGGGAAAATTTCATTTTGCTGCTTTAATGGGTTTTGAGGATAAGGAAAATTTGTTTCTAGTTGATGATCATTGGGAGGCTAGCTACCTACCACTGATGCTAGAGCGTCAACCCTTTCTTATTGGGCAGGGGCAGTCTGATAGTTCGGGAAACGAACAAGTGATGGTACACATAGATATGGATAGTCCCAGGATTAGTGGGACCGAGGGCGAGTTAGTATTTCTAGAGAAGGGTGGTAATAGTCCATTTTTACAAAGAATTAGTTCAGTTTTGCAAGCTATATATGATGGTCGTAAGCAAAGCGACTACTTTATAGAGCAACTATTAAACTATGAGTTGATCGAGTCTTTTTCTCTGGATGTAGAGCTTGACAGTGGTTCAAGCAATCAATTGCAGGGATTCTATACATTATCAGAGGAGAAGCTTGAAAAGCTATCAACGGATGTTTTAGAAGAATTTATGAAAAGTGGGATGCTTCAAGGTATTTATATGTTAATTGCATCGCTTTCAAATTTCCGAAATCTCATTGCACGGAAGAACAAGCAGTCATGTTAAAGATTGAGAGAGAAGTAAAAGAAGTCGAAAATAACTGTGCCGGTCAGATTCCAGCAGAAGTTTTCGAATCAGCTGAGCCCCTCATATTGCGAGGTTTGGTCAGAGATTGGCCACTCACGAAATTAGGTCTTGAATCCTTCGATGAGGCAAGCAACTACATTCTAAAATTTTATGAGAATAGACCTGTCAATGTTGCATTGGGAGATTCGGAAACCAGCGGTAGGGTTTTTTACAATGAGGACTTCACGGGATTTAATTATGAATCACTTAAGGTAGGCATGGATAAGCTCCTAGAAAAAATTGGTGAGCATAAAGAAGATACCGCACCCCCTGCCATGTATATGGCATCAACAATGGTTGATCAATGGTTACCGGGGTTTAGAAAGGAAAATGATATTGACGTTCCGGGTGCTGATCCTCTGGTAAGCATTTGGATGGGAAATAGGAGTCGTATTGGCGCTCACTATGATTTGCCTGACAATATAGCTTGCTCAGTCATTGGGCGACGACGTTTTACTTTATTCCCACCAGATCAAATTAGTAATTTGTATCCAGGGCCATTAGATTTTTCTCCAGGTGGTCAGGCCATTAGTGTTGTTGATTTCCACAATCCAGACTATCAGCGCTATCCAAAATTTAGAAGCGCCCTTGAGAATGCGCAACTTGCAGAGCTAGAGCCAGGTGATGCGGTATTCGTGCCAAGCATGTGGTGGCATCACGTTGAGAGTCTGGATCCATTTAATGTGCTTATTAATTATTGGTGGCGACAATCGCCTCATTTCATGAGTACGCCAATGAGTACGTTGCACCATGCTCTTCTGACTATCAGAGATTTGCCTCCTAGACAAAGGTTGGCGTGGAAAGAAATTTTTAACCATTACATCTTTGAATCGAATAATGAGACCAATGAACATATTCCTCATGAGGCGAGAGGAGTACTGGGAACTCTGGATGAAGATGTAGCTAGAAAACTGAGATCTCTGGTACTAAATCAATTGAACCGGTAATCAAAATTAGCTTGGCTTTTCGAACCTCTAGTGTTCGAAGGCGATAGCGAGACACTGAAAACTTTAAAGCAAAAAGTTTTTTTGAGAATTATATTGAGGATAAGTAGATGTTAGACAATTTAACCAATATCGGAGCAGCTTGGCAAAAAGCAGTCAGAAAGAATGCTTTGTTTATTTTTTGCCTTTTTGTGTTGTCTGGTTGCGGTGTTCAAAGTGGTAATGAATTCCTTGATATGCCAGAAAATATAGTCGACACAACTGATACCTCTGGAGATCAGCCTCTTGGAGAGATTCCTGATAGAACACTTGATGATGTGACTGTGAGAGGAAGGCCTCATATCGACCAATCTCTTGGATATAACGTTATTAGAACAGACTTAAATACCGCATTACGCGGTGTAAGTCTCTCATTGGATGGCGGTGATCCGTACGGCAGTCTCCCATCCAACATTCCAACACCTGAGCAGATGGATTTGCTGGTTAGCGAATATGGATTTAACACTCTCCATGTCTATTTAGAGGGTGATGCGGAGCAAAATCCTGACCCAGTTGGTGTCAACGAAGCTTTAGCCGATCAGTTGGTAACACTGACTCGAGATGCGAAGATGTACTTGATGATCACCATGGGAAATAACGGTGAGAATGGAGCCATTCACAGTATGGAGAAAACACTTGCGTTCTGGGAGCTGTATGGAGCCAAGTACAAAGACGAAACGCACGTAATTTACGAAGCTCATAATGAGCCAGTGACGGGCATCAATGGTAATTGGACCTCTGAAGATTGGGAGAGGCAGGCTCAGATGTATGAGACCATTCGTGGCGTTGCTCCAGATACAATGATTTTACTCGGTTCATTCATGTCATTTTTTGGTGGATCTCAGGCCATAAGCGGAGCTGATGGCCTCGCTGAGCAGTTCCCTGGCATCTGGGATAATGCTGGCTTTGCATTTCATGCATATTGGGATATCGCTCAAGTCGAAAGTACTATCGAAGCTTTTGAGACGAGCACTAGGTATCCCGCTCTCATGTGCACCGAGTTTTATCCTGGTGATACGAAGAAAGGATTTAATGAAATTTTTGAAAGTCATCATATTGGTTGGACACAGTTTGAGTGGCTAGCGGCAAATGACTTGGAGTTGGAGCGGCTAAGGACCTACTTAGATATTTATGGTACCGCTTGGCGACCAGAAAATCCCACCACCATCTGGCCCGCAAGTGGCTCACCTTCAATTAATTTTGATGGGACTATTGGTATTTATAGCCGCGCTGACGAGGCATTCCTTCGCATTGATGAATACTTCCAAGTTATTGCCGATGACAGAGATTACGACGGCATAGGCAATGATGAGTTTGTCGTGATTGATGCAGGAGATGACGGCTCTGTAGCTCTGCGGGCCTCAAATGGGAAGTACTTAACTGTCAGTGATTTTGGAGCGGTTTTGGTAGCAACTGCGAACAAAATTGGCGTTAATCAGAAGTTCAAGTGGCTCGAATTGCCAACAGGAGACGTCGCACTTAGGCCCTGGGGCGGATCTGCACACCTGATAGGAACGCTTCCAGCTACTGAAGGTGAGAGCTATGGTCTAACAGGTGTTATAGGTGCTGGAGTAGAGCGTAATGGTGAGAACACCTATCGAATTGTGACCAACTACACCAACTCAGTTGAGCCTTTAGAGGATCTACCTGAAATTCCGCCGGGACCATTTTTTGGAAGCCCGATGCCAGTTCCAACCAATGGTGATGGAGATCATCCATTTGATAGTTTGGCGCCCAATGGGCGAATTTGGGCGGCGGATTATGACTACGGTGGAGAGGGTGTTGCCTACCATGATACTGGTGCTATTAATTTGGGTGAGGCATACAGGCCAGATGAGGCAGTAGATGTTCAGTCTAGTTCTGAAGGGTATACATCGGTTGGATTTTTTGAGGAGGAGGAATGGCTGCAGTACACAATCGATGTTGCAACTGCGGGTAATTATATCGTCACTTTAAGAACGGCATCTGGCAGCGGTGTGGGCGGTTTTATTAGTATTGAATCTGATTGCGTAAAACTTACAGGTAATTTGCCAACACCAAACACCAATGGTTGGGATATTTGGGAAGATATGACAGTTAATGTCACCTTGAAGGCGGGCATCCAAAAGTTGCGCATTGTTAGTGGTGGCAACATGAATTTGATGAACTTAGACATTAAGCCAGGTGGTACGGGCGGTGCTAATTATGGTGTGGGTTGTGAGTGGGTCCCGCCGGAGCCTGATGATATAAAAGTAGAGGCAGAAGACTGGACCACTGTTATCTCAGCACCTGATGGAACTGTAAGCATTGGAGCATCTACAGATAGCGATTTAAGCGATCATGTAGGAAACTTTGATGAAGGCGATTTCATCGAGTATGACGTTAATGTTCCTGCAACCGGTTGCTACGCAGCGGACTACAGAATTGCCAGTCAGCCAGGCAGTGCAGGATTTGAGTTAAGTTTTGGAGGTTCTCTTGTAGATACGTTCGTTATTCCCCCGACGGGAGGTTGGTCTAGTTGGGTGACCTTTAAGCGACCTGTCGAGCTCACCACGGGTAGTCAAGTCATGAGACTAGAGGCTCTTGGTGACTCATTTAACATTAACTGGCTAGCTTTTAATCAGACTGATCCAGAATTTTGTATTGATGACGGTGCCATAACAGTTGAAGCTGAAAGCTTTAGCTCTACCATTCAGCTGCCTGAGGGTGAAGTGGGAACTCAAGGTACTTCTGATGAGGGAGGCGGATTAAATATAGGATGGATTGATGCCGGTGATTGGATGGATTATGCGGTTACTATTCCTGAAGATGGTAACTACAAGGTCACTTATCGGACGGCGAGCCAGGGTGGCAGCAATCCGGGCATTTTGCTTTATGTTGATGGTTCATTGGAGGATTCATCAGCTGTGCCAGATACTGGAGGTTGGCAGAGTTGGCAGACGGTTGATGGTGGTGTGCTAACAATGATTGCCGGAGACTATACCTTCCGCATAGCAACAACCTCGGGAGGCTTTAATCTTAACTGGTTTAAATTGACACCTACCTCAGAAGTTCCGACTGGAGATATTGGTACCGGCAGCGATAATATTCTCAATATTGGTGAAGTAATAAACTTTGACGATACATTAATTGACTACAAGATAGTCGATTTTGGAAATAATGTGAGCGCTTTGAGCGCAGACCCAGCGGATAGCTCTAATACCGTTGTGGCCTCGACTAAAGGAAATGAGAGTTGGGCCGGGACAACAATCGCTCGAGGCGATGTTATTTACCCTCTCAGTGAGACGTTGACCCGTCTCTCTATTCGAATTTATTCACCGAATGCTGGAACCCCCATAAGAGTGAAATTAGAGGAATCAACTAATGAGAATCATAGTGTTGAGACTGAGACGTTAACCACTGTATCCAACGATTGGGAGGTGTTGATTTTTGACTTTAGCAATCATGTACCTGGTACGCCTGCATTAAATACAAGTTATATATTTGACACCTTGTCAGTATTTTTTGATTTTGGATCTTCTGGTAACGGAGAAATCTATTATTGGGATGATGTTACCTTCCTCGAAGAGTATGTCCCTCCAATCACGCTGACTCAAGCCATGCTTGTTGGAGATTGGAAATTAGCTCCGGTATACGGGGCAATGGGCGTTGGTCCAGTGTCTGGAAGTACCTCTTTCTGGGTCAGTGATACAAACACTGTGACAGAGAGGGCATGCCTTTTTGATGACCTGTTCTCTTTTGCTGAAGATGGTACCTACAATAATGTGATGGGCGATGAAACATGGATTGAGCCCTGGCAAGGTATGGATCCTGAAGCTTGCGGAACGCCGGTAGCGCCGCATGATGGCCTCTCAACTTTCGGTTACATTTATGATGAAAATACAGGCACCATCACACTAAATGGTGTTGGTGCCCATATCGGCTTGCCTAAGGTAGTCAGCGGTGCAGGTGAACTATCAGATCCTGCCGATGCGCCTGAGTCAAACATGTATCAAGTCATCGCAAATACTGAGAATACGATGACGGTTGAGGTTGCATATAGTGGAGGCTATTGGACCTTTAAACTAGTTAGAGCGGATGTCAATCCATCCCCTGACTCGGGAGTGCGTTCAATTTTCTCAAGTGTCGCTGATGGAATGATCGAGGCAAGAGGAACTGGAGTTAATAATACGCCAGGTGCCGCAAATGGTGTGGCTAATTCCGCTACTGGTAGTTCCCTTTCCTTACACGGTGATAATCTCTCAGGCAATGATGTTTGGAAGCTAAATGTAGGTGAGTGGTATGGGGGATCGGACGGTAACTTTGGTATGACTATCGGTATGATGGTTTTTCAGATCCCTAATTTTGGGAATGTTGCAAATCCGTTCTTGACCGCAGAGTTAGAAGTAACCTTAGCTCAGAAAGGTGATGGATTAGATTTCCCCGCGGATCTTTGGGCAGTTAGAGCTTCTGCCTCGGACGATCTTAACTTGAGTGATTGGTTTATTGGTCCAGAGACTGGCGCTCCTGGTGATGGAGCTGCTGGGACTTTAATCCAGCAGAGTTATCTCACACCCTCGAGCGAGATCGGTAAGGTCCTGACTTCAACCTCTGGTAATAGCGCCTTACTCGAATACCTAAATGCCCGTTATGACAATGGCAATGGCATTGGGGATTATGTCTTCTTCCGGGTGAACAAAGGAGATGAGGATGCGTTCGCTTATGGATGGAATGCATACGTTCTCAATTCCTCTCAAGCTGAGGAAGGCGAAGAGACATCTCCTGAAATAAAATATACATCCATTGAAGAACCGATGCCTCTTCCTGATCCAGAACCTGAGCCTGAGCCTGAACCTGAACCTCCAGTTTCGGGAGATAACCTTGTTTCAAATGGTACATTCGATGATTCGACAGGATGGACAGTGATTAATCATTATGAAGCTGACAATACGATGGGTTCGGTTACAATTTCTGATGGTGTTGCAACTTTTGCAGAGACAGATTCAGCAGAGGAGGGCGCCTGGAAGCATATGGGACTCTATACTGAAATCAATTTATCTGAGGGTAACTATCAGTTCGATATGAATATCGAATATAACGAGATAAATGATGCCTGGGGCGAAGTGTATATTGGCTCATCGGCTCCCGTGGCTGGATCTGAATATAATGGCGATAAGCAGGTCCTTAAGGTGTTTAATTCCTGGGAGTGTGGGAACGTGAAATCTTATGCAGGGCAGGCGACCGCTATAGGATGTGATAGCAGCGCTAATCCGGGTCGATTTTCGTTGAACTCTGGGGCTACATATTACCTCCTATTCAGGTCTGGTGGTGCGTCTTATGGATCATCAGGAATTGTACTGGATAACGTTTCAATCAAGGCGGTTAATTAAAAAATGATGATATCCGCTAAAAATTGATGTGTTAATTTGGGAGGGCTCTAAATTAGAGTCCTCTGATTTGCTATTAAGTTATTTCTGGGTAACTGACCCCTATCGAAATTTGGGTCGTAAATAATAAGTGAAAGAGTAGCGTTCAAGGAAGGGATGTATTTTAAAGCGCTCGTCACCTAAGAAAACTAAAAGGCGCTGAAAATTCAGCGAAATTCAACGTCTGATTAGAAATCAGATGGCCCTGCCTGTTACTATTATTACTCAAATACAGGTATAGAAAACAGAAGTGAAAAGTTATGACCTATCTTAAACGCTCAATCACAGTTCTCTCGATCAGCCTTCTTTTGGTGTTTTCTGCGCTCGCTATTGCAGATACAAATAAACCAGATCTCGTTAAAAATTCATCAATGTACTCGTCAATGGCATCTGATTCACTTCCTGCCGGTGACTGGGACATAGATGATAATGGTCAGGCAGATGCTCTGACAGATGGTTTGATGTTCTTGCGTTATGCTTTTGGTTTGAGTGGTGATTCCTTAGTAAGTGGTTTGATATCCAGTGATAGTGTTCACACAACCCCAGCAGCCATTGAGTCAGAGCTAGCGATAGTATTTGCTGAATCAGGTGATATCGATGGTAGCGGGGGAGAGGTAGATGCGCTTACCGATGGCCTGTTACTTCTACGCTATCTATTTGGGCTGAGTGGTAATTCTTTAACTTCAGGTGTTGTGGGGTCTGAGGCCACTTTGACTGACAGTTCGGATCTTGAGGCCTACATGTCTGGGCTGATGCCTCAGGCGCCGTACATTCGATTAAATGGAAGTGCGACAGTGAATCATGAGCAGGCAACGACCTATGTTGATGCTGGAGCGACTGCAACAGATGTTACTGATGGATCAGTAACAGTTACAACCGTTGGATCAGTAGATTCTGATACGGCGGGAACTTATATCTTGAGTTACTCGGCTACTGATAGCGATGGTAATGTTTCTCGAACTTTAACGCGTTCAGTGACGGTAGCTGATACGACTGCGCCTACGATTACCCTTTTAGGTGAATCGGTAGTTGAGGTTGAGTTAGATACCTCTTATGAGGATGCGGGTGCGACGGCGACGGACGCTGTTGATGGATCGGTGGAGGTGGTGACCACAGGTTCTGTGGACACAAGTACTGCTGCCACCTATACCTTGGCCTATACCGCGACTGACACTGCTGGAAACTCCTCCACGGCGACAAGAGAGGTCACAGTGCTGTCTCCCAAAGCAGCCCTATCCATTGCCACACTTACAGGTAATTGGAGCCTTACTCGTGAGGCAGGTGCTCTTGCCCTTGGATCGACTGCCGATGATCTCACGTGGTGGTCCAATAGCGAAATAGACGTATGGCTTCGTGCCTGCTTGTTTGACGATGTATACACCTTCGGCGCTGATGGAACGTTTTCACAGATCTTGGGCTCTGATACTTGGCTTGAACCATTCCAAGGAGTCGATTCAGAGGGATGCGGAGTGCCTGTGTCGCCCCATGATGGTAATTTTGAAAACGGATCCTATCAGGTAGGGGATTCCAGTATCACGATTAATGGTACTGGTGCACATATCGGGTTAGCCAAGGTAGTCAATTCTGGAGAGTTGGAATCTTCCAGTGCTGCTGCTGAAAGTATCACGTACACAGTGTCTAATCTCGCCGATGACGGAAATAGTATTACCCTACAAGTAGCTCATACCGATCGCGTCTGGCAATTTAAGCTGAGTAAGGGCGATCCTGTAGCCAGTGAGTACGGTACTGGTCTGGATAAGGTGCTCAATGTTGGCGAGGTAGTAGATTTTAATTCAGCTGGGACTGATTATGGTTTGATTGATTTTGGGGGGACCTCAAGCAGTGTCGTCGCTGATCCTACTGATTCCTCCAATACCGTAATCTCAGTAGTAAAGGGTACTAGCGCTGAGCCTTCAGAGGCTTGGGCAGGAACTACCTTACTTACGGGTAAAGTGTTTTATCCTCTGACCGCTACTAATACAGGCTTTACGTTAAAAGTATGGTCTCCAGAGGTGGGGACCCAAGTGAAGTTGAAACTCGAGGAGTCAGGTGAAAATCCAGCTTCTGTTGAGACGGACGCGGTGACGACTGTGGCTAAGGCATGGGAGACGCTTACCTTCGACTTTAATAATCACTCTTCTGGTACCGATGCTCTGGATCTCAGTAAGGTTTTCGATACCTTGATCATTTACTTCAACTATGATGTTCCAGGTTCTGGTGAAACGTACTACTTTGACGAGGTTCGGTTTATTGGCTCTGTCCCTGTAAATGTTACATCAGCAGATTTAATCGGAAATTGGAAGTTAGCTCCCGTTGAAGGCGCTATGAAGTCTGTGCCGACGGAAGGTAATACCTTTGTTAGCAGTTCTGGCGATGTAACGAAGTATAGCTGCCTTTTTGATGACCTATATGTGTTCAATGCAGACGGCTCGTTTGTACAAGAGTTAGGTTCGCAAACTTGGGTAGAACAGTGGCAAGGTGATGATGTTGCTGCTGATGGCTGTGCATTGCCGATAGCGCCTCACAATAGCGTTAATGATGCGACCTATAGCTTGGCGGGAACTGAGCTTACCATCTCTGGGGTGGGCAATCACATTGGGCTAGCTAAGGTAACAAATCAGGGGGAACTTGATGCTGATGATGATCCACCATCTGTTCCATCTACCATAAGGTACTCGATCACCTCCTTCACTGGTAACGGACAGGATATGACGATTCAGGTCGACCATGGTGCCGGTACTTGGCAGTACAAACTTGTTAAAACCGATGACACCGCGCGAAGTGAGACGATTAACGTGACGGCAACTAATAACGGTGGCTATGCTTATATTATTGATGGCGTCTCGAAGCCAGACCTCACTCTTGAGGTGGGCACTACTTACACTTTCAACTACCCGGGTAATCATCCACTTAAATTTTCTACTGTGAGTGATGGTATCCACAATGGAGGTGTCGAATATACTCAAGGCGTTGACAAGTCTGGTACAAATCAAATCACCATAAGGGTTACCTCATCAACAGCGAAGTCGCTGTTTTACTACTGCCAACTCCACGCACAACAGGGTGGTAAAATTACTGTCATAGAGGCGGCAACGGGCAGCGCGGTAAGGATTGAAGCTGAAAGCTTTAGCTCTACCATTCAGCTGCCTGAGGGTGAAGTGGGAACTCAAGGTACTTCTGATGAGGGTGGTGGTCAGAACCTCGGATGGTTTGATGCGGGAGATTGGGTAGAGTATGACTTGCCAATCACTGTAGCGGGTAACTATAGAATTGACTACAGAGTTGCTAGTCAGGGAGGTAGCTCGCCAGGTATTAATATCAAAATCAACTCGACCTGGGTGGATGCAGTTGAAATACCCAATACGGGTGGGTGGCAAAATTGGCAGACCGTTGAGGGTCGAGTTGTTACTTTGGAGGCAGGTAATCTGACTCTGAGAGTTGAGGCGGTTTCTGGTGGAACGAACATTAACTGGTTCTCTTTCAATCCTACCGACGATGCTGCTAGTGCTCCTCCGGAGGAGGTTATAAATGAAGACCCAATTTTGGTAGGTGATTGGACGTTGTCACCTGAGGCTGGAGCAGTAGGAGTTGGGGAAAGCGCTGGTAACACTGGCTGGTGGTCCAATAGTGCAGATGATATAGCAACAAGAAATTGCCTGTTTGATGATATTTTTAGATTTGGATCGGATGGATCTTTCGCCAATGTCATGGGAGATCAAACTTGGATTGAAACGTGGCAGCAAGGAGCAACCTCAGAGGGCTGTGCTACCCCTATATCGCCTCATGATGGAAGTAACAATGCTACTTTTGAATTTAATAGTGGAGCCGGGACTATTAAGATTAACGGGTTAGGTGCTCATTTGGGAATTCCCAAGGTGGTTAATGCAGGGGAGTTAGATAAAGGGATCTCCGTTCCAGAGTCGATCAGTTATGAAGTTGTTAAAAGTACAGCTACGAGTATGACCATTCAAATAGGGTATGGAAGCGGTTATTGGACATTTAAACTGGTTAAGGTGGCTGATACGGCAGGTGCGGTAAGTAAGTCACTGTCACATGATGGCTTGAATCGATCCTACATTACTTACGTTCCTAACACTTATGATGGCACAGAGAAGTTCCCTGTCCTTATGAATTTCCATGGCTTTAGTGGTGATGCTGGATACCATTTAACCGAAACCAATATGCAGTACGCCGCTCACAGTAATAAATTTCTATTGGTATACCCACAGGGCGCGTTACTAGAGGGTGAGCCTCATTGGAATCCATGCCTTCCATCTACAGATAATAAGAGTGATATCGATGACTTAGGTTTCGTGGAAGCTTTGTTGGATCAAGTTTCCTCGGACTATCTTGTTGATCGAAATAGAGTGTATGCAGTTGGTTACTCAAATGGCGGCATGATGAGTTACGGCTTGGCCATGCACAAGAGCGATCTCATCACTGCATTTGGTTCAGTATCCGGTACGATGTTGGATTGCGGGGAGCAACCAAATCATCCAATGCCGGTGATTGTTATGCATGGCACAAATGACTTCACGATACCGTACGATGGCAGTTCGGATACTGTTTCAATTGAAACAACCATCGAATATTGGAATAGCTTCAACAATACTAATACAACTCCCGTGGTAACCAGTGCCTCAGATGTTGGTGAGAAAGGTTCTTCGGTAGAGATAGAGCGGTATCAATATTCAGACGGTGATAATGGATCTTCGGTTGAGCTTTATAAAATTGTTGGTGGAGGACATGACTGGTCTGATCTTAGGTTCGATGGACAGCGAACTGGCCAGATTTTACTCAATTTCTTCTCTCAATACGATCTCAATACTCTTCTCTAAACCAATAGTTTGTCTCGAGCCTCCAATGGTTCATTTACTAATTTCAGCCTTTCGTTAGAATAGCGCCGGACTTTGTTACATACATGTCCCAGAACACTTAAACATTATTAAATGGATCCTTATAGTGAATAGTATTTTACGGTTATTAAAGAGTAATGATGCTGTACATTTTCTGTTCCTGACTCTTGTTGCTGCGGCCTTTTCGTTGACCCTTCTTTCCGAAGAGTCCATTGCTTTCGAAAAATCTAGCGACACGAGATCAATAGACTGGGACATAGACAATGATGGTCGTGCTGATGCGCTGACCGATGGGCTGCTGTTTCTCCGTTTTACCTTTGGCCTAAGTGGCGGCTCCCTGATCAATGGCCTTATTTCTGATGGCAGTGAGTTTACCTCTGCGTCTGATATTGAAAGGGAACTCAAATCAATTTATGACGCATCAGGTGATATTGATGGCGATGGTAATATTGATGCCCTAACTGATGGCCTTTTGCTATTACGTTATCTCTTTGGCTTGAGTGGAGAATCTCTCACCTCAGGTGTAGTTGCCAGTGGTGCAGTGCGCACTGATGGATCCTCCATAGGGTCTTATATTGGGACGCTGATGCCAGAGGCTCCCTACATTACCCTTAATGGCAATGCTGAACTTAATCATG
>Ga0213863_10000784_pt1 | contig 23753 bp, 23 predicted proteins | sample PICome_8_FD_160128 | JGI IMG/M metagenome (GOLD analysis project Ga0213863, IMG submission 160128) | Coastal seawater microbial communities near Pivers Island, North Carolina, United States - PICO497 | ecosystem: Environmental > Aquatic > Marine > Coastal | place: USA: North Carolina... | reverse complement strand
TTTGAATGAGCCATTAGCATTTACTATAAGAGTCATGTTGCTCATATCATTACCTTAAAATAATCAACTAGATTGATATTGAATAATGTGAGTTTGTATTAAACACATTTTATAGAAAAATTCGTTGTTAGAAAACCTTCTACTAATCATTAATTTGCTCAAGGATCTATTGAATTATTATTAAAATTTATCTTACCAATATATCAAAAATAATATGTCATAAAAATTTATATTAGACTGCATAATTTACCTATAATCATTTATTACTAATTTCTTTCTTACTATTCAAAAGTAAAAATTTTAGCAACCTTATAAATTAAAGTTATATGTTAATTATGAAGTAGGAGTTCACAAAACACTATTTAATCAATACTCCAATTATTTATACATAACTTTTAAATAGCCACACAAATGAGAATCATCTAGGTTTTAAAGTTAACTCTGTCTCTGTTCTAACTCGTGCAAAATCCACTGAGAGACTAGCTTATTTGAAACTATTTTGAACCTAAAATGGCCTGGAACGAAATGACTTCGCAAAAAATAAGATACTTCTTTGACCCTCGCCTCCTTGCTAATTGTCGATTTATTAGAAAATGCAAGCTGCACTTTGTTCAATATTTCACTATATTCGCTGACGATTTTAACCTCACTCAGTCCTTCCCAGTATGATTTTCCAAAGGCAACAACCGGCAATCCAATCAAGTATGCCTCTATTCCAACTGTTGAGTTAGAAGTTAATACAACATCTGCCCATTTAAGATCTTCATGGAGACTGCGTCTAGAGATGTTAAATCCATATTTCTTTTGAAATAGAGAAATCTCCTTTAATCGCTCCCTACTATCTAATGGGTGTGGACGTATAATTACTTGAATATCTGACGAAGCTTTCTTCTTACTAAGAAGCATACGTAGAATTTTTTCAATATTATATAATGGTGTATAGATTAAATTATTTACATCTGTAAATACCTGCAACACAAGTAAAACCTTAACATTTTGGTCTGCAGATTCGATAGCAGCGGAATTAAATGAATGAATAGGCAGCTTCGAGCTAATCTTCCGTCCAAGAGTTGACCAATCTGCATCCTCTGAGGGCAATCCAATCAAAAAACATCTGGTTAAAAAATAATTAATAAAATCAATGATACGATACCCAGGCGATCGTTGAACCCTATTACGCCGCTGGAAATACATTTCATCGCTAAATTTTTCTTTTAAAAAAAATTGATGTAATTGAACCGAGGAGCGAAGGTTTGCATTGACTCCAGAGTGAGAAATAGTTGTCGTATTAAACGGACCTTGCTCAAAGTATACTCTATGACTACATTCTTTCCTTAAAAGCCACTCAAGCAGACGATCCTCACCAGATAAGATTACACCTGCATTCTCGGTATTTAAACTTTTTATAAATTTTTTTTTTGCAAGCAATTCCGAAGTCCAGCGCCTTTTTAATTTGCTATTTACAATTAGTTTGTCTACATACGGCGGTAATTCATTGGAAAAATGTCTGGGCCTTATCATGTAATATAGCCAAGTTAATCGATGTGAAATATTATTTATGTATACTACTTGATGAAATGATCGGAATTTTAAGAACAAAAATGCACTCAGATTATGACATAGATAGATAAGCTGTATCTTGTGTTGCTCTAAATCACCTTCGAGTTGATAAAAATAATTGGCAGTATCATCATAATATACAGTTACATAAACTTTACTTGGAAGCGACAATGACATAGCAAATTCTATCTTTTTGGTAGTCTACTTCATTAAGTTGCAAAACTTTGAAATCGTTGAGAAGACTCTGTTTGCTTAAAAAAAACTCACTAAAATTATGGCCAGTGAAGTTATTAGTCTTGGTAAATTGATTTCTCCTACGAAGAATATAGTTCTTAATCCTTGGGGTATATTTAGAGAGCTTCTTACCGATAACTCTGCGAAACTTACTAATTTTCCTTTGCTTTTGTACATATATCTTAAACTCGCTGAAATATCTTTCTAAATAACAAAATAAATCCTCAATATACATTTCATTAGGGTGGAATTCATTTTTGTATCCAGCATCTATATTCGATCGTTTATCAGGGACCGATAAGATAAAAGTCCCGCCATCTGAGAGCCTTTGACAAATACCATTAAAATAACTCTCCACAAAGTCGATATGCTCTAATGTCTCGAATGAAATAATTGCATCAAAAGTATCATTAGATAGTTCTCTTAAATCTTCAATTTGAAATTTACAATTATCACTACTGTAATTTTTATTTGCAAAATCTATACTTTCCGAGGAAATGTCGCGGCCGTGAAATATAATAGAGCTAAGATTCTCTGATAAATATCGTGTACCATAACCGGCACCACAAGCAAGATCGAGAGCTGACCGTAATATATCACCCTTTTGACTCAAAACATTACGTGCGAATTCGTAGCGCATAATATGATTCGCAAAAGTCACATCATTTGTAAAAAAAGGGTTTATTCGTTCTCCTTTAAAATCATAATTCATGGTAATTTATACTTTAATATATCCGTCAATAGTTAAATTAGCATTTGCAACAATGTTGAGTATACATATAAATAGCTCTCCGTGGCATTTATCCAATCCAAAGACGCCGAAACTTTTTAAAAAAATCATCCACAGCTACGCATAATATTAAATAAGATATCAGGTGAGTTAATGGATACGCCACCAAAATAAGCATTTCATTCCAACCAAAGACTAAACCCAGCAATGTAATAACAATAACCTCAAAAAAAATTCTGATTGATAATAAATTAAAGCGTCTCCTAGCTGTAACAATGACATTGTATTTTACCAAAAAAATGACCAACGAGTGGACTTGAATATAGAAAGCGAATAGAAAAAAACTAATTTTTGGGGTATAGAGCAGAAGTAAAGCTATTGCTGCAGACTGGTAAACAATAAAAATTGCAAATGAGACAATATTTATAAAGCGCATGTCTGCGACATCTGGAACACCAAAATTTCGCTTAAATTTGTCAAGAAAATTGAATGAAAGTGAAGATGAATACAATAAAATTCCTGTAGAAAAAAACTTAAGAATAACGACATCACGTAATTGTGATGCGTCAAATATTGTAATGGCTAGTAAGATATCCAGACGCTGACCAACTAAATTAAAAATCTGTAATCCATAGACTTTTAGCCGGTCTGCTCTAAACCCTAAATCTACGAGAGACGAAGTGCTTGAAGACGCACATAATATATTTATATTAACCAATAAAAATACAATGACACCCCCTAAAATATAGTATCCAATTTTATCTACAACGTTTCCATCTGCTAAAATCAAGAGAACTGCAATTGATAATAGAACATATAAACCTGCTGTAGATGCTCTGAATGAAAGGCTTCGCTTGCGTATTACAGTAGAACTAAATTCAACACTTGAAATACACAGGGTCAAAATAAGTAAAAATATAGGCTCTACGTTCCAAGGATTCATAACAACAGAGCTCATAACCACTAGCAACACTAAAGTAATAGTTGTTAGAGGAATGTTAAGAATATGGAACTTTTCACTACCAGCTAGCAGATACCAAGTTGAAAAGCCAAATAAAGAAAGCAATGATATTAAAGATGCTTGGTTTAGATGTTTCGTCCAAATTTGTAAACTAATTTCATCTTCAAATATCACAAAGTAAAGAGTTATTAAAACGAGGGACTGTATAAAAACAGATTGAAATAAGTACTTAGTTAATTTTTTTAGCGACACTAGTCTCTCCAATAACCTCTACCTTCGAGTTGTCAGCTGCATGCAAGATATATTCAGCAGGTGTTAGGCTCTTTTCGAAGTCACATATTGAATTCAGCTCGTTTGATAGTACTTGGCGCGGATGGAGTTTAACAAGAATGTGGGAATGTACTTTCGTTAATTTTCTAAGCACCTCTTCTAACTTTTTTTCATCAGGGAAAAATCCAAAAATAAAACACCTATCAAAATTTATATAACTCTTTCTTATCATGCCTGCATCATGCAATTTTGCCATCAAATGATCGTCAGAGAATAGCGACGCAAAGCTAAAATACACTCTTTTTTTAGTTGCATACAAATCATCAAGAAGTTTGCTTGAATCCACCACAACTTCATCAAGATAGTCGCTCTCAATAGTTGTGAAGTATGGGAGTAACTTTCTCCAGCGGTCTGGATGCAATAATTTATTATCCTTTAATTGCAAATAAGAATATCGGCCATCTTCAAGAAGTGTAATTCTATAGGATCCACCTCTATGCCAGATAATTGGTAGTGGCAAGTTATGGGCTGGAGTATACAATCGAGTAAATACATTAATTTTTAAAAGCGAAACAATAGATAATATATTTCCAAGTATAATAGCAAAAAAACCTTTTTTTTCATTTGCTTCTTTAATTATCCAGGATTTAAAAAATGAATGAATTTCATATTTGTGTGACTGATAAAGAGTGCTATCTATATACAGCTTTGGAGAATGGGAGAACTCTAAGTCTCGAGTAATAAACGCAATTTGAAAAAGATGACTTGGTACCTTGGCATAGCATATTATTTTAGGTTTACCTTTGAACATCAGGTTTCTTGAGTCTTATTTTAACTAATAAATATGATATTAATATATATGGAATTAATATCATGAAATCAAAGAAAGAGTCTCTATGTATGTCTAGAAAGTGCATTAATAAGAGGGGTAAGTACAGCAACCTTTGATGGTTGTTTTTAATCATTTGGTGTATTGTTAATAAAGTGATAGTAGCCAATACATACATAACGAAAACTGCAACCAGACCACCAAAGCTGTATGACTCAGCTAATAGTGATGTACCGACCCCATTACCGGCATTAAATGCTATTGGGTTAATCGTCGCCGTTAGGTGATATGATAAATTTGATGATTCCTGTAAAATACCATCCCATCCGGAAATATTACCTGTATTACTAACAAAAATACTAGAAATTCTATCTATAAGTGGTGCAAACAAATATGATTTTTCGTAAGTCATTTCATCCAAGTACGGAATAGTACAGTACGATTTTGATGTACCAGTCAATGCAGATAAAAATCCTCCCCCTGTTCGACCTGCTCTTGTTTCATTAAATATACCGGCAAAAGTAACCAGTACTATGAACGTAATAAATAATGTAAATCTGTTGGTTCTTTCTTGCAATAGGGAGAAACGAAACCAAATTATATAAAGAACACTAGTGACGATCCAGATTTTTTGACCAATCATTAGTCCAGAAAGACCCACGCTAATTAAAGCTATATATTTAAGTTTTATCCCATATTTTAGAGATATACCCGGCATTAAAAATGCAAGCGCTTGCCCCATCAAAAGAAATCTATGATGCCATTGAATTAAGGGAGAATCATATAATCTAAAATAAAATGAGTAGCTCTCATTTATCAATAGAAACGCCACGTTAACAGAAGTGATAAATAGAGAGAAGTAAACAATAACTGAAAGAACCCTAATACTAAAATTATTAATATCTGGAAGTTGTTTGATCCCTAATGTCACTTGATGCTTACCGGTTGAATCCCCAGCTTTAAAAAACTTTCTATTATTTTCAAATAGAAATGTTGCAAATAAAATCCCGAGCACAGAAAACCACAATACATACCATACATTTTTAACTTGAGTCGCTGAAAGGACATACTTTGCAAAAAGTAGGCACGTATGCCATAAACCACCATCAAACAATCCAAAGAAAATATTTACACAAAAATACAGTATGAAAATCAATAAACTTATGGTAATTATATCGATTCTTTTAGCTAACCGGCTGCGAACCCCTATTACTAAGAAAATGGCAGTAAAAAATAGTGCGGTCGTTAGAAAATTTATACCTATTGAAATTGGATATATAGAGATAAGAAAAATAGCTATAACAAGATAGAGTAGGATAAAAGAGTCTCTTGAATTCACCATAATATTTCTTATTTAGAAATTAATTTTTTTATAATACGTGGGAAAATATATATTTTTCGTAGAAATGCAATTCGTTGTTTTTCAAAATAACAAAGAATTAGAAACAACTTTGTAAACTTCACATCAACATCGTGACTCTGGACAATCATGAACCAAGATGGGTGTTCAGAGTATGCCATCATGCCTATCTTCTGTGTAATATAGAGTTGTGCATTTAATTGTTTAGATAGTTCCAGCACGAGCCACTTAGTTAACGGCCACCGATCCGAATAATCGTCACCAGCCAGGATTCCACCTTTTTTTAACTTTGGAAGGTAATCTTTTATTGTTTTTCCAGCATCTTGGCCTGTATGAGCGAATCCATCAAAATAAATAAAATCAAAGTATTTATCTTCAAATAACTCGTGAAATTGATCGAACTCCCCTTTAATTATCTTATGCTTAGATTCAAGCCCATAAACTTGTAATGCTTCTAAGTATTCTTTTTTGTGAACACCTAAATAAGCATCTATACCAATGTATGTACTGAACTTATTGCAACCAATCATCTCCTTTGAGAATGAGCCTGCAGCAACACCTAACTCAAGACCTCTATTGTTAGTAGGATTAGACAGATAATTAACGATATCAAAACGAGTGCTATCGTTTAATTTTATTATCTCGCAATCTGGAGCGAGCTTCGTAGACAAGTATTTAATTATCTTAAGATTTGATGCCATGGCATAATTTATATTTTTTGGACCGACTATAGAAATAGATTGCTATCATTTAAAACCCTAAATAAATTGTAAATTCATAGTATCTGAGATAATTTTAATTTTGCTCATTATAGATTTGTAATCTTCATCACTCATTGCATATGGATCAGGTATATTTATATTATCAATATGAGATCGAGCAAGAATAAATTTCCGTTTATGCTTGGGGTATAATTTGTTTAATTGATTCAGAACAAATGGATCTATGGCAATAAAATAATCAAAATAAGCTAACATTTTTTTTGTTATTCTTTTTGGATTATGAATGATGTTATTAATTCCATTTTCTTCAAGATATTTCAGGGATCTGGGATCCATGCTAGGTGCATGCATAGGCGCCAGTCCTGCTGAAAAAAATTCGTATTCCTCCCCAAACCTTTCTTTTAGAAAGGCTTCCAATACTGGGCTTCTGCAGTAATTAGCTAAACAAACTATACAAAATGATTTTCTTTTTAACAAAAAATTAATTATTAATGTTATCCACTGTATTCAAGAATGATGCAAATGGAAAAAATTGAGAGATAACTTTATTCCATCGAGTGGTGCCGCTTGAATTAACATAAACAATATCGTTATCAAATAAATAAAAATTTCCTGCATCAATTAAATAAGATGGATTATCTAAATTTACGTAGAATATTTGAGGTAGATTATTATCATTACCCTGCCTTATTATGAAAACATCTGGACCAGCAGTATTTTTATTTAGGCCATAGGAAGCACCTAAAGCATCTGAAAGAGAGATTGGAATATCAGTTATATTTAATTTCGATGGTTTAGTAACCTCGCCTAAAATAAAAACTTGTTGTGAATTAAATCTCGATATTGTTACATCTACCTGAGGGTCATTAAAATAATTTGCTAATGCAGCAGTAACATCCTCCCTTAATTGATCCTGAGTTTTGTTTGAAGCTTTTATTAAGCCTGCATATGGGAAAAAAATATTGCCATTTTGATCCACCCTTCTTAAATTTTGATCAGGTGAAACGTTTACAATTGGAAAAATTTCAGGAAGACCCCATACTGATACAGCTATTTGGTCTCCGGATCCAATTTTATATGAATGGTTGTAATTATTTTTTTCGTTTAAAACGGAATTTATTGGTTGGATTGCGATTGATTGGTCAATTGATTCTATATATACATATTCCTTTTCATTAAACCAAGTTTTTTTTGTGACTACATGCATTCCTGGAGCAAGACTGCATCCAGAAATAATTAATGTTATTAAAATTAAATTAATCTTCTTTGTTATATTCATAAGAATCATTGATATATTTATTTGCGTAATATGCGTATGCATAATTGGCATACATACCATAGTACCCTGAGTCTTTTTCATATGCATTATAGATAAATCCATTCAAGGGTACATTGATTTGAGAAAACATATCAAGCGCTTGTTTAGCCTCCTTGATTTTGCTGAAATTATGTCGAAGTACTAATAAATTTAGATCAGATAATTCAAGGATTACAGATGTATCAGCAACTGAAAGCAAAGGGGCGGTATCAAAAATAATATAGTCAAAATCTTTTTTCAGCTCTTGAAAAATTTTTGAATATTGTGGATTGCAAATAAAATGAAATGAATTTATTAGTCCTTTTATTCTTGGAATTAGATATAAATTATCAGAAATAATGTAGTCATCAAGATTGCTAGAATTTATGCGAAAAAATGTTTTTTCAGAAATTGATTTAACATTAAAATCTTTACCTAGACTACCACGCTTAAAATCTGCATCAACTAATAGTATTTTTTTACCTAATAGTGATAACATTTCTGATAATTTTGCGGCAGTAGTACTTTTACCATTTAGTGCTGTAGGGCTTGTTAAAGATATGATCGTTGCTTCATTATTTATCTCTTCATGCAATGATCGGATATTAATAATCGCAGATTCCATAGCAGATTTATACCTACTTGAATCGTTGTTAAAATCTACAGTTTTAACATTCTCCTCAAAGGGAATTACACCTAGGATAGGTTCAAAGATACCATTATCCATGATCTCAGCCGGGTTTGTTAGTGGAAGGAAATAAATGCCTCTTATAATTGCTGCGCTTAGAGATACAAAAAATGCGAGAAAGGTTATTATCAGCACGTTAGTTAACTTTGGAGCAACTTTTGTTTCCATATATGCCTTGTCTATAATTCTAATATCACCAATGGTGCTTGCCTCCAGTATTGAAAAACCAAGCCTTCTTGTTTCAAGCTCTTCAAGTAAGCTTTGAGTAATTTCAACTTGGTTGAAGAGATCAATATATACTTGCTGTTCCTTTGGCATAAACTTTATCTTTGATAGAATTTTATTTTTTTGTTCAATATAAATATTCTTTTTATCAACCAAATTAATATATACAGGATTATTCAAGGTATAGATTTCAGATGCATAAGATAATTCGATATCAATTTCATTCAATGACATATCTATTGATTTGATAGCCTCTAAGATTGCCTGTGTTTCTAAATCAAGATTTATAGATTGATTCTTTTCTCTAAATTCTTTTAGCTTTTCTTTATTTCGATTCACTGTTTTTTGCAAATCTATTAAATTATTATCGATAAATTTAATAGCTGCTCTAGATTTTTCAGTTTCCGCATTAATTCTTTGGTTTATAAATACACTATTTGAATAATCTATAATCTTTTGACCGCGAGTTATATTGGGGGTAAGTAACGATATTTCAATCAGACCTTCGGCCCTAGTAGAAAAAGCATTATTGGAAGATATTGAGCGGACATTAATTAAATTATTGTATTTTTGATACACGGATACCGGGTTAGTATATTTAATTTTTAGCAATCTATTTTGTTCTAAATTTACTGATTTCACGATAAAGGTGAATTGATCAAATATATTTATTTCCTGACCGTAATCAACTTCTATTAGTTGATCCTTACCATTTTCTGAAAATACTTTTATAGAATTACTTGTTGGGAGTATGTAGAAGTCTTCTGAATATGGAAGAGCATTTATATTCTTATCAACAAATTCAATGTCTACAAGCTCTTCGTCAGAAATATCTATATATGCATTTAAATTTAAATCACCAATAATCTTGAGTATGTTTGTTCTTGATTTATATAACTTCACTAAGTGATCTATATCAGTAGATGATCTATATGGGGTCATCATTTGAAGAGTATCGGTTGGGTCTAATGAATTCTGATTAAATGATTCAACTTGCAATAGGCTGGATACCTTATAATATTTTGTTGATGAAAGATAACTAGCAACAGATAATGCAAAAGCAATAAAACTACTCAGAAGGATCATCTTGTAATGAATTAATATGTAATGAAGAAATTTTGAAAGATCTATTTCATTATTTGCGCCATCTTGAAAGGAATTATAATGTTGTTTATTCATAAATTATTAAATTTAGACAGAGCCTTTGGAATATATAAATATTATTTTTTTTCGGGTTTACAGTTTAAAATACAAGTTAATAAATGCATTATTTTGACTTAAATTATTAAAATTTTGATCCGTGTAAGAGTAGTTTATATCAACAAAAGTATTTTTGTACTTATATTTTAAACATAACTCAAGTTTGTTAAAGTCAGCCCTCTCATTTGTCCAGTAATTTAATAAGCTATCATTTTTATTGAGATTAATGTGTGATAAAGAAAATTCAAAGTCAAGATTATTAAATTTGTTATTCAATGAAAGCCTCAGCGCTTGTGAGTCTGCGTCTAATGATGCTCCAATTGGAATGCCGTAGTACCTATAACCTGATTTATACAATCCATGATTGTATGCGGAATTTTTAAGGCCAGAAAAAGTATCAAGATAATCAACATTTAATTGAGTTGAATATAGGTTATTTAAATAATAGCTAAAACCAAATAATTTCATATTATTTGAAGGAAGGTAATTTGCCTCATCTTCACCAATTATTTGTCCGTAAATCTTTAAATTTCTATTCGTTTTGGGGCTATACATAAAGTCTATTCCCGCTAATTGATTACCCGGCTGCTGATCAAAAGAAAGATTGGATGATGTATTATCCTGTCCTGCCAACATTTTTAGTAAAGTTCTTGCATCTTTTGGTCTATTTTTTCCACCAAATTGCGCAACTCTAAGTAAAGAAAATTTAAAGCTATTATGTGGATTAAAAGTAACTCTATTTCCAAATAGCAATGTATTGGGTATTGCCCTTTCTTTCTCGAGTCTATTTATAAAAAATTCATAGTTAATATGTCCAAAAAATTTTAAAAAATTATTTTGAAATTTAATTGGAGTGTAATTTTTATATCCAACACCTGGAAGCGGCCTTGCTGAGTTTGACATGATTAAACTATAACTTTTAGAAGGCGACCACCAGCGATTAATTCTGCCAGCTACGAAAACATGATTTTTGAACTTATAAGCAAGATATGACTCATCATAATAAATTTTATCCTCTTGTTTTGCATTTGTAACTTTAATTTTATATGCGAAATTAGAATCTATATCAGACAAACTAAAATAATAATTATCGTGTTGGAGATATCTATTTGTTCTTGTTTGAAAATATTGGTCACCCGTGCCTGATTGGATTCCAAAAGTCATTTCTCTTGATTGAATAAATTTATCTCTGAGATATTTTTTGATGATCTCTATATTCCTTTTGCATTGGATGTTATCAATATTTAGAGAATTAATTTTGTTTAAATATGAATTGAGCTCTCCATAAGCCACCGGATATGAAAAATAACTTTCATGCTTATAGTTACATGATTCTAATTGATAATTGATATAACTGAACTCTCTTGAATCCGAAATATTTGACCATGGCTCGGAGATAGCATTGAGACTAAGAAATATTAGAAATATATATCTCATGATTTAGCATTTAGTATATTGAGCTGTAAATTATACATTTATAATGGCTTAGTGTTGTTTACTAAGCTTTGTGTGTAGCAGGCGTTATTTAAAAATAGTCTTCCTAGATTAATAATTCTTTAAAATCTTTTCAATATGGCGCTTTAGTATGATGATAAGTGCTAAATAGAATTTAAAAGAATATATGCTTGTTTGATATTGATCCTCATGATAATAGTATTTTCTTAGAATAATTTTCCATAAATCTAATCTTCCTTTGCGGGTGAATAAAAGGTAACTAAATTTTTTAGGATTTTTTTCGTTATATATTTTAATTTGCTGAGCTGAATAAATTTTAAATTTATCAATCATATTTTTTTTATTAATAAAATTAAGTATTTCCATATAATTATTTTGCAAACCTATCTTACCAAGCAAATATATTAATTCATGTTGGTTTTCGTCTTTGCATGCATTTATTAAGAATTGAATATCGTATAAAAATATTGGGCCTAAACTAAGCCGATGTTGCTTAAAAGCATGGAGAATAATATGAACAATTGTATGGTTGATTTTAGGAATCTTAATATTCACTTGATCTTTGCTTATGATTAATTGATTATTGAGCATTAATTCAGTAAGTGGACATTCTTTGTAAATAGATTTTTTGGTAACTCTATGATGAATCTCTACCAATGCGCCCTCTCCATTTGTCAATATGGGAAGATGGTGTGTTTGATTTGTGTATTTAGCACTATCTGATACCATCGGATTGAGATATGCATAACCTATTTCTTTTAATAGTTCATATGCTTTTAAAATAGATTGCTTGCATACAAGAACATCTAAATCTCTTGAATATCTGACATACCCATCACTCAAAACATTAATCGCTGAACCTTTCATAAATACATAATTAATTGAATTTTCATTGAAAAGTTTTGCTATTTTTAAAAGTTCCTTGTGATTAATTAATTTTTTTAAGTTCCCTATCTGTGTTTGCTTTATTAAGCCATCAATAAGAGGATTTGGGGTTTCTTTATCATAAATAAGATTATTTAGAATTTGTGACGACAAGAGGAACCTATTAGATAAATCAAGAACCTCATCATAAATATTTTTATCTATTTCGCTTAATAGAAACTTATTTTTATATAGAGGCCTTATAAAGATATTACCAAACTCATCTTCTCTCATATTAGTTTCTGATTAATAATATCAACAAAATGATCTAAGGTATCGAGTTTTTTTTCTCTTGAATACAAATAATGATGTGCATTGGACGCTAGTATCGTAACAGCCTTAAACCTTGATAATGCTGTTTCCTTAGAATGTGAAATAAATTCATGTGAAAGAAGTTTTGTAAGAGAATCTTCATTGTTTAATTGTTCAAGATTTGATGAACCTTCAGACCATTGCAAATATATAAAATGATCTACAGGTCTTGGCTGTGAAGAAAATCTTTTACTATCTAGTATGTGCCCTTTTCTATCAGTAAGTTTTTTAAAAAATTTAATAGGGTCTTGAGAGCTTATGTTACTATAATCACTTAGCTGATCAGATAACTTTAAAAAATTATATGATGGCAGAAGCGATAACTCATCATTAATATAATCAAAAACGCACGTGTCTTCTGAAAGAAGAAATCCGCCAGCATTTATAAGATAAGCGGCAATTGATGATTTTCCAGCTAAAGATTTTCCGCAGAAGCAAAATACCTTGTCTTTATAAATTACAGATGAGGCATGAATAACATATTTTTTTCTTTGATTGAATAGTATTGCAAATGGATAGTTAAGAAGTGTGTGGATTAAGTCATCATCAATATCATCAAAATATTTAATTATAATTTTGCTGCCAGTAAATATTTCAAAAATAGCTAAATCGGCAACATAATAGTAGCCATAGCTTTCACTTGAATGGATCTGATGATTTTGGTAATTAGAAATTTTATTATCCAGAGCATCATAAGAAATAAATTCTAATTTAATAGTACTGGTTGCGAACTTTTTAAGTGGACTTATACCAAAACTTTCGAGGGGGATATTGGAATCTACAGTCTGACTGTATAAACTATAGAGCAATTAGATTGAACTAGGAGGGTAATAATACAGAAAACTGGGAATCACCAGCAGCTTGGACATTTACACTAGCAACGATATCTTTAGCATTTCCAAGTTTTTTAATAGATGGTTTAAGCCATGTTTTGGATTCAGAAGGTTTACCAATCTTAATATTTTTTTTATTTTTCATAATAAAATTTTGTGTATTATATAACAGCCACTCCTTATTATAAAGCAAAATGATTTAAAAAGGTATTTGCCGATACAAGCATCTGCAAACTGATTATTTTTTCCTCAGTTAATTGATTACCATTTTCAATTTCATCAATGATAATTTCAATTTTTTTAATATCTATTAGCGCTAGCAAAGATTTGTTTAAATTAGCATATTCGTTTTTTACTATTTTCAAATCATTAGAAGAAAAATTGTTAAGAAGCCCTGGGGTAAGGATGCTTTTATCTCTATTTGCATGATTGCTAGGTAAGAATTCTAACAAAAAATCCCTTAAAACCTTTCTTGTATAGCCATTATAAATTTTAGATTTATTAGGCATGTTAATACAAAAATTAATTAACTCCTCATCATAGAATGGGCTGTAGTTTTCTATTTCATTTAATCTAAATAGCTCATTCCTATTTTCATTCGCTTGAAAATGTAAATCTATTGAAAGCTTTTGTTTATGAGAGCTAAAAAAAGTTAATAAATTCTTTTCATTTTTTTTAATCTTGAAGTTATCTTTAAGAATTGAGTTTTGATTTTGCTTTGGCTTAATGTTTAAAATTTCTTTTATCGCTTGTTTGCTAATGGTATGGAATAACCTCATAAAACTGCTATTTTTAAATTTTGAATAAAGAAATATTTCTTTTGTATATCTATACAATCTTAAGGTTTTAAAATAATAATAAATAACCTCAATGCCATGAGAAATAGTAGTATCCCCATCATTACCATCGAGAATCATTTCAATGCCATCTATTTTCATGTTTTTTATAACTGCTTCAAATAGATAAAGATTAGGAAAAAAAAGGGGTTGGCTTAATTTTTTAGTAAATTTTTGGATCGGGCTAATCGTTGATTTTCCTTCCATTTGAGCTTGTGTGTGATTAAAAGAGGTGTATTCAGCAACATTTTTCTGATATTTGCTTTCATCTAGATCTTTATTATCAGAAATATGATTAAAATTTGCTGAGTAAGTTCTTACATCATGATAGTCATTTTCTTTTAATGCTATTGCTATGGAAGATGAATCGAGGCCTCCGCTCATCATTACTCCTATTTTTTTTTCCTTGTGTGAGTAATTGTTAACAGCGCAATATAAAGCTTCTTTAAACTTTTCTTGAGAATTTTTATAATTTACTTTCTTAAAAAGTTCCTTAGAAAGTTCGTACTGTTTTGTTACTAAACCTTTTTTTCCATACTTCAGGAAATAACTTGGTATAACTCTATAAATCTCTTGAAAGTAAGTTTCATCATTTGATGTGTAATCCCAATTCAAAAAGTCTATAAGCTTATTTTGATTAAGCGTAACCTTTGGCATTTCATTGATTATGAGATTTAAATTTGAAGAAAATAAAAAATCATTGTTATTATTTGCATAATAAATAGATCTTGTGCCCCTGGTATCCCTTATGATTTGAAAGTTTTTACTGCTGTAGTCAAATATAAATAAATTGAATGATCCGCATATATGACTTTGCATGTCAACGCCTAAACAATAAAGGCGGGCTAACTTTCTTTCTATCGATTTATCATTGCTAGTAATTTCAATAATTTCATCTGATAATTTGGATATAGAGCCGTCAATATAAACAAATATTTTTTTGCCTTGAATGTTATGGGTGTCTTTACTTAATAATTTTTTATCAATACTAGATACGCAGTAAAATTCAAAAATATTTTTATTATTTTTAATGCATCCAAATATTTGCATGTTTATATTGTGTAGATAACTTTGTAAGAATTGATTTTCGGATCATTATTAAGAATAACCCTATCATCTAGAGTAACCCATGCATGAGATACAAATAGCCTCTCCTCAGTAGTGTTTATTCCAATGATTACTTTTAATTTTTCAGTTTCATTAAAAATAATTTTTAAGACAGCAGCTCTTATTAAGCAGGAAATATTTGGTAAAAATAAGCTTGAAAGCCCTATTGATTTGGAGACGTAGTTTAGGTTAACTATTTCGAGAATATTTTTTCGGGGTTTTGTTATAAAATTAATTAACCTTCCGAAGCCAAAAAGGCTTAAATATAGCCTTAAGTAGATTGTAAATAAAAAAACAATGCAAAATACTAAAATCTTATTTATAAATACTTTCAATGATCTAAAATTAAATCAAGATCAACGAAATCTCTTATTATTTCATCGATATCATCTTCAATTGTATTACTGTCTGGAAAGGTAGATTGAAATTTAATTTTAAGATTTTCGACGTCGATGCCTTTATCTATCTCTTTCCATATATCTGATGCAGATCTTGAAAGCATATAATATTCACCATCATCAAGATTGAGAATATAGATATTTTCATCAATAGATTCATAAGTAACATTTTTAGATATTTTCAAATATTCACTCATTAGTAAGTTCCAATCGTACCTTTTCTCTTAACTGCATATATTGAAATCTTAAAGATATGCATGCACAACAGCAAGAATAAAATTGAAAAAGATAAATGTATAAAAAAAAGAGTTGAATATATATATTGATCGAATGAGTTGTTTATCAAAACTTGCCTGGCTGAATTTAGTTGATTTGTTAAGGGAATGAAGTTGGATATATTTTGCATAAATACCGGCAAGACAGTTACTGGGTAAATTATTCCTGAAAAAACTGAAATTATGATATTGATAAAAAAATTAATTGGGTCGGACTGCTTAAAATACAGCACAAAAGATACTGACAAATAGGATAATGCTAAAAATGGAATTAGCATAACCAAAAATAAAAAGAATGAAATTATAATTGATGAAAATAAAAAAGAATGATCGCTCAGTATTTGAATTAAAAAAACATACAAAATAAATTTTATGATGCCTTTTAAAAAAGGGTAAATTGCGGCACATAAAAAAATATATCCTGGTTTTATTTTAGAGATAAATAAAAATTCGACATATCCAAATGATTGAGCTTCTCTTAAAGATTGTGTCAGTGAGCGCATTATTGTTATGACAATATCTAAAATAGCAATACCGATGGTAGCAAATATAAAATAGTCATAATTAAATGCTTCTAAATGATCGCTTTTGGTATTTATAAAAATCTCTGAAATAAAATAAAAGGATGCAGCAGTAAGAAAAATTCCGAAAAATTGACTAAAAAATGTAATCTTATAACTATAGTCTACTAAAAAATCTTTTTTAAGTTGGTTAAACCAAAAGAAGCGTCTGCTTAACTTAAACATAATTCCTTATAAATAAGATCATCAAAATCAGCCTCATGAGATGTAAAAATAACTAAGCCATTCTCATTGGAAATAAATTTTGATATATAAATAAAAGCCTTTTTTTTATGTTTGCTATCAAGAGATGAAAATACCTCATCAAGCAATATAACTTTAGGGTCTGATGATAAGCCTCTTATTAAGGAAACCAGTTGCATTTGTCCCTGAGAAAGAGATGAAAATCTTTGATTTCGAATATCTGATATACCAAAATAAACCAAAAGATCATCAAGGATAATTGAATTGTTATCTAAATCAGATAAGGATAGAAAATATTCAAGATTTTGAAACACAGTCAACCTATGAAAAAAAGTTCTAAAATTTCCATCTATATATACAACGTCATTTGTATTATTTAATTTATGATCGAAAATTATTTCACCAGAATCACAAAGATAAATCCCTTTAATTAATTTTAACAATGTACTTTTTCCTGAGCCATTACGGCCTCTTAAAAAGTAAATATTGCTGTCGAATTTATAAGAAAAATCATTAAAGATATGAGAAAGAAATTTTTTAGAAATAGATTTAAGCTCAAGCATTGAATAAAGAAATTAACAGAATAAAAATTTCTTCAATTATATATCATTCCAATCAATAAAATTTGTCATGCTCTTGATTAAAAATACTATAAAATATTTCTAGTTAAAAATTTGAGCTTTTATATATTTGTATCTTTATTCTTCCATAAAGATAAAGGAGTGGTCAGTAGAATTGTTAGGTCCAAATATATGCTCCAATTATTTATGTATTCGAGATCGCTGCTAAGTTTTTCCTGCATCAAGTGCAAGCTATTGGTTTTTCCTCTAGTTCTTATTTGAGCCAAGCCCGTAATGCCTGGTTTGACCTGATGTCTAGAGAGAAAACGTAATATTTTTTTCGAATAGAGGTTTGTTTCTGAAATGATATGGGGTCTTGGACCAACCAATGACATCTCACCTCTTAAAACATTAAGAAGCTGTGGTATTTCATCAATAGAAGTTTTTCGGATGACTTTACCAATCATGGTAACTCGCGGATCATTAATTGTTACTTGTTGATCTGAGTAATCTGAACCTTCAATCATAGATCTAAATTTGAGCATATAAAATTCTTTACCATATTGACCATGTCTTAATTGACGGTAAAAAATTGGGCCGCTATCTGAAATTTTAATAAAGAATGCGGCCATTAACAGCATGGGGGAAGCAATAATCAGCATTAACAAAGAGCCAATGACATCCAAAGATCGTTTCAATAGATATTGATTAGTATCAAGGGAAACAGGTGAGCCGTTAAGCAAAATCGGTGTTTGTGAGAGTTTGGAAGAATTTTTAGCAAAAAAAGATTCAGGTAAGATCCAATATAAATTAAATGCGTATAGACTTAAATTTTCTACTAGGGCTTCAACTTGAAGCGTATTTAAATTTTGAGAGCTTATTGATATGTAAACACTTGGAACGCCATGATCTATAGCAAAATTAATCAGTGAGTCTATTTCATTTAAATTAAATGATTTAATATTTGTGTTGCTGTTGGCATGCAAATTATTAGTTTTTAGGTTATTCCTAGAGTCATTATCAGTGAGCAGAATAATATAAGAATCATCGTTTGATTTGATAATCGAATAAAAATATTTAGCCAAAATCATAGAGAAGAAAGAAAAAGAAAATACGGCTATAAGAAATTTTAAAAATTCCGATCTATCGATTAAATCAGTTGTATTGGTAAGGAATGCAATAAAAATAATTGATAGCAAAAATAACAAAATAGAAATAAAAATTCGAAAAAAAAGCGAAAAGTAAGATAAACGTGATATCGATGATGTTCGAAGGACAGCATTAAGATAAAAAAATAATATGATTGAAATAATTAAAAATATGCTGTTAAAAAAGGAATAAGCAAGCTCATTTATATATGGAATTAAAAAGTGACAAATAACAAGGATTACTACATAGATAATATTTAATGCAATTGAATGAAAAGATGTAGATTTATTTGATTGCAGATTGGTCATGTTTAGTTATAAGAGGTAATTTGTACATCAAAATAAACGATTAATTATTTTCATAAAAAGATAGTCTCTCAATATCATCTTCGGTGGTAGCATCGCCATATTGAATTTCGATAATATGGCAGGGATCATCATAAGGATTGATAATTTGATGCCAATCACCAACCTTGGCATGAAAAACTTCTTCAGTGGAAAGCTTTTTTATATTTGTATGTTCTGGGCTGGAGGTACTAAAATTGACTTCACAGGCACCCTTACTAACAAACCAAATTTCATTTCGCTTAAAATGGCGCTGAAAGCTCATGCCTTTACCTGGTGCAACTATTAGTTCTTTTAACTTCAACCTATGATCGGTAAAAAGATTATAAAACTTGCCCCACACCCTTTCCTCTGAGTCAAAATTCCAGTCTTTTAGTATTTCACTTGAGGAGTTTATTTTATTATTTCCACCAACGCCAAACTCAAAAGTAATATTTTTAACTTGCATTTCTAAAATATTACCTTCCTTGCGATCACCACCATTGCAAAAGATTATTTCATCATCAGGGTATAAATCTTTAATTTTTTCTAATGCAAGTGCGCAACTGCCATCTTCATCATCCTCAAAGTCAATCACCTGATCAACCATAGATAGATTTGAAATAATATTAGCTCTTTCGTTAAACGACATAAAAAATTTAGACTTTTTATTTATCAGCCATTGATCACTATTGACAGCAACAATAAGTTTATCTCCAAGTAACTTAGCTGCTTTAAAGTATTCTATGTGGCCTGAATGAATCGGATCAAAGCCACCACTTACTACTACTATTTTCATTACTTACTTGCTATTTTAATTAAATCTATTATACGATTTTTTATATATACAAACTATTTATAATTATTGTACATTCTTATAATAATGTGTAGGATTTATACATATCTCAATTAAGAGATATTAAACATGGAGAAAATATGGAATCAGAGATTTGGATGTCATTTCAAACATCAAGAGGAGCAAATGCAACACTGTTTTTATGTGTCATCATTGCATCATGGGTTGCCGCGCGTTTTACTAGTGTAATGATAGATAAAGGCATAAATATTATAGGTAAGATATTAGGAAGTGTTTTTGCTCTTTCTGTATTTGCCATAGGATGGAATTTATTTACAAATATTGGCAATCAATGGATTATCCATGCTAATGCGATGGCAGCTTTAGGGGAAGACGCAAGTCCCATAGCTCAAGGTTTTGTTGCGGAGTACGGTGGTGAATTAATGACAATGCCTAATCTAATTGGTATGGCATTTCTAATTTCGGTTTTCTTGATTGCATTTTTACCATTATGGTTAAATTCTAAAGATTAATTTAAATTAAAATTATTAAGCCTGCTTTTGCAGGCTTTTTTTATTTAATAATTTTATTAAGCTTGAAGTATCTAAATCTCCGTACCCCTCCTCTGTTAGTTTTATATACTTCTTTAATACTGATTGAGTTATGCTGAGATCTAAGTCCAAAGATCTTGCTTCTTGCATTGATATATTCAAATCTTTAATCATCAAATCAACAGCAAAACCAAAATCGAATTTATTATTTACCATTGATTTAAATCTATTATCCATTTGCCAAGACTGAGCTGCTCCTTTGGAAATGGCATCGAATACTTTATTCATATTCAGACTTGATGAGATACCTAATACAATTCCCTCGGATAATCCTTGAAGAAGTCCAGCTATACATAACTGGTTCACCATTTTAGTTAATTGCCCATGACCACTTGGGCCAATATGTACAATTGATTTGGAATAATGTCTCATTAACCTTTGAATGGTTTGAATTTTTTTCATTGGACCACCAAACATTACTGATAGCGAGCCATTAATGGCTCCCGTCTCTCCGCCACTTATGGGAGCATCAAAATAAAATATACTCTTATTAATAATTTCTTGATGATTGTTCATTAACTTCACAAGGTTAACCGATGTAGTTGAGTGATCAATAATAAAAGTATTCCTCTTAAGACATAAAACCAAATTTTTCTTAACCAAAACATCAGTGATTGCTGCATCATCTTTAAGGCACAAAATAAGGCCGTCTAACCCAATATTATCTGGGTTGGTTAAATCAAAACGATAACCTTTATATTGTTTTAACCACTTATCAGTTACTTTAGTAGATCGGTTATAAACAAAGAGATCAATATCATTATTTTGAGAAAGATAGCCCGCCATGGGATAACCCATGGTTCCAAGACCAGCAAATAGATATTTTTTTTTAGATTTTGGCAAGTTGGAATTCAGCAGATGATACATCCATCGCACCTGGCTCTTCTATGTCAAGAGATCGAACAACTCCATTATCAACTATCATTGCAAATCTTTTGCATCGATTGCCAAGTCCAAAAGCAGAGCCATCCATTGACAATCCTAATTCATTAGTTAAATCACAATTACCATCTGCTAACATATCAATTCCATGTGCATTAGAGGCTTCAGACCAAGATTTCATAACGAAAGGATCATTTACTGCTACAAAGCTAACGTTGTAACCCTTATCTATAAATTTTTGTAAGTTCTCAATGTAACCTGGCAAATGCGATAGATGACATGTTGGTGTAAAAGCACCAGGAACTCCTACCAAAACAATTTTTTTTCCTGAGAAGTAGTCTGGTGAATTGATATTTTGAACCTCTCCATCGATTAAGATTCTTAATTCCTGATTTGGGAAATTATCGTTTATTGAAATAGTCATTTGATCTCCTTATTTTTAATGATTTTAACCTATTTTAAATAATTTTATATTTATTAATTTGTATGGTTGTTTTAGCATGCTAAAACATATAGAATCGCCTCATGAAATTATCAAAAGTATTAAAAGAACTAAATTCATCAAAGGATATAGAGAATTTCCTACTGGATTTGTGTACACCATCAGAAATAGAAGCCATGGAAGAACGCTGGGAAGTTGCTCAATTATTGTATGAGGGTAAATCTACATATAGAGATATTGCATCTAAACTTAATACATCTACTGCAACCGTAACACGAGTAGCTAGGTTTCTATTTAAGGAGACCAACCAAGGCTATATAAAAGTATTAAAAAAAGGCTAGCATCATGCAATCAAAAATAACTATAGCAATCCAAAGGAAAGGCAGGCTCTATGAAAATAGCAAAAACCTATTAATCAAATCTGGTATTAATTTTTCAGCAAATGGAGAGCGTCTTTTGGCTAGATCTTCAAATATGAATATAGATATATTGCTAGTTAGAGATGATGATATCCCCTCTCTAGTGTCCAAAGGTGTTGCTGATCTTGGAATTGTTGGTGAAAATGTCTTAGCTGAACAAGCAGCTACAAATAATAAAATTACTGCTAAACCATTATTAAAATTAGGATTTTCTAAATGCAAACTAGCATTTGCAAAACCATTGAATTCGAAGTTAAAGTCTCTTAAAAATAAAAAGATAGCCACCTCTTATCCTGCGCTAGTTAAAAAATATCTTAAAAAAAATTTAATAACTGCTGAGGTTATTAAGATTAATGGCTCTGTGGAGCTAACTCCTTATATTGGTATCGCGGATTGTATATGCGATCTAGTTTCATCAGGTGCTACCCTTGAAGCTAATAACTTGGTTGAATTTAATTCACTCATGGATTCTGAGGCTGTTTTAATTTCTCCAGTGACGTTAAATAAAATTAGTCAAAGTAATATTATCAGCTTAATAAAAAGATTTGAGGGCGTTATCAATGCTGCAGAAAGCAAATATGTTATGTTGAATGCTCACAGAGATTCGGCTGAAATAATATGTAAATTACTTCCTGGTGCAGATTCTCCAACAATCATTCCGTTACAAAAAGATAACAAAGTAGCAATACATGCATTATGCAAGGAGCCAGTGTTTTGGGAAACAATGGAAAAGCTTAAATCTAATGGAGCATCTTCAATCTTAGTTTTGCCTGTTGAGAAAATATTAAATTAAATGAAAATTATTAATCGCTCATCTTCAACCAAGGAAATTCAATGGTCTAAAAAAGACATTTCAATTGATAATGTTATTGAGACAGTTCTTAGGTTTAAAAATCTTGTTTTAAGTCAAGGCACATCTGCTTTTGATCAAATTAATCAAGAATTAAATACTAAGTCACCAAAATCTTATAAAGTTAAGAAATCAGAAATATCAAAGTCTGATCTATTGGTTTCTGACAAATTAAAACAATCAATTCTTAGCTCAGCAGCTAACATAAAAACTATTTGTGAAAATGACAAAAAAGGACTTATAGGAACGCCTGTTGAAACAACAAAAGGCATCAAAGTCTGGAAGGAATTTAGACCCATTGATTCAGTTGGTATCTATGTTCCTGGAGGTAGCGCTCCATTAATCTCATCGTTATTAATGCAACTAATACCAGCTACAGTGGCTGGATGTAAGAATATTATAATTTGCACTCCTCCAAATAAAAATGGCCTAGTAGCTCCTGAAATATTATGGATAGCTAAACTCTATGGAGTAAAAAATATATATAAAGTTGGAGGTGCTCAAGCGATTTTTGCTATGGCATATGGCACTACAATTATCCCCAAAGTGAATAAGATATTTGGGCCAGGCAATTCATATGTGAATGAGGCAAAAAAACTTTGCTCTAATGATGTTGCGATAGACCTTCCGGCAGGACCAAGTGAAGTAATGATAGTCACTAATGATCTTGATAAAATTTCTATTGCAGCGGCTGATGCTTTATCTCAATTAGAGCATGATCCAAATTCAAGAGCCTTCATC
>Ga0213863_10000781_pt1 | contig 23794 bp, 23 predicted proteins | sample PICome_8_FD_160128 | JGI IMG/M metagenome (GOLD analysis project Ga0213863, IMG submission 160128) | Coastal seawater microbial communities near Pivers Island, North Carolina, United States - PICO497 | ecosystem: Environmental > Aquatic > Marine > Coastal | place: USA: North Carolina... | reverse complement strand
AAAAACATTCATCTCTTTTTTTCTGAAGCAACAAAACCATCTGGAGCACCTTTAGTTCAAAATAGCAAAGTCATATACAAAAAAAAAATAGCTCCCGTAGCCTCTAGCTTCTTTTTAAGCCCCTTTTTTGTCTTATTATGCCTGTCATTGATAATTATATGGATCACTTATGAGGACCATAAAAAAAATAGACGCAGTCGCTGGCTTGATACACTTCTATTTTTTACGACAGGAAGTATTGGTCTACTATTAATTTTACTGTGGTTTGCTACAGATCACGAGGCAACTGCCAATAATTATAATCTTCTTTGGGCCTTTGTCTTTAATTTAATAGCTCTGAGACAAACAAGAAAAATTAAACCTAAACGATGGTTTTGTAGATACTTACGATTTCTGCTTATTCTCTTAAGTCTTTTAACACTTCATTGGATTGTTGGCGTGCAAGTTTTTGCTCTCACACTGTTGCCATTGCTGATCGCACTAGCTATTCGATATGTTTATTTAATTTACCACTTTAAATAATTCTACTGTCCTCTATAGAATAAAACTGTACCAATTGTTTTTATGAGAATATTAACATCTAAAAAAACACCTCGGTGCTTGATATAATATAAGTCATATTGCAGCTTTTCCAAACTATCCTCCATAGAATCCCCATACCGACTGTTTACTTGTGCCCAACCAGAGAGACCGGGTTTAATGGTATGACGTGTATCATAAAAAGGTACCTCCTTAGATAATTTTTCTACGAAATGTGGTCGCTCTGGCCGTGGGCCAATGACACTCATTTCACCTTTTAAAATATTATAAAATTGAGGAATTTCATCGATTCGTGAATTTCTCAAAAAACGACCAAACTTCGTAACACGACTGTCTCCTTTTTTAGCCCACTGTATACCCTCTTTTTCAGCATACTTAATCATGGTTCTAAATTTGAGTATCTTGAAAGACATCCCATTTTTTCCTATTCGTTTCTGTGTATAAAATAAGGTACCCTTATTCCCAAGCATATTACCAACCAAGATTAAAGGAAGTACTAAAACACCAAAACAAATTCCTATCGTGGCAGATATAACATCCATCAAACGATGAAAAAACATATAGAGTCTATTCTGATTACCTCTACCAAAAGGAAAATATTTATAAAAATCTTTTCCGAGATATTTTACGGGAATTTGATTGGTCATTTCCTCGTATACCTGAGTATATTCTCTTATGGTAAAACCCTTATTTAATAAGATGGTTAAATGCTCGTAAATAATATTCGTAATATTATCTTGATTATAAATCGCTACAATGATTTCAGAAATTTGATGATTCTTGACAACCTTTAATAATTGATCCGGAGCGTATTCTTCTAGGTCTGGGCACTTGCCCGTAGTACCTTCTTTTCCCAGATCGACATTTATAAATCCAATAATTCTATAATTTGGATCCGACAAAGCGATGGTTTCCTGAATTGATTTTAAATTAGCCCCTTTACCGATGACAAGGACTCTTTTATAAAACCTCGGTGATGCTATGACTCCTATGTATAGGGATCTCCACAATAATATCGCACTCAAGATAGTTACAAAGAAATATAAGACCTCAATACGTTTTTCGGGCAAAAAGGGAGTCACTACTGGTGTAAATAAATACAACAATACTGTAATCGAAGTTGTCAGTACGACATTTCTAAAGGTCTTGAAAATATCACTTGAAGCTTTGAGATCATATAATTCAAAAACGGTTCCAGTAAGCATAACATACAAGCTTAGAACCACCAACCATGACCAATGCATTGTTGTTACTGGAAAGTAATTCACTTCAAAACTGGTTCCTACAATGTAAAGCCCTCCAATAACACAAACAATATCCATAAAACGCAACAGAATTTTACGTTCAGATATATCAAAATGAATATTTCTTCTTGGTGTCACTTAATTTCTTATTGTGGTAAATATAACAAGTTCCGCAACAATAATGTCAAAAGCTTTTAATAGTGGTCGATCAATCCATATCATTAGAAACTAAATTGTAAAATCAGTCATCAAAAATAATTTTTATTTCAACAGCCTCAACCACTGTTGTTTTACGATATCCCAGTCAAATGCCTCAACCTGTTTTCTAGCATTTAAAGATATTGTTTCTGCCAAAGCTGGATTTGATATTAACTTCTCAATAGCTTTTGTCATGGCTTCAGAATTATTTGGTGGTACCAACAAGCCCGTGATACCATCTTCAATTAAATAAGGCATACCCCCTACATTTGTTGAGACGACAGGTAGTCCCAATGCCATTGCCTCGATAACACTCACAGGTGTATTATCAAAATTCGTAGTATTGATAAAAATATTATAGTTATCTGAAAGACTTCTCCACGAGGCTTTATCCAACTTCCCAGTAAATGTTGTTTTAACATTTAAATGCTCTGATAGTTTCTCAGCTTTTTTTAAACTCCCGTCTACCTCAGGGCCCACCATGCATAAATCTGTCTTGTAGCCTTTTTTATGGAGGGTACCTGCAACTTCTATGGCTAAATTTGGATTATATAACAAAGAGAACGAACGTACCCAAAGTAATCGAACATCCTCTATTTCAGGTAACTTAAAAGAATATTTTTTTATGTCAATTGTGTTTGGAATATGGATCACATTGATTTTATAATAACTTTCAAAAATTGACTTCAAATAGTTTGAAGGTGCAACCAGATGGTAAGCATTACCAAAAATTAAATAGCATAGTTTTGAATTTGTTAGTAATCGCTTTGGTAAATTACCCCCATGCAAAATAGGAACATACTTTAAACTTAAAATCCTGCATAACTGACTAATGATTATTGCATAATAGAAGTTGGTGGTACTGTAAGTGTCAATTAAAACGTAATCAGCTTTGAGCCGTTTCATCAAAACTAATTTTACCATGTCCAATAACCTCAGAAATTTATTGGTTTTTCTTGATGCCATATTAACTGTACAAAATTCTTTTAGGTTTTCACCTAAAACATCGATAGTTGTAACAGTTTTTTCACTATTTGATAAGGCGTTTCCTATGTATAGGACGTTTTTCATTTTTTATAGTTAAAAGTGCTAATGCATAAATAAAACCTGGTGCTGCTATTCGCATCGCAGAGTGGTTTATTGTTGCAAGCCAAAATATCAAGAATGCGTAAAAAAAGTAATTATTACTATTTTTTAATCTTAAATCAAGAGGTTTAAAAACAAGTATTAATAAAATCATGACACCTAAAACACCATGCTCGGACAAAATTCTACTTAATTCATTATGACTAACCACCTCTCTCCCTGTCACCAATATCCTAGCCTCTTTTGTTCCGTTTGCTCCTACTCCAAGAAATGGATTATTAATAAAGCCTTCCAATTCATCCATAAATAAAGCAACTCTTCCTGCAGAAATATCCTTTTTAACTTTTCCAGCTCGATCTTGATTAGAGTATCGCTTATCGATTAATCCACTAGTTTGATTAGAACTAAAGACCCAAATAATAGATGATGTCATTAACAATAACAAAAAAGACACTACAATAATATATTTTTGCTTTTTGCTAGATTTAAAATAAAGAAAAAACAAAAAGGCGAAAATCATTAATACGGCAGTTAAGACTCCACCACGACTAAATGTAATTATTCCTCTAAATGCTACAAGACCAAACAAAATAATGTTTAGTATTTTTAAAAAAAATGTTTTTGAATTAAGAAAATACTGAACGCAAAACACAAACATTCCAAGCCCTAAAATTGATGACACTTGATTAGGCCCAAATCCTCCTGAAGCTGCAAAATTAGATTGTGTACTAGTTATTACTTCCTTTAAACTCGGCGTATACAAAAACAAATATGTAGTCAATGAAATAACGGGCAAAGACAAATAAAGTAGAGTATCCAATATTTGTCTTTTACTTATTTTTTTATCGTAACAATAAAGTGCTGATAATCCAAGACAAACTGGACCACTCAATGCAAAAGCAACATTTGTTCTTAAATTAGAATCATAACCAATTTTTGAGTATGCAACTACTATCGAAGGAACCAGTAATATTAAAAAAATAAAATATGGGTAAGCTTTATTTGAAATACCTTCATAAAACATACCAAACAAAACAAATAAAATCACAAAATATTTAGATGATTCATAAAATATGCCTGCATCAGTCATTCTAAAAATAACCTCAGCGCCAACTAAATACGCACAAGCCATTAAAACTGTAGCTAACTTTTCATCTTTATGCACCAATATAATCTGGGTAAAAAAATAAAGTAGAACACCAAAGAAAAATATAGGTGGAAAAATATTAATGTAATAGAGTAACGCACCTATTAGGATATGGAAAATAATTTTTATGAAATATTTTATAACCACACCAATAACTATTTCATGGAGACTTTATTAGCAATTATAAAATTATATATTCCAAGAATCTCACTAAGAATTGCTTCACTGGAGTATTCTTTAGAAATTTTTAAATTAAAATTTTCAGCAGTCTTTTGACTGTATGCAAAATCCTCAATGTATTTAATTATGGCATTAGCAACGTTGCTTTTGCCATCGTCTTCCAATAATATGCCCAACGATTGATCTGAAATCAGCATTCCACAATCACCTACGTTCGTAGCGATTATCGGCAATTTAGCTATTCCATATTCTAATAATGCTAAAGGTAAGCCTTCAGATTTAGAAATTAACACACCAATATTAGATTGGTTCATAATATTAAGAATGTCTATTTTAGAATCGTAAAAGTTAACATAAGCTTCTAGATCAAGTGCTTTTAATTTAGAAAAAAACAACTCTGAATAGGCATCATTAAAATTCTTGCCAACACAATGAAGTGTCCAATCTGGATATTTATTTTTTACGATTTTGAAAGCTTCTAAAAGTCTAATGTGATTCTTTTGCGCTCTTAAATTTGCTAAACACAATATACGTTTTCCAGACATACCAGTTAAACTTGTATTGTCCAAACCTGAGTTATTTAAGACTGAAAAATTCTTTACATACTTCACCTTTTTACATGCTAAATTCTCCAAAGACCAGCTCTTTAATTGTAGGTTCACGCTAATAATATAAGTAAAAAATCTTGAGAATATACGTAAAATTACTTTTGGTCTTTTGCTAAGAAATTCACTATTACCAAAATGATCATGCCAAACAACCTGCAATTTTGGCAATAATAATTTAATTAAAATCGCAATAAAGAATGACGATGAATGCGCATGTAAAACATCAATTTTATTTAGAGTTACATAGTTTTTTAATTTAAAAATAGCCATTAAATCTAAAGTAGATTTTTTGTTTAAATAGATATAACCAACATCACTGTTGAGGCTTTTTAATAAAGGACCTTCTTCTCTTGTAACACAAATATGAGATTTGTTTATTTTACTTACGAGGCCGTTTGCATAATTTACAGCAACCCGTTCTGCACCACCAACATGCAAAGAGTCAATTATTTGTATGACTCTAATCATTCTTTAATAACTTTCTCAATTTCTGATTCTAATCGTTCTACTGTGTATTGCTGAGACCAAGTCATCGCTTCTCTAGCCATTTCATTTAAAAATTCATCTCCTTGCTCTAATTGATTTACGATAACATCTACAGCATCATTTAAATCATTTTTAATTAGTATGCCTCTTTTACCATAATCTAACATCCAAGGTAAGCATGAAATTTTTGTAGATATTGGTATGGCACCGAAAAACATACCTTCTGCAATGGCCTTAGGCCAACCCTCGCTTTTTGAGGGCAATATTGTAAAATGAGCGTCATGTAAACATTCTTTAAGTACTTTTTTATCTTGATTTCCGTGAACAAAAATGAACTCATTTAAATTATTATCTCTTGTATATTCTCTTACTTTATCTATTAAATAACCATCTCCAAACATATGAAGTTCTGTCGCTATTCCTTTATCTAATAATGATTGAATAATTTTAACAGTTAATAAAGGTCGTTTACCAAGAACCATAGCACCAATAAAAACAAATTTTATTTTTTTTGAATATTCACGGTTTTTAAATAGCACTTTTTCACCTTCCTTATATGTCGCAGATATAAATGGATAGATATTTCTGGTTTCATTTGGCCATTCACCATATACGAGCACTTTTATATTTTTAGATAAAGTAGTACTTCTAAAAATGGTTTGCTGTATTCTATAACTTAGAGGCTGATTGCTATTAGGAGCCCAATTTCCTGCATACTTGACGCTTTTAGTTTTTGATGGAAAAAAGATTTGAACAATACTTGCTATTAATGTTACATTACCTGGACTTCTAAAATGAATATGGTTAGCCCATGACATTGCTCTAAATAATTGAAAAAGAACATATGGTAAAAATACCAAACTTTTTATTGCAGTTCCTAAAATATTTAATGCAATAAATGGAATATGGTAATACTGAATATTATCAGATTTGAAGGGTTTAGAGAGAAAATCTGTTGGATACGTATTTGGAGATATTATTCTATACTCATCCGCATATTTAAACCAAATATCCATCTCATCCACATAAGGAGAATAGGAATGGTAATCAATGCCTATTCTTAAGGTTGGTGTATAGGTCACCACTAAAAATTTAATCTTTTTCTTGCCCATTTATATATAATCTACAGACCCATTATCACTAATTTTTTTAGCTGGCACACCTAAAACTGTAACGTTAGGTTCTATATCTTTATTCACAAACGTATTAGCGCCTACAACAACATTATCACCAACCGTAATTTTTCCTGCAATAACAGAATTTGAACCAATATACACGTTATTACCTATTACCGGAACTCCTCTTTTCATTGATTTGCCACTTACACCAATGGTAACACCTTGTGAAATATTACAGTTATTACCTATTACAGCAGATGCGTTTATTATAATATTACCAAAATGACCTATATAAAAGCCTGAACCGATTGACGCGGCATATGGTAAAGAGATTCCAGTAATAATTTCAATCCATTTTTGCCACATAATTCCGAACACCAAAAGTATTTTTTTTATAATTTTCGGCCATTTAGAACGATAAACAGCATTCGAAGCTCTGTAAACAAATAGTGCCCAAAGTCCTTGAGTTGTCAACAACAAAATTATAGCAGATTTATTTCCACTATAGCGCTTGTATTTTTTTATATCTGTTTTAAATAAAGACATCTATATTGGTATGGTTCAAAATACAATTATAAAAATCTAAATTTTCTTGTGTAATTATATTGATTTCAAAATTGGCCAAAACAAAAGCTCTTGCATTTTCAGCAATATTTTTACATTCCTGATTATGATTTAAAACCCAATTAATTTGATTGGCAATATCATCGCTATTATAAGGGTCACAAAGTAAACCTGTTTTTTTATGCGTTATTGTTTCTGGACCTGATCCACAATTAGAAAATATAACTAATTTATTCATAGCCATCGCTTCTGGTGCCACCAAACCTTGAGTTTCCATTAACGAAGGAAATACGCACACTTCTGCTGATGCATATTTATTTGCCAATGTTTTAAAAGGTATTGCTCCCATAAAATGAACATGTTTTTCTGCTTTACCTAATTTAGGCAAAATATCCTTCTTTAAGTAATCTATATAAGTACTTCCGTCTTTAAAAAACCAATCACGACCATAAACAAACAGTTCTGCTTCTTTATTTTTTTCTATTACTTTAGGCATTGCCATAAGCAACTGATTAATTCCTTTTTTTTCACAAACCGTACCTGCAAATAAAATGGTATTCTTTTCTTTTTCAATCTCAGGTTTAGGTTTAAATACGTTTAAATTAATTGGACACCTTATAATTTCAATAGGCTTATTATGATAACTTAAATATTTGGCAGTATGAGATTTAACAAATTTAGATACCGCTATAAAAGCATCCGCGTTTTTAAATGACCTTTTCTCTTGAAATCCTTTCCACCATGAAACCTTTCGATTTTCAGATTCTGAGAAGAAATGATGTCCTCCATGTAATCTAATCACATACTTTATAGAGTTTAACTTTTTTATAAAAGACAATCCAAGCTCAGCAGTTTCTACGATATCAATTGGTGTTTTGCTATGAACTTCTTCAAGTTTCCGATTAATAGATTGACTATTAAAATACCATGTTAAACCTCTAATTTTTTTCGGTTTTAGTCTAAAAACAGAAATACCAGCATCTTTCTCATTCTCATTAATTTTAGTATATACATTAATCCCAATAACAGATACTTTATGACCTTTATCTATCAAATTATGCGCAATAGTATGAATAAATGTTCCAACACCACCATGTGGGAAATCCAATTTTGGGTATTCATTAGTAATAAAACAAATATGCATTATAATATGGCCGAAGCTATGTTTTGAGAATTAGTATCTAATGGATGTAACACTATCGTTTCCATCCATTTCTTACGATCTGGTGCTATTTCATCTCGCGTCTTTAATGTCTGTAGAACCGTTTTCAAAATTTGGTCTCTACCATTAATCCAACCTACTGCATTAAGATCTTTCATACTCCTAAAATGCTGAAAATTATAAATATTTTTTGTATTCCAAGCATTATCTGTAGACGGATTATAATTGAGATATAAACAAGGTTTATTATAAGTTGCAAAATCTAATGCCATTGTAGAACCCAGATTTATAACCATATTACAATAATACACTAAGTTAATCTGCATATTAATATCTTCATATTTCGGAAAATAACCGACCCAACCTGTTTCGGATTGCACATTCCAGATAGGATCAATAGGTATGACAAAGTCTTTGAATGCGTTTAAAGTATCATCATATCGAGAAGAAAAATCTACAGGACACCTTCTAAAGATCATCTGAATGTTGTCTTTTTCAGATTCAAGAGATTGTACCACATCATTTAAAAATAAATTATCATATGGTGACGTTGTAATATCATCACCACTAAAACAAATCCATTGTTTATTAATATCTAAACCATATTGCTTCGCAAAATTTTCACGCGACGTTATTCTACTTTTATCTAAATAGAATTCAAATTGTGGAGTTCCTACTAGTTTTATGTTATCTTCATTTATTTCTGGATAATACGTTTTCATTTCATCTTTCATCCATTGCGACCATACTAAATAGTTATCAGTTTTTACTGTTAATCTAGCCTTGGGAAGATTATCCCAAGAAAAAATAGCTGTTGTTGTTTTAATATTGAGTGTTTTGGCCGCTAAACATATTGTCGTTAATCCTGCAACACGTTGATGGGTTATAAAAATTGAAGATGGTTGCAGTACTTCTAGGTCTTTAAAATATTTATCTATTGATTTTTGAGGAATTTTATTTATACTCTTTTTTTCGAAATTTAATATTCTACTATATTTTTTAGACAAATACCTACCTAAAAGTTCAGCGCAACTGTAAAGTAATTTTACTTTAAGACTATAATTAGGTCGTCTCCAATTTGATAAGATTGTTGGATTATTCTGTAACTCACTGTTATAAATTAATCTCGCATATGTTGTAGCTTCTCTATATAAACGGGTAAGGCTATTTTCTGGTGATAATTGTATTTGCTTGTAATCGAATTCTATATTATGAATTCTCTTTACATCTTCAAAAGCTTCAATTGGTAAAGTGGACCAAATAGTAATCTTAGAATCGTTTTTTAAATTAGTAATGATATCAGAATATAGATAATTCTTTATACCAACGCCATCTGGCACTAAAAAAAGTATATGCTTTTTTTTAAGCATCTTTAAATTGCTTTTGATGATTTATAGTCCAAAATCCAGATGATTTTAAACTATCTAAAAACAATTTTGCACTATTGCCTTTTCCAAAAGTTTTAGTTGACTCTTCCGATACTTTGGACAATTCATCAAATACATTTAGAATTAGTGCTTTTTCGCATGGCACATTTATAATTTTAGATGCGCTCGCTCTATTGAGCTGTCTAATCCCAATATTTATAGTAGTAATCCCATAATATGGAGCTTCCCTTACTCCAGCGCTACTATTACCAATAATAAATTCCGCCTTTTTTAGTAGTGTTAAGAAATACTCAAATCTAATGGATGGAAAAATCTTAAATCTTGAATTGTTGTAAAGCTTTTCATATGCTTTAAGAATATGTTTACTACCCAAATCATTGTTTGGATAGATAACAACGTAATTTTTATCGCTTTCTATTAATGCATCTACAAATTGTTTAGCTCTTTCTTCTATCTTATCTATTTCTGTTGTTACCGGATGAAACATGGCTACTGCGTAAGAGTCATAACCTATTTGATAATAACGTTTCACCTCAGCTAAATCAGGTAAATTTTTAGAGAACATAATATCAACATCGGGTGAGCCAATAGTAAAAATGGAATGTTCTAATTCGCCCATTTGTATTAATCGCTTTTTGGCTTCATCATTAGAAGTGTAATGAATATGACTTAATTTAGAAACGGAGTGTCGAATTAATTCATCTATGGTTCCTGAAAGTTCTCCTCCTTCAATATGGGCTACTAAAATATTATTTAAACTACCAACAATAGCACCAGCTAAAGCCTCCACTCTATCACCGTGAACAACAATTAAATCTGGTTGCAAATCTTTTACATATTTCGAAAATCCATTAATGGTTTTTGCCAAAGTTAAATCCATTGTAGCTTCATCCGTATGATTATTAAACGTTGCAATGTTATTAAAGCCACAGCGTTCTACTTCAATAAGTGTATAACCATACTCATGCAAAAGATGCATTCCTGTTACAAAAATATAAGGCTCAAAATCGCTATGATTTTCAATAGCCTGAATTAAAGCTTTTATCTTTCCAAAATCTGCTCTGGTACCTGTAAGAAAAATTATATTACGCATATTATAATTTTAGATTACTATTATTCAAAATCATTAAAATCTAGATGCTCACTCTCTTTTATATTTCTAGTTGCTATTTTACCAATCAAATCATTAAAATATGCTGCCAAAATAGCTCCTGTACCAGGTCGTTTTACCCAAATATTTTCTTTAGTCAAAATATCTCCCTTGACAATAGGCTTTATAGTACAAACTGTTGCAAAGGCAAAGTCAATAGTTACCTTTTCTTCTTTAACAGGTTCTTTAGTTCCACCCCGCATAGACCATATTTCTTCACTTCCAGTTATAAGATCTGCACATTCTTGCTCGTCCATACTGCAAACTATATCTGGCCCTTGTCTCTTCTTATGATCTGTAAAATGTCGCTCTAAAATTGAGGCGCCTAATGTAACAGACCCAAGGCATGCATTATTATTTAAAGTATGATCACTTAATCCAAACACATTCTCTGGAAATGCATTATGCAATTCCATCATCGCTCCATATCGTACTAGGTGTGCTGGTGTTGGATATAAATTTGTGGTATGTAACAATGCTAAAGGTGTATTGTACACTTTAAAAATTGCGACCGCCTTTTTTACACTTTCAATAGTGTTCATTCCAGTGCTTAAAATTACAGGTTTTCCAAATTTTGCGATATGCTCTAACAAAGGATAATTATTACATTCGCCAGATCCAATTTTATATGCAGAAATATCAAAACGTTTTAAGCGTTCAGCTGCTACCCTCGAAAATGGTGTCGATATAAAAATCATACCTTTACTTTCTACATAATTTTTTAATTCTAGCTCATCAGATTCGTTTAATGAACAACGTTCCATAATTTCATAGATTGAAACATCAGCATTGCCCGGAATAACCTCCTTAGCCGCTTTACTCATTTCGTCTTCAACAATATGTGTTTGATGCTTTACAACTTCTGCACCTGCTCTATATGCTGCATCTACCATTTCTTTGGCTACAGCTAACGATCCTTCGTGATTAATACCAATTTCTGCTATTACTAATGGTGGGAAATCCCGACCTATCTTTCTTCCTGCTATTTCTATGTATGGGTGATTACTCATTGTGTTTCTTTAAGAGATATTCTGCATAATCAATATCGTCTTGTGTGTCTATATCGACTTCAGCAAATTTATGATTTACAACTAATGGATAAGTGTTTTTATTAAATATTATATCCTTTTTTATTAACGAAGCTTTGGTAATATATAGCAGCCCGTTTTCGTAATAAAGAGACTCTAAATCTTGACTTCGCTGTCCTATTGAATAGTTAAATGGCTGAAATTTATTATCTATTATTTTTCCTAATTTATCTGCATTTCTACTAACTGTAAATAAACTTTCTAACTTATGTTCTTTGTATATCTTATAAGCTTCTTGAAGTAATCCATCTGGTCTCAGAGGATTTGTAGGTTGTATCAATACAATGTCGTCAACATTATCTATTAGAGATAAAGCATGTTTTAATGTTGAAATTGTTGGTTCTAAATCTCCACTAAGTGCTTCTGGCCTATCAATAACTTTAGCACCATACTCTAATGCAACTTGTTTTATAACATCACTATCTGTAGAAACAAAAACATCATCAATAATATCTTTATTTAAAAGCGCAAAATTAATAGAATGAACTAATAATGGTAACCCATCTAACATTTTAATGTTTTTATTTGGTAGCCTTTTCGAGCCACCTCTTGCAGGTATTAATGCTATTGTTCGCATATTATTGTATCGCGTTTATAAACTTTTCTTCCCAATCTGGGTAATTCCATACTACATTAGTTTGCTCTTTATTTAGCTTTTTTTTATCTAATCTCGCCTTATTATAATTACTTACCCAACTATCTAAATCATTTGGATTTTCTATAAGATGTGTATTATTTAAACCTTCTAACACTTCTCGAATGGCGCCTTTATTTGATGCAATAATAGCATTACCACATTTATAGGCCTCAATCATTGACAGTCCAAATCCTTCATCGTAAAGTGTTGTAAACATGTAATGATTTCCTAATTGCAAATACTTAGCAACTTCATTATTAGGTATTCTTCCTATGGATTTAACATTGGGCGAATTTATAGTTTGATTTGTTCCTAAGATTAAAACTTTTAAGTCTTCATTATTTTTAAATAACTCTTTAACGACATCCTTAAAAATATGAAAACCTTTTTTAAGACGGTCGTTTGCCATCCAAATTAAAACTTCATCAGTTTCTGAATAGCCAAAAATTTGTCGCTGTTTTTTATATTCTTCTGGATCTAAAGGATAAAATACTTGAGAATTTACGGCATTGCCAACTACGACTCCTTTTGGAAAATTCTTATTATTCCCCTTACTAATCTCATACCCTCTTTTTGATAAAAATAATATTGAATTAATAGATTGTAAAACCGCAGTATCTATTGATAGATTAAACCCATGATACGAAAATATGAGTTCAACCTCACACCTTAATTTATTTTTTATTAAACCAATAGCCTCAATCAAATGTGGATCGTCCATGACGACAACAATTAGTTTGTCATATTTTTTAGAAAGTTTTTTTATGTTGCTTAAATAATCTAATGCTACCCAATTAAGGATTTGAATTTTTCTCAACGGTTTTTTCCAGGTTAAAAAAGACCGCTTTTTACATAAAATAGAATTTTCTATTTGATTGGCTGGTGATAAGATATAATCAAAAAGATCTAGGTTATTTTTAATGAGCATACTCATCCTTGTTGTCCAACTCCCAATTTTATATGAAGGTAAACCGATATTACTGACTAATATTTTAGCTGTTTTGCTCATAGTAAGTAATAACATTTGCAAATGCCATCTTTTGTTTAGATCGCTTTCTACTTTTTATAATTAAAGGAAGATTTGCAAAAACATTAAACAATATAGAGAAATACAAATTCCATTTATCATCATTTCTTTTTATGCGATGATATAAATATACTGGGAATTTCGTCAACTTATCTAAGAAAGAGTGATTGATGTCTTTTAAGTAAGCCAAAGCCCATATTTTTGTACTTTTTTTAATTTTTTGAGGCACATGACTTTCTGATTGTGGCCTATTGTGAATAGCTTTAAATAATGGTGATATTCCAATTTTTAAATTCCAATATTTAATCCTTTTAATATAATCGGTATCCTCACCATAATGATCAAAAAATGGGTCAAAATATCCAATTTTTTCAATAGTTTTTCTTGAAAGAATCCATGCAGCAGCATTAACCACTTTTGACTCATAAATCTCCTTAAAATTATCGTTTTCTAAATCAGATAAAAGTGATGGTGTATTTTTTGCAGATATATATGATTTAAATTTAAAATCGAAATCCTTAGTATCTGGCGCTAAATGTAGTGGGCTAATTATTGCATAGTCTCGATTAAGGCATTTTTCTACAATACCAATAAAATTTTTGTAATTGCCAGAAGTAAAATACAAGTCTTGGTTTACTAAAAAATAATGGTCAAACCCTTTATTATACAGATATTTTAATCCAATATTATTTGCTTTACCAAAGCCTAGATTCTCGCTTAGCTCGATAATTTTACTAGGCTGAGACTTTTTAGCTTCTTTAATAGTATTATCACTAGAGGCATTATCTATCAACAACACAAAACCTTCTTTATCAAAATTTCGGATATCATCAATACATCTTTTGATATGGTTCTCACCATTGTATGTCACAATAATATAAGACATCTTACCCATTACTGATAAAATATTTTAGTTTATTAAAATTTATATTATAATCGAAATTGACAAAATCTTCTTCATACCTTTTTTGAATTAGGCCAATATTCTCCTTATTAAGTAATTTTATAACATCGAGCTTCTTCTTCTTGTTTTTCTTATAGTGGCTTTTTAGCTCATTATTTATCCTAAGGTTTCTAATATAATCATTAAATGATTTTGGTAAGTTTTCAAACCTCAAAAGTTGCTTTACACCAATACTGTTATTATGCATTACAAATTTTGATTGTGTGTACATGTGGTCTTTAACTAATATGTCTTTTCTAGACAGATTAATATCTGAAAACTCTCCTTGTTGAAGCAAAAAATTCTTAAAACTTTCTTCTATCTTTAAGTCTTTTAATAACCAAAAATAGCTAGAAATACTTCTAGAAAATGGATTTCTAACAATCGCAAAGGAATTATAATCTATAAGAGTAGCTCCGGTTATAAAGTTATGCTGCAATAACTCTTCAATTGTGGCATGTTGTAAATTTATTTTATGCTCAGCACTATATCCTCTTAAATATTTATAATCAAACTGGCTGTTAAAATCACAATCTTTAAATACAGCTCTTTCTATACTGGTTCCTGCATTTTTGGGAACATGAATAAAAAGCAGTTTGTTTTTATGATCAATCATTCACTTATCTATAAAAAAGTTTCTGAATTATTGATCCAATAATATGATAAAACCTATTAGGTTTTTCATTATTAAAATCTAGATGATTTTCTACTATTGGATTTGGTGTTTTCTTTACGTTGTCTATAGCTTCTTTCATCCAGTCTTCATATTTATTTCCTAAATGATATCCGTAATTGTCTAAAGTGGCCAATTTTAAATACCCAGCTTTGTCGTTTGGCTGATCTATATAAACAGATTCACTACCACCAACAATTTTAAATTTAGAAGGATAGTTAGGACTCTTCTCAAACACAGATGCTCTTACAGTTGCAAAAAAATGACCACAACCAACTACTGCTTTTTTATCCTTGTGTGTTAAAGTGAAATATTTTAGCTGGTCATCTTCTATGTTAATTTCTCTTCCAATACTATTTAAAAAGTTTTTTATGCCATCTACATTTTTTACTTTTTCTTTCTTCAACTTTCCTTTTAAGTGTGCAAAACCAAGTGTTGAATTTAAATATTTCCCTTTAAGAGAACCAATGGAAGGTACAGGTGAGACCATACCACATTGCGGAAAATCTTGTAACATTTTTTCTGTTTCTGTTTGCCAATTATTTAGAAACATCACATCAGAATCTACAATTGTAAAAATAGGCTCTAGATTACTCTTAATTGCAGCATATAGTGCATTAACTTTGCCTAAGTTTACCTTAGAGTCTATAAATTGATCAAAACAATCATGCTTTTTGTAGACCTCAGTAAGGTAATCCTTAACCTCATTACATGAATTGTTGTTTATTATAGTAAGTTTAGTTTTATTATGTATTGTAGCGAATAATGACTCTAAACAAAGTCTTAAAATAGATAGACCATCCTTAAAATAATCTTCTTCAAGATTAGGAATATAAACTGGGATAATTACACGATGGTAAGACTCGGTAGAAAGTTGATTATTTTCCTTCTCTGGATTAGTCCCTATTCTCATAATACTTAATTAAATGCTCCAAACCTTCTTCTAATGGTACTAAATCTCTATTTAATAACGTTCTCATCTTGGAGTTATCTGGACATCGTCTTGCCATATCCCCTTCTTTTAATGCAGGCAAATGAATTATTTTAGACTTAGAGCCTGTGTGCGCTATAATACGTTGTGCTAACTCCAAAATAGTCATTTCTTTATCACTACCAATATTTAATACTTCATTGATATAATCTTCACTATACATAGCCTTTATACAAGTATCTACATTATCATCAACATAACAAAAAGAACGTGTTTGCATGCCATCTCCGTAAACAAACAAATCCTCGTTATTCATCGCCGCCCTTAAAAACCGTGGCACTACAAAATCATCACTTTGATTAGCACCATACGTATTAAAGAATCTAAAAATAGTGTACTCTAAACCATATTCATCATAGAAAGATCTAAAAAATGCTTCACCTACATTTTTAACAACAGCGTAAGGCAACCTAGAATTTAATGGTGTAGTTTGCTCATTTTGAGGAATCTCAAACGGTTCACCATATACTTCTGAAGAACTCGAATAAAACACACGTTTTACTCCTGTATTTTTAGATAAACTTAAAATGTTTTTTATTCCTTCAATATCATGAAGTACAGACATTGGATTATTTAAAGTACGTTTTACACCAACTACTGCTGCATAATGAAACACATATTCGAAATTAAAACGTCCAAAAACAGGCATAAGATCCCTGTGATCGTTTACATCAGCTTTAATATAAATAACGTTATCTAAAACTGGAATTTTATCTTTATGACCAGTAGATAAGTTATCTATTACAACAACAGTATTCACTGTATTGTAAGCAAGTTTGTGAACAAGTGCACTGCCAACATTACCTGCTCCTCCTGTTACTAAAATTGCACTTCTATTATTCATTATTTAATCTTTATTCGTTTTGAGATTATATCGCATTTTTAACAACAGAAAGATACTGTTCTTTTATTATTGTGAAGTTATAATTTCTCAAATAGTTTTCTCTATTTTCTATAGCAATATTTCTTAAATCAACTGTAGATGAAGTTGTTAGTTTTGTAATCTCCGATTCTAAAGTATTCAAATCATTTATATTTATCCAAAACTGATTTTTTGTCTCGACCAATCTATCTGTCATTGCACCAACTTTTGTTGATATTATTATTTTCCCTGCAGCAAGTGCTTCTAAACCAACTAATGGTCCACTCTCTTCATGAGAAGGGATTATTAGTACATCTATTTCTTTAAAGAAACTGCTTATTTCTCCTAAACTCACAAAACCAAAATAAGAACATTTGTCATTTTTAGATATAATTTCTAAAATTTCATTTTTTAAAGGGCCTTCACCAGCTATTAAAAATTTGTGCTCACAATTTTGAAAATACTTAGCCAATTCGGATATTCCTTTTTCTTCACTCAACCTGCCGAGATAACCATATCTTAGTGGTTTGGACACATCTATTGGTAAATCTAAAAGTGTTTTTTCTTGCAAAGTACATTGATCGATTATTGAGTATGGCACTTTTATTTTATTAAGTAAAATATTAGCATTTTGATTTGAATGAAATAAAAATCGACTAGCACCTTTTATACTTTCTAAATTAACATCATTAAGATTTATTGTACCTGTAGTTCTTATAATAATGGGCTTTTTGAGTTTATTGCATAACGCAATTACCTTGTCTAAATAAATTGATGTTAGCTGAACACAAGCAATAACAATATCTACTTTTTTAATTTGCTCTTCAATAACATCGTCTGTAAGGCGATCGAAGTTAAATATTCGCTTGCTTATACCATTTCTTATATAATGAAAAGGACTATTATTACCTCGATTATAAAATTTAGAAAACCAACCTAGAACTTTTATAACTGGATTTTTAAGATAAATTTCTCTATTTATAACCGTCCATTTAAAGTTATCTATATTTTTTAAAGCAAATGAATCTTCACTTATTTTACGCAGACACAAAATGCTTAAATCATAGTTTTCTTTAAGTGCATTTGCAATTAAGTTGACCTCAACCTCTCTTCCTCCATCATTGCCTATGGGACCAAAAAATAAAACCTTTTTTTTGGATTTCATTATTATGAGAATTTAGAGATTAACTTAAGAAAAACAGTTACAGTTTTTCTTAGCATATTATGCTTTTCTAAATCTACTAAAAGTTTAGTTCTGCTAGATGGCTTTCTCAGTTGTTCTAAACAATAAGCATCTAATGGAGAATTTTTAAATGATTTTAAATAATGATTTAGTACTTCTTCTCTTTCTAAATTTACTTGTTCGGATTGCTCAGAAGACAAACCAGACATATCAAACAATGTTAGCGCAATTGATACTTGAAGAAATGACTCACCATTTAGTCCTATCGTTTTAAAAAAGAATTCCCAATCAGATACTATTTTATAAGTTTCATCATAAAGCCCATAAGTTTCAAACATTGCACGCTTTATAAAAGTTGAAGGATGATAAACAGTCTTTTGTAATAAATAACTGAATGAAATATTTTCTGGATGTATTCTCTCTTCCTTATGATCTGGATAGTCTAAAACCAAATTACATCCTACAAATGAATTATTTCCGTCTAAATATTTTATTACAGAATCTAGAGAATCTTTGTTTAAGAATACATCACCACTGTTTAAAAATAAAAGATACTCACCTGACGCTTTTGTTATCCCCTTATTCATGGCATTATAAATACCAGAATCTGGTTCGCTAATATAACTCAGATCTTCAATTTTTAATGACTCAATAATCTCTACACTGCCATCATCAGAACTACCATCTACAATAATATATTCAAACACATTTAAAGTTTGATTTACAACACTTTTAACCGTTTTTTTTAGGCCATTAGCATTATTATAATTAATCGTTATGATAGATAATAATTTTGTCACGTTTCTATAGTTTGAAAGCTTTATTTTAGAATTTAATCAGAATAATATTTTTTAATGAATGTATCAACATCGTAAAAATATCTATTAATTTCTTTAAGTTTATTCTCATCGAAGTTCCACCAAGCAATAGTTTTCAATTCTGCTCTCTGCTTTTCTGGAAAGCGGTATTTCTTAATTTCTATGGGATTACCATATGCAATTGCGTAATCAGGGATGCTCTTAGATACAATAGAGCCTGCTCCGATTACAGCTCCATCTCCAATGGTAATTCCATCTAGAACCGTAACATTTGCTCCTATAAAAACGTCATTACCTATCGTTATGCTTTTACTTTCCTCAAACAGGTTTTTATCAGCAACGGTATATCCATTTTGTTTTAAAGTACTATAAAAAAATGGGCTCGTGGAAATTCCGTTTATAGGATGCAATCCCCAACCACAGATAAAATTAGGCCCTATGGAACAAAACTTACCGATTGTGGTGTCAGAAACATTTGCATTAATTGAAACATAAGTACCTCTACCTACATAACTATTAACAATTCTGTACGGCTCATGCATTTTTGAAAAATCACCGTTCTTAGTATTCTCCTTTACGTTTTCAAAACTACGCAACAAGACTTTATGATTCAGAATTGGTTTTAATTCTGGTACACAAAAGCCAACAAATTTTGACACTAATTTTCTAAACATCATTATTGCTATCTCCTGTTATTATTAATTCTGTCTTTTTATCAAACTTAAATACATCAAAATCCGAAAAAGAGTCATAGTTGAATATTTCAATATTAAATCTTTCTGCTTCACTTTTTAAAGTTTCGTATTGTTGATATAATTCATATTCTCTATACAAACGTTCTTTTGGAAATGGTTGCTTTTGGGTTTCGTAACTTATTTCAATTCCTGCTTCTTTCATATAATATTCAAGGGAAGGTTTATCATGATCGTAAAAATGAGTATATGGTTTTATACATTGCCAATCATGGTTGACTCCAATAATACCTGTAGTAGGTATCTCACAATAAATAGCTAATTGAAGTGCAATTATAGTAACACTCCACGGAGACATTACAGGCTTTGTGAAATCTATTGGTAATTCACCATCATAAGAATAATAATAAACTTTTCTATTTGTAAATACATTATCTGCAGTTTCTTTATCACGCTTTTCTATAAGCAGCACCGTTTCCTTGGGTAATAAATCATTACATCGTTTCCACCAATTTTTAAAAACTTCAGACGTTATTGGAGGATGTGAAGCTGCAAAAACATGAACTTTTGGCTTAATTGTTTTAATTTGAGGATGCTCATGAAAATTACCAACCGTAATCACCATATCCTCCGAGTACTGCGTAACATCTATTTTATTGATTGAAGAGGATGAACCTAATATAACTGCATTTTTATAACTCGAAAACATCTGTTGGAGTTCCTTGTTTTTTTCATAGAGCTTATATGGATTTTTTATAAGTCTTTGTATACGTCTTTTTATTTTCGCTATCATAAAGTTTTCATCTTATTTCTCTTACACTTTAAATAGACCGTCGATTAATGCCACATTAGTTGCCCTGTTAACTTTTCCAGATTCCCAATAATCACCTGGGAAAACTTTGAAGTTAAGTACATGGTGCATTACATCTATTTGCTGAACGACACGTATTGTAGTTTGTACAGCAATAGCGATATAGTAATCTCCACCTCTTAGCATTAGCTTTGGCAACTCTAAATCTACATACGAATCTATAACATCAAATGTAATACCCATTTCGTCTGAATAAAAATCAGCAACTTTAATTTCGTTATTATCAAATATGACTAAACCAAAAATTAAATCTTTATAATTTACATTTTGGTTAAATATCATATGAAGTCTAAACTTAGCATATTCACCAGAAATTATTTCTGTAACTGGATTTCCATCTATATTTAATAACTCAACTTTAGCAAATCTAATTTCACCTGTTCCCTTTCTATCTGTTCGTTCTAATAAATTCTCTGTATTTTTAGACATCTGTAAGTTTAAATAAAAATTTACAGCATCATCTGTAGAACCCTCAAAAATAGATTCACCGTTTTCTAAAACAACTGCTCTAGAACACAAATTTTTTACCGCTGCCATATTATGACTAACAAACAAAACGGTTCTTCCTTGGTTGTTAGATATGTCTTGCATTTTTCCGATAGCTTTTTTCTGAAACTCGGCATCACCAACAGCTAACACTTCATCTACAACTAAAATATCGGGTTCTAAATGAGCTGCAACCGCAAAAGCTAGACGCACTTTCATACCTGAACTATAGCGTTTTACTGGAGTATCTATATATCTTAAACAGCCAGAAAAGTCAATAATCTCATCAATTTTATCACTTATCTCAGTCTTGCTCATGCCTAAGATAGCACCATTTAAATAGATATTTTCTCTTCCTGTCATTTCGGGATGAAAACCAGTACCAACTTCTAGCAAAGAAGCTATTCTACCTTTAGTTTTTATTTGGCCTGTTGTAGGTCCGGTTACTCTAGATAATATCTTAAGCAATGTTGATTTACCAGCACCATTTTTCCCTATAATACCTAATACTTCTCCTCTTTTAACTTCAAAATTTATATTCTTAATAGCCCAAACATAGTCTGAGTTTCCTTTTTCACTTCTTTTATTTGCTTCTCCAACTTTTAAATAGGGATCTTCTTTTCCTCTTAGTGAACTCCACCAACGATTTAAGTCGTGACTTATTGTACCTGTACCTACTAGCCCAAGCCTATACTGCTTACCTAAACCTTCTACTTTTAAAATTATATCCGAACTCATTATATTGTATCGATAAAGCTTTTTTCTGTTTTATTAAAAATAACCAATCCAATTAAAAAGATAATACAACTCGTTATGGTAACATATATTAATTTATTTATTTCAAGTTCACCAACACCAAAAACCATAGTTCTAAACGATTCTATAATAATAGCAATAGGATTCCATTCTATGAGCCAATAATAAGTAGGTAATTTCTCTTTAAAATAAGACATTGGATACATCACTGCAGAGCCATACATTAATAATTGCACACCAAATTGCACTAAGAATGTCAAATCTCTATACTTGGTTGTCATCGATGATATGATCATCCCTAAACCAAGCCCCAATAGAGCCATTAGCAATATGAATACCGGTAAAAATACAAGATCAAAATTAGGACTGACACCATATGATTTTGAGGTGAACCAAACAAAATAAACATAAAATCCAATAAAGACTAAAAGTTGAATTCCAAACTTCAAAAGATTAGAAACTACAACAGACATAGGCATTATCACTCTAGGAAAATAGACCTTACCAAAAATCTTTTCATTTTTTTTAAAAGTATCGCTAGTTCCAACAAGACAATCTTTAAAATAATTCCAAGAAGTAATACCAGCCAAATTGAATAGAAAATTTGGCACACCTTCTCCGGTAGGAATATCGGCTAGATTATTGAATATTAATGTAAATATTAATGAGGTGAATAGTGGTTGGAGTAAGTACCACAATGGCCCAAGAACTGTTTGTTTGTAATAGGTAATAATATCACGCTTTACGAATAAGAAAAGTAAATCACGATAGTTCCATATCTCCCATAAATTGAGATTTATTAATTTATGTTTAGAGGATATTGTGTATAACCACTCATTTTTATTTTGGGTTGTATTCAAAGATTAGGAAAATTGATTTAAGCTAATATATAAAATACCTTGCGTTTATAACAGTTTTTAAAAACTCTATTCTGAATTTGACTCACAGCACTTCATCATGACTTCTAGCCCCTGATCTAAGGTTACTAAATCACGGTTTAACACTGCTTTCATTTTAGTCAAATCAGGACAACGACGCTTCATATCACCTTCTTCCAAAGCTGGAAGATGAATAATTTCAGAGTCAGAATGAGTTATATTAATCACCTTTTTAGCTACTTCCAAAATACTAATTTCTTCATCATTCCCAATATTTAATACATCATTGATATGTAAGTCATTCTCTAAAGTCTTTACACAAGTATCTATATTGTCATCAATAAAGCAAAATGAGCGAGTCTGATCACCCTTTCCATAAATAGGGATTGGTTGGTTTTTTAGTGCTAACTTTACAAATAGTGGAATCACAAAATCATTACTTTGATTAGGCCCATAGGTATTAAAAAAACGAAAAATAGTATAATCTAAATCATACTCTTTTTTGTATGCTTTAAAAAATGCTTCTCCAACATTTTTAACGATAGCATAAGGAAGTCGTGAATTTAAAGGTGTGGTATTTTCATTTTGAGGAATTTCAAAAGGCTCTCCATACACCTCTGATGAACTTGCATAAAAAACTCGTTTAACACCTGAATTTTTAGAGAGTGATAGTATATTTTTAATTCCTTCAATATCATTTAAGACATTTATTGGTTGTTCAAGAGTGCGTTTAACACCGACAACAGCTGCAAAATGAAATACAAAGTCAAAATCAAAACGACCAAAAACAGGAACGATATCATTGTAATTATTGATATCTGCATTTATAAATCTTATATTATCGCAGAGTCTCACCTTATCAATAGAACCCGTCGATAAGTTGTCAACAGAGACAATAAAATGTTTTGGGTTTTTTGATAAACATTTTGCCAATGCACCCCCCCAATTGTCCGGCACCACCTGTGACTAAAATTTTCGCCATATAAAGAATTTGAAAAAGAAAATAATTAACAACTAT
>Ga0213863_10000778_pt1 | contig 23823 bp, 20 predicted proteins | sample PICome_8_FD_160128 | JGI IMG/M metagenome (GOLD analysis project Ga0213863, IMG submission 160128) | Coastal seawater microbial communities near Pivers Island, North Carolina, United States - PICO497 | ecosystem: Environmental > Aquatic > Marine > Coastal | place: USA: North Carolina... | reverse complement strand
CGGCCCTCTAGGATTTACCATTGGCCCACTGCTGGGCGGATTTTTCTATCAAATTTCACCGGACCTACCCTACTGGTTCACCTTTGCCGTCTACCTGCCGTTGCTGGCTTTTGTGATGAGCCAGCGTCGCGGCGAGAAGCGTCGCACCGAGTTACCCACAGACTCGCAATGACGTTGAAAGGGCGATGAAGTGCTCTGTACTGAGACCCGCAGCCCACTGTTAGGGCTTAATCTTTGGCAATAAACCGTTAAGCTGGGCCTGCAAACCCGAGGAGAGACGGATAATGCAGCGAAGTAACGTACCGGCTAGCAAAGGTCCGGTCTGGCAGGCCGATAGCGCCGAATTGTATGGCGATATCCGCCTGCACGAGGGAGTCTCGGTGTGGCCCAAGGTCGTCATGCGGGCCGAGTCCGATTACATCGACATTGGCGCGTTCACGAACATCCAAGATTTCACGATGATCCATATCGCAGACTGTCCCACGACCATTGGAGCCTACTGTTCCATCACTCACCACTGCACGATTCATGGCGCCACCATTGGCGACAACTGCCTGATTGGTATCAATGCCACGATCATGGACCGGGCGGTTATCGGGGACAATTGCATCATCGCCGGTCATACCATCGTCACCGAAGACACGGTCATTCCGGCCAATTCCATCGTTGCAGGCGCTCCGGGGAAGGTAAAGGCGACCCGCAACAATTTTGTTGCCAACCGGCTCAACGCCCTCGCGTATTTTGATAACGGCGAGGCATACGCCCTCGGCAATTATCGTGTGTGGGCAGACCCCGAACAGCAAGCCAAGATGGCCCAGCGGAAGATCGATCTCGAGGCACTCTTAAGGAACACGCGTGAGAACTGACGTCGCGACAAAGGATACGTTCTCGGCCTACGGTCCAACCAGCTGCATCGGCCAAGGCGAGCTGACCGACGTGGCACTGGCCGCGCACCGTTTCTTGCGAACACACCCAGATCAGTCTGCGCTGATTTTGCAGGACAGCACCTGCCAGATCATCGACTTGGATCTCAGCGGCGACGAGGCGTTGCTTGAACGTAAGGCCAATCACTACCCAATTCGTTCGCAGACTCTCGTCGCAGCCAACAACGCCCCGATTTCTCAGGAGATTACCTTACTGCCCAGGCATTGGCAGTGGCTGTCCCAGCAAGGGGAGAATGCATCAGCAACACTTCGCCGCCTGATCGATGAAGCCCGACGAGACCCGAAACAACAAGCCGATGATGCTTGTAAACGCCAGCAACAGCTTACCTATCGCTTTTGCCAGACCCTATGCGGAGATTTCCAAGGCTATGAAGAGGCTCTACGAGCTTTATACGCAGGTGATCGCGATGGATTCGAAGCACACACCTCTGCCTGGCCACCGGATTTTTCTTCCCGAGCAAGGTCGATCGCTGAGCCGGTCTGGGCTAGCGACTCGACTGACTGAGAGAAAGCCAAAGCCGCAACAGATGTCGCTGTTGTTCAGCACTGTCTTGATAGGCCGTGCGAGCGTGAGCAACCGTGTGATTCGACAGCAGTTGAATATCACCGGGCTCCAGCCACATATCGAAGTAGAGATCTGGGTCCGCACCTCGGCCGTCGTAGAAGTCGAGAATTTGTTGCTGCTCAGATGACACCGTGACGCCGGCGTGCCGGGAGACCGAACGCATGTAATCGCTGTGATAAAAGGTTCTCAGCATGTCCCCATCGAAACAACATGGCAGCGGTTCGCTATAAGGCAAGGCACCCTTCGGCCGCTCGCCTCTGCTATCAAGCTTGAAGCGGTCAAAAAGTGCAGCGACCAAGTCGGGGCGCTCCCCCATCAGTTCATTGAACAAGGTGACCGTGCTAACGATTCGACTGTGTCCTCCTCGGACGGCGGTCTGCAAACACAACAGGCCAACGACATCGGCGGCGTCACAGTGCAGGTTGATGTTATGGGGGGTGCGGTAGAGTCTCACGTTGGGATCGTCCTCGCGGTAATCCCTGACCTCTCCCAGCAGTTCCTGCTGCGGGTTCTGTGCACCGGGTTCGCCCAGATGATGGCCCAAACCCCAATAGGCTCGACGCACCCATTGCATAGGCTCACGGGTTGGCAACCCCTTGATGATCTGTACTCCCATACCCGTTGCAAGCCGGTTACGCCACCGGGCAATGGATGCTGCCAAGTTCGGAAGAACAAAATTTTCCCTATTGATCAGGGCCAGTTCCTCTGGCGCTTGCGCCACCGCCGCGTAAAGCTCAGCACGATCGTCATCGGACAATTCGTAGCACCAAGAGGCGGTTCCAGAATCCCATTCAGCCCTTAGGTCACTGCCTCGCCAAGCCGCCGGACTGGACAGCGGTTTGGTTGGCACGCGGATATGCTCACGAGCGAAGTAATGCCTAGACTGCGCTGCGAAAGACCGATATCCGGTGGCTGACGCTTCTGGCTCACGCATTACAAACCCAGTACCAGCTTGGCCATGATGTTGCGTTGAACCTCGTTGCTGCCTCCGGCAATGGAGCTGGCTCGCAGATTAAAGTAGCGCGAAAATGCGACCACACCCTCGGCGGGGCCAACCGTCGGGACATTCGAGCCCACTGCACGAGCTTCCGGCTGATGCACCGATGCATATTGGCCCATGGCCTCTACGGTCAGTTCGGTAATCCGCTGGGTGATCTCCGCGGACAGCGCCTTGATCACCGAAGACTCAGGGCCCGGGCTATCACCCTTGGACAATGCCGCCATCATGCGAAACTCGGTGTATTGAATGGCCTCAAGTTGCACCGAGGTTTCGTCCATCTTGCGGGTAAAATCGTTATCGTCAGCCAGCGTGCCATTTTCATGGGGAATGATCTGTGCCAGCGCCCTCAGCCTCTGCAAACTGACTTTGCGCGCCGCATTGCCGCCAGCTGAGCCACCGCGCTCGAATTCCAATAGATACTTGGCAACCTGCCAGCCTTTGTTCTCTTCGCCCACAACGTTGGCCTTGGGTACACGGGCATCGTCAAAAAACACCTGATTGACTTCGTGAGCGCCAGAGGCGAACAAAATGGGTTCTACCCGAATCCCTGGGGTATCCATATCCAAGAGCAAGAACGTAATGCCCTCCTGGGGCTTACCTTGGTCGTTGGTCCTCACAAGAATGAACATTTTGTTGGCAAAATGAGCATGGGATGTCCAAATCTTGCTGCCATTCAGACGATAAAAATCGCCGTCAGATGTGGCTTTCAGTTTCAGGCTTGCTAGATCCGAGCCGGAACCGGGTTCAGAGTAGCCTTGGCACCAATAATCTTCACCGGACAGGATGCGCGGCAAATACTCCCGCTGCTGTTCCGGACTGCCGCAGCCAATCAGCATGGGCCCACACATGTTCAGACTCATGGGAGCGGTATCCGGCGCTCCTGCTTCCGCTTTTTCTATGGACCAGATATAACGGCGCATCAGATCCCAGCCGGTGCCGCCAAACTCCTTGGGCCAGCTGGGTGCGATCCAACCTTGTTTGTGCAGAATTTTGTGCCAAGCAATGTTGTGCTCGTAATCGAGAAAGATGCCCGGGCAAAAGCGCTGCGCCTCGCGCAGCTCATCCGTCAGGTTGTCACTCAAAAAGCCCCGCACCTCATCTCGAAAGGCCTCGTACTCCGCGCCAAAACTGATGTTCATAAGTCTCTCCCTAACCCCCCTCAATTCGAGGCATAAAAAATACTTCGGTTTCCGGTGCCAACGGTTCAGCGAAGGCGTCCTGATAAATTTGACCGTCTACGGCGACGGCGGATTGCTCGATGAGTTCCTCCAACCCGGGCCAATGTTCGATGAGTATCTGCGTTAACTCACGGAAATTGGCTACGGCAAATACCGCCTCTCGAGCGCCCCCTGTGGCGATCATCATGGCATTGGAAAACACTACCTTAGCCACAACACCGGCCTGTTTTTTTGAGCACAATCATTTGCCCACAAAAAACCCCGCCAGCGAGCAGGGTTTGTTGATGATCAACCACCTTATTCGAACCTAGCCTTCTATCGCGTCCAACAGGCGTGGCGGCGACATTGGCAGATCGGTAATCCGCATATCTAGAGACCGCGATACTGCGTTGGCGCAGACCGCCAGCGGCGCAACGATCGGGGCTTCACCCACACCACGAACACCAAAGGGGTGGCTTGGGTTCGGCACTTCGACAATCTCCGTGTCGATCATGGGCAGATCCGAGGCCACGGGAATCCGGTAGTCCAAGAATCCAGCGTTCTCCAACACGCCATTGTCGTCAAAGATGTATTCCTCGTTCAGCGCCCAGCCGATGCCTTGTACCGCTCCGCCCTGCATTTGACCTTCCACATAGGCGGGGTGAATCGCCCTGCCGGCGTCTTGAATCGCGGTAAAGCTGAGCACATCGACCTTGCCGGTTTCCCTGTCGACTCGAAGATCGCCAAAATTTACTGAGAACGCAGCACCAGCGCCTTGTGCATTCAAAGAGGCGCGCGCTGTGATGGGACCACCGGTTTTACCGGCCTTACGGGCCAGTTCCGCCAGACTCAGCGGCTTAACGTCTGCATTCACGCCGGGGCCCGGTACGGCCTGACCGTCTTCCCATTCCACCTGATCCTCGTCCAGTCCCCAGGTCATGGCCGCACGACGTTTGCAGTCCGCAATGACGGCCTCACAGGCTTGCGTCACGGCCATACCCGTCGCAAAGGTTGTGCGGCTGCCGCCGGTAACGTTACAAAAACCAGTGCTTTCTGTATCGCCCACTTGGGCGCGGACGTCGTCGTATTCAATACCAAGGGTTTCCGCCGCCATCAGACACATAGAAGCTCTGGAGCCACCAATGTCCGGGCTACCCTCAATGATCATGACCGATCCGTTTTCGTTGATGTTCACTTCAGCACTGGATTGCATGCCTACGTTGAACCAAAAACCCACGGCAACGCCGCGACCTGCGCCATCTGGCACAGGCTTCAGGTAGTTGGGGTGTTTCTTTGCGGCCTGCAAGCAGGCCTTGAAGCCGATGGGCGGGTACTTGGGCCCGTAAGGCGCCTGTGTACCTTCATCCGCTGCATTAACCATTCGCAAATCGATTGGGTCCATGTTCAGCAGTTGAGCCGCTTCATCAAGGGCGCATTCGAATGCGTGCATGGCCTGAGGCGCACCCGGTGCGCGATACGCCGCGACCTTGGGCTTATTCACCAGTACGTCGAAGGTTTCAACGAGGAAATTCTCGATAGCATAAGGAGCGTAGATCGACATGGCGCCAGGCATGTAGGGTGCTCCCGCAAATGCGCCAGCTTCAAACGCAATCCAAGACTGGGCCGCGGTAATCGTGCCGTCTTTGCGAACTCCCACCTTCACTCGAGCCACTGTGGCTGAGCTAGGGCCCGTTGCGCGAAACACTTCTTCCCGAGACATGGTCATCTTTACCGGACGGCCTGATTTTTCTGACATCATGGTCGCCAATGGCTCCAGATAAACCACTGTTTTGCCGCCAAAGCCGCCGCCGATTTCTGTGGCCACAAACTTCAAGTCGGCCATATTTTTGCCAAGCATTTTCGATGTTGCCGCCCGATGCTCGAAGTGGCCCTGAGTCGAACACCAAACCGTGCCACGACCGCGCTCATCAATACTCGCAACACAGGCATGAGGCTCGATATACCCTTGGTGAGCCATGGGGCAAGTAAATTCGCGTTCTATCACCACGTCAGCAGCCATAAAACCTTCTTCTAAGTTGCCCCGCTCCAGCCGACCAACGTTGGCAATATTGGATGGTTTTTCGGGTTTCTCAGGCAGCGCGGTATAATTGTCCTCGTTAACCAAGATAGCCTGAGGATCCATGGCCTCGACCACGTCGAGTACCGGCTCCAGCACCTCATATTCCACCTTGATGGCCTGCAGCGCTTGCTCTGCTAGGCGCACGGTAGACGCCGCAACCGCTGCGACCGCATGACCGTGATACAACACTTTGTTACGCGCCATAACGTTCTTGGCGACATCATTCATTGAGCCGCCACCTTCGCCACCAGCTTCCCCTTCAAGCCGTCCACCAGGAAAATCTGCACCGGAAATTGCCGCATAGACGCCGGGCATTGCCAGCGCACCGCTGACGTCGACGCTTTTAATTCGGGCATGGGCGTGGGGGCTGCGCAGCACTTTGCCGTGTAACATGTTAGGCAGATTCACATCAGCGCCAAACTGGGCTCGCCCGGTGACTTTATCAAAACCGTCTGGCCGCACAGGAGTGGTGCCAATCTGTTTGTAATCTAGTGCTTCAGCCATGTTAAGCCTCTCTCCAATGGGTATTTCTAGAGGTAATCTAACACGAAGTTGACGGTGCTTGGAGGGTTGACTGCGCGACAGCGAACGTTCCAAACGATGTGGTCGCCGACCAGCGTTCGCCCGGCCCCAGTGCTTTCATTTCGCCGGCAGAAGGCCGCTTCAACGGATTGATATTGACAGCATTAGGCAGATGGCTGATTGGTTCGATACAGATGAATTCACGATCGCGGGGTGCGTAAACAATCCAGTGTGCAAGCATCGGATCCGGCTCAATGGATAGTGACCACGGCTGGTCTGGCCACACGATCTGCGCACCACCGCTGCGATGGGCGAACACGTCGTCCATATTCCGGTGTAACCAAGGGCGGCCTGCTAAAGGGTTTACCTCACCGTGACCGCCCAGCTTCTCCACCTCGGGCAGAAAGCCGTCTGTCATAACAACCCGGCCCGCGCAGGCCATGGACACACGCATATTGGCAGCGGAAGGAAAATGCGGATGCAAACCCATCCCTGCCGGCATCGCATCGTTGGACAAATTTTCCAGCGTCAGCGTCACCGAGAGTCCGCTATCCGACAGTACCAACCGCTGTGTGACGCGAAACGTCCACGGCCATCCCGTTTTGTCACTGACTGCGCCATCGTGCTCGTACACCAAAACACAGGCCTCATCGCTTTGAGTTTCCAACTGCCATAACCCCTGCCATCCAAAACCGTGTATGGCGTGAGCTTCTGGCGGAAAATTCGGCGTTAACGCAACCTGATGTTCGCCGTATTGAAAGCGGCCGTTGTTGATCCGGCTACAGAACGGCAGCATGGCGAAGCATGCCAATTGGGGTGCGGTTGGGGCCGGACACATGAGGGTCTGCCCGCCTCGAGCGAAGCGCCGAATGCCCCCGCCCTGCAGGGACACGTCGACGGCCAGATCACCCCGGAGTAACCGATGGATCGCAACCACCAGCCCTACTTCATCTTGTAACGAATGGGTAAGCTTTTAAGCCCTCCAACGAATACTGCCTGAGTATATTGCGGCTCGCCGGCCAGTTCGATGTGCTCTACTCGCGCCAAAAGCTTACGAAACAACGAGCTCATCTCCATTCGCGCTAGATGCTGACCCAGGCACACATGAGCACCAAAACCGAAGGCAATCTGCTTGCCCTCCTTTCGATCAATACGAAACGCGTTGGGGTCGGTATACACAGCCTCGTCTCGATTCGCAGACGGGTACCACAGGATCATCGACTCTCCGGCCTTAATTTTTTGGCCTGCGATCTCGGTGTCTGCAGTGGCCGTCCGCATGAAGTGCCGAACCGGCGATACCCAGCGAATCATTTCGTCGATGGCCGTTGGCATCAGGCCATCCACATCATTACGAAAAGCGGCCATTTGATCCGGGTTGCGAATGAGTTCCAGCAACCCTCCGGCGGTAGACGCGCTTGTCGTGTCGTGTCCGGCTGTGGCTATGATCATGTAGTAACCGTTCGCTTCGTGATCGGGAATCTGTCCACCATCGATCTCCGCGTTGGCAATGATCGTTGCCAGATCATCCCGAGGCTCTGCTCGTCGGGCTTCACTGAGCTTGACGAAATACTCTTCAAAGTCTTTGACCACATTCAAAAACTCCGCGGGCTCGAAGGAACGGTTCACATCCGGATCCGTGCTACCAAACAGCTCTTGAGTAAGCTTCAACATCAGGGGTTCGTCTTCCTCTGGCACACCAAAGATGCTCATGATCACGCGCAGGGGATACCAAATTGCGACGTCTTTAACGAAGTCACACTCGCCCCCCATATCTGCCATGCGGTCGATGTACCTATCCGCCAGTTCGTCCACCCGAGCCTGCAGCTTGCGTAAGTTACTGCCCATGAACCAACCCTGAGTCAGCATGCGGTATTTCATGTGGTCCGGATCATCCATCTGCACCAGGCTACGAACCAAGTGCTTGCGCCCGGTCATTTGCTGAACAAGCTGCTCCATCACCTCAAGACCTAGTGTCGGGCGTGGATCGTTGATGAAGAGCTGCTTTTGGCCCTCAATCTCCTTGATATCGTCATAGCGGGTAACGTTCCAAAACGGTTTGTAACCCTCTGGTGAGAGATATTTCAGCGGTTCGTTCTGCCGTAACCAAGCAAATTGGTCATGTACCCACTGCTCGTTTCCCCAGTTCGACGGACTGACCATGGCGTTATCGAGCGCCGGTGATTGAGTGAACACATCCATAGTTTCTTTCTCTTTTAACGTTTCAGAACTTAACCCGGAATCTTATGGTCTTTATACTACGACCTTCTACGCTAGAACCATGACTCAGTGACCTACTCAGAACGCTTACTCTCTCTCGGCTCACTTACGTTCGGTTGGACCCACGACTTGGTCTACGACTGTGGACAGCCTTATCTCGAACGCTGGATTCTTTGGTTTGGCTTTACGCTGCGCGTGCACAAGTTCCACAAGGGCGACGACGATCGCGCCTTTCACGACCATCCGTGGTGGTTTATCACCCTGCCTTTCGAACCCTATCTGGAAAAAACACCCGAGGGGCCGCTCACCATGGTTAGGGCGCTTCGCCCGCACTTTCGGACGGCGTCCCACCGGCACATCGTACAACTCATTGAAGAGCGGCCGGTATGGACCCTGATCCTCACCGGGAGCAAATCAAGCGATTGGGGGTTTTGGCACGAGGGTCATTACACCCCTCATCAGGAGTGGTTGGCTGAACGCGAAAAAAACGCGCAGTTGACCAGCAAACCGTCAACCTAAACTCGTCCCAAACGATTGGCCAACATAAGCCCCCCGGCGACGACAGCGCCTACTGCTCGTGAAGCGGTGGATGGGTAAACCAGCAGCGCAGCGGCAAGCAATGCAATGGCTCGCCCCCCTGAGGTTACCGGCCTAAACAGGTACTGCTGCAGCAACATCGCCAGCATCAGCATCAGCAAGCCCGTGACCACCGCCGATAGCAACACACCGGTCCAGCCAAACTCAGCACCGAGCAGCAACGGGGAATAGGCCATCATCAGCGGAATAATAAAAAGTCCACTGGCCAGCTTGACCGCCTCTACGGCTGACCCCATAGGAGACGCACCGGCGACGCCGGCTCCGGCGAAAGCGGCTAGCGCAATGGGCGGGGTAACGTTGGAACTTTGCGCCAGCCAGAAAATAATCATATGAGCCGTGATCAACGCCAAGCCCAGTTCCTGCAATGCAGGCCCAGTCATCACCGCGAGCACGATGTAGGCGGCGGTGGCCGGCAACCCCATCCCCAACACCAGGGCCGCGACGGCGACCAAAATCAGCGCCAACCACAACTGGCCGCCGCTGAGCGCCACCACCGATTCGGTGAACTGTAAACCAATACCGGTTTGGCCAATGGTACCGACCACAAGGCCCGCAACCGCGCAGGCTACCGAGATGGACACTGCCAGCATCGCCCCTTGCCGTAAACCGGCGAGTAACTGGGCGAGACCGATCCGCGTATGGCTGCGCATCAAGCTGGCAAGCAGTACCGCACCGCTACCCGCCACCCCCACCAACACTGGCGAGTAGTTCCAAAGCAGCAAAGTAGTGATCAGCGCCAGCGGCAACAAAAAGTGAAGCCCGTCTAATAGCACCCGCCACGCGCCGGTTTGCCCCTGCATGCCTTTAAAGCCGCCCTTTACCGCCAGCACATGCACGTACAGGAGCACTGATAAAAAGTAGAGCAATGCCGGTACCAAGGCCATCCAGACAATGTCGCCGTAGGAGGTTTTGGTGAATTCCGCCATCACGAATGCACCAGCGCCCATTATCGGCGGCATGATTTGCCCGCCCGTCGACGCGGCCGCTTCGATACCTGCCGCTTCTTCAGGCTTGTAACCCAGCTTTTTCATCATGGGAATGGTGAGTGAGCCAGTGGTCACCGTATTGGCAATGGCACTGCCAGAGATCGAGCCCATCGCCGCAGAAGCAATGACCGACGCCTTAGCCGGACCGCCTCGGTATCGTCCTGCAGCGGCAAACGACAGGTCAATCAGAAATTTGCCCGCACCGGTGACCTGCAAAAACGCTCCGAACAAGACGAAGCTAAACACCGCGCCGGCGGCAATGCCCAGCGGCGCGCCGAAGAGACCTGCGCCGGTGAACACTTGAAAGCGCACGATACGCTCAAAGGAAAAACCCTTAGTGGCTAGAACATCGGGCAGAACATTGCCAAAGGCCCCGTAGAGTAAGAACACCAGCCCCACCCACATCATTACCGGGCCCACAGCACGGCGCGCCATTTCCAAGGTCGCCAAAACCAAAATCATTCCTGCGGCAAAATCGAGCCGGCTTAGGCCGTGCAGTAGATGATCAATGGACTGGTAGTCAAAACTCAGGATTCGCGTACTGGCCCAAACCACCAGCACGATGGCCCCAGCGTCGAGCCAACGCAGCAGCCCTTGCTCTTTGGCAACAGGATAAACCACGAAGCCGAGCACCAAAATCCACGCCAAATGGATGGGACGAAAGTACGTCGCCGGCTGCTGACCTAGGATGCTTTCGAAGGGCAGGCTTCCGACAGGGAAGAAGCCGACCAAGGGCTGCCAAAGCTGAAACAACGACAAGCTTATTGCCAGCGTGCTGGCAAATAGCGCCACATACCTCGGCGTTCGATTTGAAGGAAACAACTGGGACGACACCGCTCAGTTCGCCATGACGGGAAGTGGCAGGACAGCTGTGTCTGCAACCGTCGTGCAGTTCGCTTCTGGGTTGCGCAAGTAGCGTTCTGTCCCGGGATGCAGGGGTACGGCGGCAAGTTGACGGATATTGGCTATCGTCATGTCTTTGACCACCGGCGAGACGCTAAGCAAGCGGGCATGGTCTCGATACACCGTACACGTTAACGCAAAGGCCAAGGTTTCGGGCATGGATTCGTGAACGACCACGGCACTCCAAATGCCCAGAGCCTGCCGGGACTCACTGACTCCCGCATACGTATCGGCTGGAATTTCGTAGGCGGAATAGGCCGGAAACTGCGCTGTCAGGCTAGCCATTTCGGCGTCACTGAGCGCGATAATTTCGATATCACGAGTCACGGAAAGTTCCGTGACTGCAGCGATACCCAATCCTCCCACAACAAAGCCCGCATCCAGCGTGCCGTCTTTGAGACCCGAGGTCGTTTCACCGAAACTCAAATAGCGGGGGGCAATATCGTCTACGCTCAACCCCAAACCGTTCAACATGTTGAGCGCGGCTACCGAGGTACCCGAGCCCTGTGCGCCCAAGGCCACCCGCTTACCGGCCAAATCGGCAATCGAGCGGATGCCGCTGCCTTGGAGACTGAGCAGATGCACGATGTTTGGATAGGCGGTAAACAAAACACGTAGAGGAAGAGGCTCTGGAAAGCGGCCCGTGCCGGCATAGGCACTGCTCACCACATCGGCCATGGCAATGCCCAAATCACTCTCCTGCCGAGCCACCTGAATCACATTGGTCACCGAACCCCCAGTAACCTCTGCCTTGGCGTTCACGCGAGGCAGGACCTCCGACCACAGTGATGCCATGGCACCACCAAAGGGATAGTAGAGTCCTGCCGGGCCGCCGGTCGCCAGCGCGAGGGTTCGATCGCTTTGACCGCAACCCGCCAAGAGGCAGGCAGTGACAAAGACAAAGGCTTTGATTGAGAAAAATCTTGTAGGCATTTGCCTAGCGTAACAGCAGCAGCCGTTAGGCCCAAAGAATCAGGTTAACCAAAGCCAGAGGCGCTCATGCGCGTAGTAGATGCCGATCTTGAGGAAGAACTCGATCCCACCGATCCATAACGCGGTATCCATTTCACCTGTGATCACGTAGGCGATTAACGCCGTCGTAAGGGTCGCCACGATCCGCCAGGAAAACGCCTTGGCTAAACTCAGCAGGTGAGAGGTACTCGGCGGCTTTTGCACCGACGACCTCACAGCAGCTCCATTAGTTGATCTACGCAAGCATCAATACTCGACTCGCTGGTATCCAGTCGAAGGTCCGCGCTTTCTGGCGCCTCGTATGGGGAATCGATGCCGGTGAAGTTTGGCAGTTCGCCACGCCGCGCCTTTTTGTATAGTCCTTTGGGGTCTCGGCTTTCTGCAACTTCCAGTGACACATCAAGGAATACTTCCGCGAACCCCTGACCCTTCAGCAGTTCTCTGGCCATACTGCGTTCGGAGCGAAAAGGCGAAATTAGGGCGACAATGACCACTAAGCCTGCGCCGGCCATCAGCTTCGCAACCTCTGCCGTACGACGAATGTTTTCCACGCGGTCACCTTCAGTGAATCCCAGGTCACGATTCAGACCAGTCCGCATATTGTCGCCATCGAGGATGAAGCTGTGGACGCCTTGATCGAACAGGCGCCGCTCGAAAGCGTCCGCGACCGTCGACTTACCAGAACCACTGAGTCCCGTTAGCCATATTACTTTACCCACATGACCCATGAGCTGACTGCGGCCCTTCGGATCAATGGTGGGACTGCGAGGATGGATATTTTGTGCCCGGCGCAGACCGTAGTTGACCATTCCAGCACCAACCGTCGTCTTACTGAAACGGTCCACCAGAATAAAGGAACCCAAGTCCCGACAATCCGAATAAGGGGTGAACGGAATCGGCTCATCCAAACTCAGCGTGACTCGGCCAATATCGTTTAGCGCGAGATCACGTGTCGGGGACTGCTCCAACGTGTTTACGTTTACTTTGTACTTGATATCAGTGAGCGTGGCGTTAATACGCCTTGAACCCAACATGAGGTCGTATCCGCGACCCACATAGCCAGGCTCCTGATCCATCCAAACCAGTGAGGTATCGAATTGATCCGATACTTCACAAGGTTGCTCCGCAGAGACAATCACGTCACCACGAGACACATCGACTTCTCGGTCCAAAGTCAGAGTCACACTCTGCTTGGGCAAGGCTTTGGGTAGGCTTTTATCAAAAAGGACAACTTCATGGATGATGGCATCCTTACCGCTGGGCAAAATCTGCACAGCATCCCCCGGCGCAATACTTCCCGCAGCAACCGTGCCGGCGAACCCACGGAAATCCGCATGGGGTCGATTCACCCACTGAACGGGAAAACGAAAGCTAGCCGCGTTATTGTCCGCAGCAATTTCCACGGTTTCCAAAAAGCCCAACAATGTAGGCCCCGAATACCAAGTGGTTCGGCTCGACCGCTCGATCACATTATCGCCCTGCAGAGCGGACAGGGGAATCGCAGTGATGCTTTTGAAGGTTAGGGCTTCCGCGAAGGCGCGGTAATCCGCCTCAATTTGATCAAAGACCGCTTCGTCAAAACCCACCAAATCCATTTTGTTGATGGCCAGCACGACGTTGGGAATACCCAGCAGCGAGGTCAAAAAGGAGTGGCGTCGAGTCTGAGTGAGCACGCCCTGAGACGCGTCTACCAATATCACAGCCACATCCGCAGTAGACGCTCCGGTCACCATGTTGCGCGTGTACTGTTCGTGCCCAGGGGTGTCCGCCACAATAAACTTGCGGTGATCGGTACCGAAGAAACGGTACGCCACGTCAATGGTAATACCTTGCTCGCGCTCAGCGGCCAGCCCATCGACAAGCAACGCAAAATCAATGTCACCGCCCTGAGTGCCCAGCTTTTTGGAGTCTTTTAGCAGCGAGGCTACCTGATCTTCGAAGACAAGCTGGGCTTCGTAGAGCATTCGGCCTATCAGGGTGCTCTTACCATCGTCCACGCTGCCGCAAGTAATAAAGCGCAACAAGTCCAATTGATTTTGTTGCTTGAGATATTCATTCACCTCTTCTGAGGTGCTCAGTTGCATCGTACTCATTAGAAATAGCCCTCTTGCTTTTTCTTCTCCATGGACGCGGAAGAATCCGAATCAATCGCCCTACCTTGGCGCTCACTGGTACGACTGTTGAGCAATTCCAGGACAATAGAAGACAGATCGTCCGCACTGGATTCCACGGCACCTGTCAACGGATAACAGCCCAGCGTCCGAAAGCGTACCCGCTTGATCTCGACGGTCTCCTTGCTGCTGATCGGCAATCGATCGTCGTCGACCATTACCCACATGCCGTCTTTTAAAACCACCGGTCGCTCGGCAGCAAAGTACAAGGGCACGATGGGGATCTGTTCACGGTAGATGTACTGCCAGATATCCAGTTCCGTCCAATTGGACAGCGGGAACACTCGAATGCTTTCGCCGGGATTTTTCTGACCGTTGTAGAGGTTCCATAGCTCCGGTCGCTGATTCTTGGGATCCCAGCGGTGAGCCGGATTACGAAATGAAAAAATACGTTCCTTGGCCCGACTCTTTTCTTCATCACGGCGGGCGCCACCAAAAGCCACGTCGAAACCGTGGGCATCGAGCGCCTGCTTGAGACCCTGTGTCTTCATGATATCCGTATGAATCGCGCTACCGTGATCAAACGGATTGATGTTTTTTGCCACACCATCTGGATTGATATGAACCAACAAATCCATGCCGCTTTCCTTGGCCATGTAATCCCGAAAATCGTACATGGCCTGAAACTTCCAGCGTGTATCCACATGCATGAGCGGGAACGGCGGAGGACTGGGATAAAAGGCCTTGCGAGCCAAATGCAGCATCACCGAGCTGTCCTTACCAACGCTGTAGAGCATGACCGGGTTCTCAGCCTGCGCCACGACTTCACGCATAATATGAATGCTTTCTGCTTCTAGCCTATCTAAGTGAGACAAGCTGTCCGCTGCCACGCCAGACTCGTCGGCGGAGGAAGCAGTATCGTCATGGCGAACAACTCGACTACTCAAGACACCTGCGCCCGCGGTGGCTTTGGGTGCTTGATAGGCCATGAGCCCAAAGTTTGCTTGCAGCCCTGATGGCAACGTCACATCGTGGGTTCCTTCTCGGGCGATCCAGTATCGGCATTGAGCGAGTACGGCCCCCTGAGGCCACAAAAGCGCCGCCTTGTCGCGCACCAGTTGATCGAGAGCCCCCGCTAAGGCAGCGATCTGCGCATCCAAATCGTCGTTCAACGGTGCCAAAAAGACCCATTGGCGGGCAAGACGCCCGTCATTGACGCATACCACCAGATCGCCGTCCGAATCGTCAATCTGCAGGACCAAACTGTGATGACGCTTGCGCTTGGCTTCCTCCTGCAGAGCATTTACCACCGCACGCCTAAGCGGTCGCTGGTCTTCATCGCAGAGCTCCTCAACCTTCAACGCAGTGGGGATCACTGATAGTCCCTCAAGCATTCGTTCAGTGGAGCGCAAGGACTGTTGTTTCTCCGCATCCTCAAGCAGCTGATGGACTCGTTTGTTGTCCCAAACGCCACCAAGCCTTTTCATTTGTTCTAAAAGCTGTGCTGATTCCAAAATGCCAACCTCACCATTTGTCGTGAAATGCATTCTTTGGTAAATTTGGCTGCGTGTCACTCTATAAAAATTTGTTTTTCCGAAATATTTGATCCGATAGACATTTTCCGACACCTCAAGGCTCTAAAACCCCCCCACATAACCCTCTTTTCGATGATCCGAGGCACCCACATATCCAGAAGACAAAGCCTGAATCAGCTGCGCTCCGCCAAATACACTTTCTTGGCCCTCATATCGGACGTTGTGTCCACGTTCCTTCAGCCCATCAAAGAGACTTTGAGGCATACCCTTTTCAAGGCCAACGGTTAGATCCGGATAAACATGCCAGCGAGGCGCGTCGCTGGCTTCTTGGGGGTTTTGGCCATAGTCGAAAAGGCGGCTGACCATTTGCACGTGGCCTTGATGCTGCATATGCCCACCCATCACGCCAAAGCTCAATACCGGCTCGCCCCCTTGGGTGACGAATCCAGGAATGATGGTGTGAAACGGTCGCTTACCCGGTGCCACACAGTTCGGGTGCTCAGGATCCAACGAAAACCCCGAGCCTCGATTTTGCATCGCGATCCCCGTGCCAGGAATCACGATACCCGAACCAAATGCCCGGAAGTTCGACTGTATAAACGACACCATCATGCCCTGCGCATCTGCCGTCGTCAGATAGACGGTATCGTGACCTACCGGCAGCGATACCGGCGGCAGCACCGCTGCCTGAAAACCGATACCCTGCGCCGCCCGAGCCAATGAGCCGGGCTCAAGCAGCTCCTCCGGCGAAAGAATCATGGCATCCGGGTCAGCGAAATGCTCATTTGCCGCGTGCACGGCAATCTTCATGGCCTCTATCTGTTGATGGACACAGGCTACAGAGTCCATTTCCAGCACCGGCAGATGGGCGAGAATACCCAGCGCTATTTGTGCCGCTAAACCCTGCCCGTTGGGCGGGATTTCCAGCAGATCCACGCCGCGATACGACTGCCGGGTCGGCGTCACCCAGTCGCAGCGATGCTGATCCAGATCTGCCATGGACAGCACGCCACCGGCCTGAGCACTTGTGTTCACCATCAACTGAGCCAGTTCGCCGCGATAAAACGCCTCACCCTTGCTGTCGCGGATCAATCGCAAACTGTGCGCCATATCGGGACGCTTGAACCGCTCGCCCGCCTTGGGGGCAGGCCCAAAGTGCGCATACCAATCTGGGTAATCGTCGTAATAATGCTCTAGCAACTGCCAGTAGAAGGCACTTTTAGGGCCGACCAAAAAGCCGTTGTCTGCATAATGGATGGCCGCGTCAAACAGGGCAGCAAATGGCATCTTGCCGTAGCGATTACTGAGCGCCACCCAACTCGAAACCGCTCCGGGCACAGTCACACTGTCCCAGCCCAGTTCCGGCATGCGCTCCAAGCCCGCAAATCGTTCTGGCCGCCACCCCATGGGCGCCCTACCGGACGCATTAAGCCCAGCGACACGATCTCCATCCCAGAGCAGCGCAAAGGCATCGCTGCCTAAACCATTATTGTTTGGTTCCACGACGGTCAACGTAATAGCCGCGGCAAGCGCCGCATCAACCGCATTGCCTCCCTGACGCAAGGCCTGCACGCCGGCTTCGGTAGCCAGGGGCTGCGAGGTGGCGACTAGGTTGTCAGCGGCGACGGGCGACCGAGCGGATGGATAGCGTTGTTGCGGGTGATACACGGTAGATTCCTCAATAATCAACGACAGCCCTCATAGGACTATTTTTCTAACGAGCCTCTGGGAAAGCAGCGCAATGTCTGCGACCCTTGTCTGCCTTAAAGAGTGTGTCTTTCGACGGTCTGGAGGCTTCGTGAATTACCCCCTTGATCCCACACTGAGTGCTCAGGCGCAAGCCTTGGTCGCCCAAATGACGTTGGCGGAAAAAGCCGATTTTTGTTCCGGCAAAGATTTTTGGCACCTGCCCGGGCTTGAGCGACTGCAGATACCCAGCATCATGGTGACTGATGGGCCCCACGGATTGCGCAAACAGGGCCAAGGCGCAGACCACCTTGGCGCCCACCGCAGCATCCCCGCCACCTGCTTCCCCACCGCCTCGGCATTGGCCAGCTCCTGGGATGTGGTATTGATGCAAGAGGTCGGCGAAGCCTTGGGCGCAACTTGCGTGGACGAAGACGTCAGCGTGCTGCTTGGGCCCGGCATGAACATCAAGCGCAGCCCCTTATGCGGTCGTAATTTCGAGTACTTTTCCGAAGATCCATTCCTTAACGGGCATATCGCCGCGAATCTGGTCAACGGCATTCAGTCTCAAGGCGTGGGCGCGTGCTTGAAGCATTTTGCCGTGAACAATCAAGAGCTGGGGCGCATGTACATGGACGCCATCGTTGATGAACGCGCGCTTCGGGAAATTTACCTCCGAGGCTTTGAGATCGCGGTCAAAACGGCAAAACCTTGGACGGTTATGTGCGCCTACAACCGCCTCAACGGCGTCTACTGCAGCGAGCATGACTGGCTTCTCAATACTGTGCTGCGTGACGAATGGGGTTTCGACGGCGCGGTCATGACCGACTGGGGAGCGGCCAATAACCGGCCACTGGGAGTTAGAGCAGGGCTTGATTTAGAAATGCCTAGTAGTGGTGGTATCAACGACGCATTGGTCGCTCAAGCTGTCGAGGACGGCGCCCTCGACGAGGCCGACCTTGATCGTGCCGTCGTCCGAAACATTGCGCTCAGTCTGTCCAGCCTCAATCGACAAAAACCTGCAACGCCAGCCGACTCCGATGCACAGCATGCCCTGGCCAGAAAAGCCGCCGCACACTCTTGCGTGCTGCTGAAAAACACAAACCGTGTTTTGCCTTTGTCCCCGCGAGCACGGGTTGCACTGATTGGCGCTTTCGCTGAAAGCCCCCGCTTTCAAGGCGCGGGCAGCTCTCAGGTTCGGCCTACCCGAGTGGAAACACTGCGGATGGCATTGGGCGAATACGTTACCGACATGAGCTATGCGCCAGGTTATGACCCAGTAGCCAGCAGGCCCGACCGAGCCCTCATCGATGAAGCCGTCGAGCTCGCTCGCAACGCAGAGATTGCCGTCGTGTACGCAGGCCTACCCGGTATCTTTGAATCCGAGGGTTTTGATCGGGAACATCTGGAGCTGCCAGATCAGCACACCGCGCTCATCAAGGCGGTGGCCGAGGCCAATCCCCAAACCGTTGTCGTGCTTGCCAATGGCGCGCCGGTCACCATGCCATGGATCGCTCAGGTATCCAGCGTATTGGAGGGCTACCTCGGCGGTCAGGCCAGCGGAGGCGGCTTGGCCGACGTTTTAATGGGCGTTGAAAACCCCAGCGGCAAACTGGCTGAAACCTTTCCCATGGCACTCAGCGACGTTCCTTCCACAGCATGGTTTCCGGGCGAAGATCGCCAGATGCAATACCGCGAAGGCGTGTACATTGGCTATCGCTACTTCGACACTGCCAAGCGCGACGTCTTATTCCCGTTTGGTCACGGTCTGAGCTATACCGAGTTCGATTATCTGGACGTGCTCGCAGACAACGGGTCTCTTACCGTCGACCGCCCAATAACATTGAGCATACGGGTAAGAAACTCGGGAACACGAGCCGGGGCAGAAGTGATACAGGTTTATCGACACTCGGTTGGCAGCGCCACTCACCAACCCGAACAACAACTGTGTGGTTTCGCGAAGGTCTCTTTAAATGCCGGCGAAATCTGCACCGCCCACATCACGCTAGACGCCGAATCCTTTCGCGTTTTCGATCACGGCGCGAAACGGTGGGTACTGGAAGCGGGTCCGATTCAACTGCGTATTGGCTCATCCAGCAGAGACATTCGCCTCACCCATGCCATCAATGTCGTGTCAAAACAAACGCTTAGCGATTTGGCTACGACCACTAACGCACCGGAATTCCCAACCGGCGATGCCGTGCAGGCGTTAAGGGTATCGGATGAGCTGTTCAGCAAAATGCTGGGCCGCCCGGCACCGACCGGCGAGGACATACGCCCCTTTCACCGCAACTCCTCACTCGCCGAAATCGGCACAACGTGGCTTGGCGGCAAGATAAAAGACAGAGCAGTGGCTGCTTTTTTGGGCGGCATGGGGCTCCAAAGCGCTGACCCAACAACGCGAAAAATGTTCGAAGAGATGGCGAACCATATGCCTCTGCGCGCGATCGCGCTATTTCAACAGGGAAAAGTCAGTTATCACCAAATCGATAGCCTAATAGCTCTCCTGAACGGCCACCCACTAAAAGCACTGGATTTTGCGATAAAGCATCGCAACAGCAAGCGTGCTTAACTACAGACCTTGGAGCACTTGTTGATAGTGGGCCAAGCGCTCGGGTGCCTGGCCTTGCTGTGCCAAGGAAATACCAAGCTGCATGAGCTGGGCGGAATGCAGATCGGCTTGCAAAAGATCGTCAATGACATCAAACGCCTCGGCGGGTTGGCCAGCAGAGCTCAAGGCAACGGCATACACATAACCAATGGCTGACTCCAAACGGGCGGCATGGCCTTGGGCCAGCAATTCGATGGCCTGATCCAGATTGCCCTGACGAACACGCCAGAGGGCAGCGGCCACTCTTACCTGACTGGCCTGAGGAGAGAGTGCCAACGCCTGATCCAACAATGGCCCGGCTTGGGCGTCACGACCGGTCGCCCGGTACAAATCAGCCAGATTCACCATCCCGGGAACCCACGCAGGGTTGCGCGCTAATGCCGACAACAGATCAGTTTCTGCGCGGGCTATTTCCCCCTTGGCCAAATAGACCAGCGCACGACTGGTCAACGCCTCAGCCCGATCAGCATTTAGGGACAGGTGTTCAAGAAATTCATCCACCACAGGCGCCAACCGAGCTCGCGACGAGACGGGCATCTGAGCGTAGGTGGGCAATAAAGCGGTGACCGCTGCAAAACGCAGAGCGCGCAACGGATCATCTAACATTGAAATCAGAATCTGCCAATTGGCGGGGCCGGACGCGCCAAGCCCTCGCAACGCACCCAAGCGAACCAAGGGGTCTGCATCGGCAATAGCCAGCAGCAGCTCGCTCGCAGAGGGATCGTATTGGCCAAGCAAACCCAATCCCGTCGCGCGCACGATTGCCGGCTGGCTCTGATCCGCGACCAGAGCCCGCAACGCCTTCTGAGCCTGCCGCTTGCCCTGACGTGCGGGCGCCAACACACGGGCGAAATGAGGGGCCGGCGCATGACCGGTATGAGTCTCAATCTGCTGGGCAGCCCATTCATGGCTTTGTTGCTGGTGGCAGCCAATGCACGCATTAGGCACACCCAGCTCGACAGTAAGATCCGGACGCGGCACGCGGAAGCTGTGGTCGCGTCGGTCATCTATGCCCATATAGGTACGAGCCGCCATATGGCAATCGACACAGGCAGTGCCAGAGCCGGAAAAAGACTTACCGACTTGCGAACCTGTGTCGGTATGAAAATGGTGATCCGATGAATCATACACCACGGGCTTCAGACCCGGAAAACGCGCACTACCAGCTGGACTGTGGCAGTGGGTACAAACCGCATTTCCGCTGCGCTGTAGTTGGCCAGAATGCGGCTCGTGACAGTCACCGCAACTGACACCAGCGTTGTGCATTTTGCTTTGCAAAAAAGAGCCGTAGACGAAGACCTCGTCCAAAATCTGGCCATCAGCAAAATAGAGACCCTCGTCCAACAAGGACGGCTCATAGTGATCCAACAGCTGTTTGCCAGGAACAAAGCCTTCGGCAACTTGGCTACGACGACTGTGACACGACCCGCAAACTGCAAGCCGAGCCTGAGGATTGCGCAACGTGACAACCGAAAATTGTAACGGCTTTTCGCTGTGGGCAGCCCCGGGGCCGTGACAAGCTTCACAACCCACGCTGGTCTCAGCAAACTGGGTGCGAAATGTGTTCGTTGCGGCATCAAAGCCCTTGGTTACCGCGGTAGAGTGGCAGTCAGCACACATGTGATTCCAATTCTGACCACTGGCTGTCCAGTGCAACACATCGCCTGTGTTTCCAAAGGTCTCAGGCTGCAAATGGTACCAACCTTGACCATCATCGCGCGCGTCCCAGACCACCGGAAGCGCCTGTAAACGCCCACCGCCGACATTGACGAGGTACTGCTGCAGAGGAGAAACACCAAAGGTATAGGCCACGCGAAATGACTCAAGCTCACCAGCAGCCCCATCCAAGCGAATGATGAAGTCCCCGTCGCTTTCTGCAAACGAAATGTCTTGGCCCGCGAGCCTCAGAGGCGGTGCGCTAAAAGACCCTTTGACGGAATCATCTGTGGGTTCAGTCATTGCCATAGCGTGATGTGACCCCTGCCATTGCGCATAGGCTTTCTCATGACATTGACCACAAGTCGATGAACCAACGTAGTGTTGAGAAGCGTCGGATATCTGGTTGAGTGGCTCTTGAATTGATGCAGGAGAAACTGTTGTTATGGTTGTTTGGTCAAGAGAAGTCGAGGGCTGAGCCACTGACGACTCTTCACTTGCGCAACCGGTTAGCGCCATCACCAAGCAAAGAAGAAGCCCAACTAACTCCAAAATCGAGCAGAATCGCGTGGCGCAGTAGCCTACCCCACACGCTTCGTTGCCCTTCAATCCGACGTGCTCAGTTGCCGTAATGCGCAGCCAACACAGCGATGTCTTCATCACTCAAATTTTGCGCCTGCAGCGCCATGATTGCGTTTTCGCGAGTACCGTCCCGATACGCTACCAGCTGTTTGCGCAAGTAGTTTTCCCACTGGCCATTCAGATTGGGGTACATTGGCGCGATCGCCTTGCCCTTGGCTCCGTGACAGGCCACACAGCCTTTTTCTGCTGCCAGCGCTGCGCCGTCGATATCGTGTCCACCGCAGGCGGTAAGCAGCATAACAAAAGCGAGCATGGCGGGTTTGACGAATACATTCTTGATAGTCATATCTTTCCCCTAGTTCGCTTGTTTGCTGAAGTATTCAGCCAACAGATCAATCTCTTCGTCTGTCAACAATACCGCTTGAGCGTTCATTTGATTGCCTGGCTCTTCTTCCGCACGGAAGTACTTAAGCCGGCTAACGAGATAGGGTGCGTTTTGCCCAGCCAAGTTAGGATACCGAGAAGCACTAGACTTCCCTTCGTACCCATGACAGGTCACACAATGATGTTTAAAAGCTGCGTTTTCCCCCGCATCTGCCGCGTGTGAGGTTGCACTAAGCAAAGTCCCTACCAACACGGCGCATACGCTAACAGCGACTCGAATATCGAGAACTTTCCTGAGCATTTCGCGTTTTCCTTTAACCGCTAAGTTTTATTCTGCTTGTCTCGGTATCGACCTCGTCATCCCTCTCTTCGGCCAAACAAGCCACCAAGTGTTCAGACTCCTTCAAAGCGCCCACGCTCAAATCCATTAGATACCTGTGAGGATAATTTGCCGGCTCTAAACCAGGCTGATCCCCATCTTGTAACGGACGAAAGCCTTTTTGCTCGAAGTAGCTGGTAGAAAAACGCTCCGCTCTCACAAACAAGCCCGCGAAACGCCTCTGCCTTGCTTGACGAGTTAATTCGTCAAGCAACAAACCACCAATACCGCACCCCTGCGCTTTCGCGCTGACAAAGAGGCCGTGGAGTAGCACCGCATTGGCCGCTTTTTGCCCCGGCTCACTGTTCGCAAAAGATTCTGGCTTTTGAAAAACGAGCGAAACGTCCGGCTGCCATGCCGCGATGCCCAAACAAGCGTGCGCTTTATAACACAGGAGAAATTCAAAATCTTGGAGATCCGCGTCGCGATACATCAGTGGACCCATAGACAACCGTTTCAGCCGAGCCGTCGTCGGCCAGCGTTCCACTGATGATTGAATCACCTCGTTGATCTCGGGCAAATCTCCCCGAAGAAGGGTTCGACTGATCAACTCAAATGGATAATCCGGCGTCGTCATGATGTCCAATGGTTACCCTAAAAAAGAGAAGCGCTCGCCTCAGGGGAGGAGGAGGGGAAGAGACGAGCGCTTGAGGGACCGTTACTGCAGTGCCAGTACAAAGACAAAGCCACTGCGACCGACACACACCACAACGCTGCCATGCAAGCTGTCATTGCGCAGCGGAAGCGACGCAAAGCCTTTCGGCACGATATTTCATCGCGCGTTTAAGATACGCGTCTAAGTTCTCGAGCTCATGTTCGGCTTTAGAACAATTAAAGTCAAACAACAGCGCCCCATTAACTTAGACATTATATGGATTTTTGGTAAATTTTGTCGAATTAACGCCTTTCAGTTAGACAAATTGGCGGCGCAGCGGC
>Ga0213863_10000777_pt1 | contig 23843 bp, 27 predicted proteins | sample PICome_8_FD_160128 | JGI IMG/M metagenome (GOLD analysis project Ga0213863, IMG submission 160128) | Coastal seawater microbial communities near Pivers Island, North Carolina, United States - PICO497 | ecosystem: Environmental > Aquatic > Marine > Coastal | place: USA: North Carolina... | reverse complement strand
CACAATATGTAATATGTTTCCCTGAAAAATTATCCTGTATTATTTTTTCAATTATGGAGCTAAATTTGCTAGTTAACCAGATATTTTTCACAGTATCTACGTAATCAATTTTTTTGCTCTCTAAGTTATTTCTAAAGTTTTTATTTCCAATTTCTTCGAGATAAAAATTTAGCGTACTATTTATTTTGTCTGGAAATTTTTTCCCAATTCTCATAGACATTACACCATCATTTTCCGCCCACACATTATTTCTACCTGTCCACCCAGTCCTGCTAGTGAAAATATTTTCTAAAAAGCTTCTTGACCACATACCTTTTTCATTTGCTTGCTCTTCGGGGTAGACAGGAAGTATTATTGCTCCGTCTGTTTTTATAATTTTCAAAAGATATCTTAAGTAAGAAGCAGCCCAATTATTAGAAAACAATGGAAAACTTAATCCAATATATATCTTATCAATACTATTTTTCTTGAATGGGTATAAAACATTTGATATCTGTTTTTCTTTTGGGCCCGACAGGTTCTCTGACTCAACGGTCATACTTATTAAGTCTTCTTTTTTAGGTTTGATCATAGAGTGTTTGTCTCTTTGATCGCTTATATAATAAAAAATATCTTCTTCAATATATTTTTCAGATTTATGAAAAATTAGTTCCATTTTTTCTTCTTTATTCTTGAATTATTGTGTCGTAAACCGTAATTTTATTCGCCAGTGGCTTGATTACTTCATTTGCAATTTTAATATGAATTGGGTGAACTAGATAGTCTTTCAAATAATCTTTTGAAGCAAATTTAATTATTATACTAACATCAAAAGTATCATCCACGATTACTCTCGCACTTCTTAGAACTCTACCTGTTGATACTTCTAGTACACCAGGAATTTTTTCTAACTCTCTACTAGCATTTATTATTTTATTTATCCTCATTTCATTTCTATATGTCTTTAGCCAAATTAATACAACATGGTAAACCGGCTTTTCATCTAAAAATTCATCTGCGTAGCTTGGAGAATTTATTAATCCAATCACTATGAAAATAGATATATATTTTTTTAGTATGCTCATATAATTTTTTTCGCTGTAAATTAATGCTATTATGCATGATTATTATATAAATGTTATATTTACATTTAATAAATAAAGGCGCGTAGCTCAGTTGGTTAGAGCGCTACCTTGACATGGTAGAGGTCGTTGGTTCGAACCCAATCGTGCCTACCATTAATTTTATATTATAAGATATTAGAATGCCAAAAATTACATTACCAGATGGTCATAATAAGGAGATTCCTGATAATACAACCTTATTTGATGTTGCTAAAGATATTAGTAATTCTTTAGCAAAAGTTGCTGTTGCAGGAAAAATTAATGGTCAATTAAGAGATCTTTCTGTGGTAATAGAAAATGATAGTAACATAGAAATAATAAAGAAGAATGACGATGAGGGAATCAATATTGTTCGCCACTCCTTTGCCCATTTAATAGGCCACGCAATAAAACAATTATATCCAAATGCTAAAATGGCTATTGGGCCTGTAATCAAAAATGGCTTTTATTATGATATTGATTGTGACAAACCTATTAGTATTGATGAATTAGCACTAATAGAAAAAAAAATCAAAGAATTAACTAAAAGTAATTATGACGTTATAAGAAAAGTAGTAACTCCTCAAGAAGCGTTAAGTGTTTTTGTTGAAAGAGATGAGCCATACAAGCAAGAAATTGTTCGCGAAATTCCTGATGGTGAAGAGATAGCTTTATATTTTCATCAAGAATACGTCGATATGTGTAGAGGCCCACATGTGCCAAATACAAAATTTTTAAAGCATTTTAAACTTACAAAAGTAGCTGGAGCATATTGGAGAGGAAATTCAGACAATAAAATGCTTCAAAGAATTTATGGTACTGCATGGGATAAAAAAGAGGAATTAGATAATTACATACAAAAAATAGAAGATGCTGAAAAGTTAGATCATAGAAAAATTGGAAAACAGCAAGATTTATTTCATTTTCAAGAAGAAGCTCCAGGAATGGTTTTTTGGCATAGCAAAGGTTGGACAATATATAATATTATAAAAGATTATATTAGAGATAAAACCTTGAAGAATGGATATCTAGAAGTTAATACCCCGCAAATATTAGATAGAAAATTATGGGAGAGGTCGGGTCATTGGGATAAATTCGGAGATATGATTTTTACTACAAATTCTGAAAAAAAAGATTACGCGATCAAGCCTATGAATTGCCCAGCTCATGTTCAAATATTTAATCAGGGTTTAAAAAGCTATAAAGATTTACCTATAAAAATATCTGAATTTGGTTTAGTTCATAGAAACGAGCCTTCGGGTACTTTGCATGGCCTTATGAGAGCAAGACAATTTGTGCAAGATGACGCACATATTTTTTGCACTGAAAGTCAGTTAAGTGATGAAATAAAAAGTTTAATTAAAATGACTTTTTCTGTTTATGAGCATTTTGGTTTTAAAGATATAAGTATAGCTCTATCTACAAGGCCTGAGAAAAGAGTGGGAAATGAAGAATTATGGGATAAGTCAGAAAATATACTTAAAGATGTGCTCACTGAAAGTGTTGAATCTTTTACTATTCAGGATGGAGAAGGAGCATTCTACGGGCCAAAAATAGAATTCTCACTCACAGATTCTTTAGATAGAGTTTGGCAATGTGGAACAATACAACTGGATTTCTCTATGCCATCAGCACTAACAGCATCTTATGTAGATGAAAACGACAATAAATTAGTGCCAGTAATGATACATAGGGCTATTTTAGGCTCAATAGAACGCTTTATTGGCATACTTATAGAGCATTATGGTGGGAATTTACCATTTTGGTTAAGTCCTAAGCAAATAATAATTGCTAATATAGCCGATAAGCATGTAGAATTCGCAAAGAAAATCAAAAAAGTATTAGCTGAAAATGATTTTCGCTGTTCTTTGGACTTGAGAAACGAAAAGATTGGTTATAAGATTCGTGAACTTATTATTGCAAAAGTTCCTTATGTTGTGATAATTGGCGATAAAGAAGTTTCATCCGGCAAAATTTCAGTCAGAGAGTATGACGGCACTGAGCATGAATTAATCAGTGTGGATGATTTTATCGGAAAATTGAATAGTAAAAAATAATTATAAATTAGTATATAATAGGAGAGTAGAAATTAGTTCAGACAAATATACAAGGCTTAATCAGAGTATTAAAACTCCTGAGGTAAGATTAATAGGCGCTGAAGGAGAAAATCTAGGGGTTGTTAAAATAAGAGATGCCCTAGAAATAGCAAAGGAAGCTGATCTTGATTTGGTAGAAGTGACTCCAAATGCCAAGCCTCCAGTTTGCAAAGTAATGAACTATGGAAAATTTAGATTTGAGCAAAACAAGAAAGCTCAACAAGCTAAAAAGAAACAGAAGCAACAGCAGGTAAAAGAAATTAAATTAAGACCTGGTACTGAAGAGAATGATTATCAGACCAAGCTTAATAATATTAAAAGATTTATAACTGATGGAGATAAAGCAAAGATTACCATCAGATTTAGAGGAAGAGAACTTGCCCATAAAGAAATAGGTATGAAGCAAGTCGAGAGGATAGAAAAAGATTTAGAAGATATTGCTGAAGTTGAGCAAAGGGCTAAGTTTGAAGGAAGGCAGATCGTAATGGTAATTGCCCCAAGAAAATAAATTAAGGAAAAGAGAATGCCAAAGTTAAAAACAAATAGAGGAGCTGCAAAAAGATTTAAAGCTACTTCATCTGGAAAATTTAAATGTAAAAGATCACATTTAAGACATATTTTGACTAAAAAAAGTACAAAGCGTAAACGTACACTAAGATCGCCAGATATGGTTGAGAAAGTTGATACACCAGCAATAAGAAAGTTATTGCCATATATTTAATTTGGAGTAAGTAAAGATGTCAAGAGTAAAAAGAGGCGTAACAGCACATGCGAGACACAAAAAAGTTAAAGCAAAAGCTAAAGGATATTACGGCGCTAGAAAAAATATTTATAGAGTTGCAACTCAAGCGGTTACAAAAGCCGGGCAATATGCTTACAGAGATAGAAAGCAAAAAAAGAGAACATTTAGGGCTTTATGGATAGTTAGGATCAACGCTGCAGCAAGAATGTATGACTTGAGCTACAGCACTTTGATTAATGGTCTAAATAAAGCAGAAATAGATATAGATAGAAAAATTCTTGCGGACTTAGCAATGAATGATATCGAAACTTTTGCTGCAATAGCAAAAGAAGCGAAGTCACAACTTGCAGCGTAATGTCTGGCAAAACTTTAAAAAGTGATTTAAAAAAAGTTTTAGAGGATGCATCAAAGTTAATCAAAGACGCAAAAGACCTATCTGAATTAGAATTATTTAGAGTAAAGTTTTTGGGTAAAAAAAGTTTGCTGAATAGTTTTATGAAGTCTTTATCAGATTTAGATGGCGAACAAAAAGCTAAAGCCGGAAAGAGTTTAAATATCACTAAGACTAAAATTAATGATTTAATAAGCGAAAAGAAAAAAGTATTAAGCAATAGTGATGTTAAAAAAGATGATGGTTTTGACCCATCAATGCCAGGAAAAGAGTCATCAATTGGTAGTTTGCATCCAATAACAAAAACAATGAATTATGCCATTCAAATATTTGAGTCATTGAAATTTGAATGTGTAGAAGGTCCTGAAATCGAAGACGATTTTCATAATTTCACTGCTTTAAACATACCTGATACCCATCCTGCACGAGCAATGCATGATACATTTTATCTTGCAGGTAATAACTTGCTTAGAACACACACCTCATCAGTACAAGTGAGGATAATGGACAAAGAAAATCCGCCCATCAGAATAATAGCTCCAGGAAAAGTTTACAGGAAAGATTCTGATATAACTCATACCCCAATGTTTCATCAGATTGAGGGTTTATATATTGATAAGGATATTTCCTTTTCAAACTTAAAATCAATTATAAATATATTTCTAAAGAGTTTTTTTGAAGAAGATGAGTTAAAAATTAGATTTCGTCCGTCATACTTTCCATTTACCGAGCCATCAGCTGAAGTAGATATTGAGTACATAGATAGCAAGGGTAATAAAAATTGGCTAGAAATTTTAGGATGCGGCATGGTGCATCCCAATGTTCTCGATATGGCAAATATAGATTCATCTATTTATAGTGGTTATGCTTTTGGATTAGGGGTTGAAAGGTTGGCAATGCTCAAGTTAGGTATAACAGATTTGAGATTATTTTATGAAAACGATTTAAGATTTTTAAAACAATTTCAGAGAACATAGAATATGAAACTAACTAGAAACTGGCTAGAAGATTATTTAGATATTCCTGTAAATACTGAGGATCTATGTCACCAACTTACCATGGCAGGACTCGAAGTTGATAATATATCTTTAGTTAATAATGATGAGCTTATAGATATTGACCTAACTCCAAACAGATCAGATTGCTTATCTGTAAATGGAGTGGCCAGAGAACTTAGAAGTATTGATAAGAAATACAAAAGAAAAGTATTAAATAAAAATATTGAAGTAGATTCGTCTTGCGAAAATATAAAAATAAATTTTCATATTGCTGAAAAGGAAGTCTGCCCAAGATATGGATTTATGTACCTTGAAAACGTTTCATCATCTTTAAATACTCCAGAGCAAATAAAGAAAAGATTAAAAAGTATTGGAATAAAATCCATTCATCCAGTTGTAGATATATTAAATTATCTGATGATCGATATTGGCAACCTATGCATGCATATGATGCTGATAAAATTAAAGGTGATATTTCAGTAAGATTTGCAAAAAATAAAGAATCTTTTAAAGCTTTGGATGGAAATGAATATAAGTTAACAGATAAAAATATTGTAGTTTCAGACGATAATGAAATTATTTCCCTAGCTGGAATTATTGGATCCGAGCACTGCTCAGTAACTTCAAAATCAAAAAATATTATTATTGAAAGTGCTTTTTTTAAGCCAAAAGCAATAGCAAATAAAGCTAGAGAATTAAAATTACAAACTGAGTCATCTCAAAGATTTGAAAGAGGTGTAGACTTTAATCTTCCAGAAGAAGCATTATTGAAATTAAGAAATATTCTTTGTGAGAACAAAATATGCGACTTTTCTGATATTAATATAATTAATCAAACAGAAAATTTACCTCAAAAAAATAATGTAAAATTAGATTTTAATAAGATACGAGCTCTAATTGGTATTGATATTAGTGATCATGATATTATAAATATACTTTCATCAATTGGTTGTCAAATTGATAAAGAAACTAGCAGCGTAAAGAGTCCAAGTTATAGATATGATTTAAGTATTCATGCAGATTATATTGAAGAAATTGCAAGATTATACGGGTATGACAATATTCCTATTATTTCTGAGAAAATATCTGCGCATCCAATTAAAAAATATTTACCATTTGACGTAACAAATGAGATTAAGAAATATTTTTATAATAATAGCTTTTCAGAATGTATTAATTATTCTTTTGTTAATAATAGCTCACTTGAAAATTTTGATTGGAAAAATAACGAATTTGATAAACATCATAAAATTACAAATTATATGAGTTTAGAGCAGAATAAGCTTAGAAGTAATATTGACTCATCTTTAATAAAGAATATTCATTATAATAATAATGTTAATTCTCAAAATTCTTATAAGTTTTTTGAAGTAAGTAATGTGTTCAGCGATAAGATTGAGAAAGTATTGACATGTGTGGTCAGCGGAGATAGATACGCAGAAGGTTGGTCATTGGAAAATAGGAAATTTGATAAATATGATATGACATCAGTGGTTGAGGATATTGCGAGACTATTCGGGCTTAAAAAAAGCGAAATAAACTACATAATCAAAGACACTATTAATGATAAAATGCATTTTATAGTTTTAACTTTATCAATTGATGATTTAATCAATACTATAAAAAAAAGTCCTGAAGAAAAATTTATAAATTACTCAAAATTTCCATATATTAGAAGAGACTTATCTTTCTTAATCGACGTTTCAATAACCTATGCAACAATACTAAAATTAATAAAAAAAATTAATGTACTTTCTCTAAAAAAAATATTACTCTTTGATTTATATATAGGAAAAAATGTACCTAACGGCAAAAAAAGCTTAGCGATGGGATTTATCTTTCAAGATAAAGAAAAGACGCTTACACATGAACAAGCAGACTTATATATTGAGACAATATTGAAAGAACTTCAAAGTGAATTTAATATTGAATTAAGAAAATAAATTAAGGCATTTGAAATGGCACTCACAAAAGCAGAGATTGCAGAAAAACTTTACGAAGAACTTGGTTTAAATAAAAGAGAAGCAAAAGAATTTGTAGAGATTTTTTTTAACGAAATATCCGAAACACTAGTGTCAGGTTTAGATGTAAAAATTTCCGGTTTTGGTAATTTTATATTAAGAGACAAGAAAGGTCGTCCAGGAAGAAACCCAAAAACCGGAGAAGATGTACTTATTAGTCCTAGAAGAGTTGTAACTTTTAGAGCTGGTCAAAAATTAAAATCTAGAGTTGAAAATAATGCAATTAGTGACTGAAAATAAACATAATGAATCTATACCTAGTAAAAGGTACTTCACAATCGGCGAAGTAAGTGATTTATGTGATGTTAAATCTCATGTTCTTAGATACTGGGAGCAAGAATTTCCATCCCTTTCTCCAGTTAAAAGAAGAGGCAACAGAAGATATTATCAAAGACACGACGTATTACTAATTAGACAAATTAGAAGTCTTTTATATGAGCAAGGATACACAATTGAAGGAGCTCGAAAGAAACTAACAGGAGAAGATGCAAACAATGATAATAATCAGTCGTCTCAATTGGTTCATCAAATAGTTTCAGAATTAGAAGATGTTTTGTCGGTTCTAAAAAAAGATTAAATTAAAGATAAATTTAGCAGAAGATAAAAACAAATGAACAGTATAGATTTGGAATTTATATTAGTTTTATTAATTATTATTAGTTTTATTTTAATTTTAATTAATAAAAATAAGATAAGCAAAAGAAATAAAGTCTTGTCATGGTTTATTTATCAAGCCAAATCTTTTTTGCCAATTTTATTAATAGTGTTGTTTCTAAGATCATTCATTGCAGAACCATTTAGAATACCATCAGGGTCAATGCTTCCAACATTATTGATCGGCGACTATATACTTGTAAATAAGTATGAGTATGGAATTAGGCTTCCGCTAACAAAAACAAAAGTATTTGAGATTTCAACTCCTTCTAGAGGAGATGTTGTAGTTTTTAGATATCCTGGCAATGAAAAAATTAACTTTATAAAAAGAGTTATTGGCATTCCTGGCGACAAGATTAAATATATAAATAAAAAATTATATGTAAATAATATCGAGTATAAAAAGGATAAACAAACAGTTCATACATTCATGAGTGAATTTACAAGGCCAGAGCTAGATATATATTCAGAAAATAACTCAGATCGTTCTTACATCACATTAAATGATAATATGGCTCCACCAAATGACGATGAATTTATTGTCCCAAAAAATAAGTATTTTGTAATGGGGGATAATAGAGATCATAGTAGTGACAGTAGATATTGGGGTTTTGTGCCGGAAAAAAATTTAGTAGGAAAAGCATTTTTAATATGGATGAATTTTAATAGCAAAAAGTTTAATATGAAATTTAATAGAATCGGAAGTTCTATAAAATAATATTTTATGAATAAACTAGATATAGAAAAATTACTATCAAAAAAAATAAAAACATCTCAGCTGTACTTAGATTCTCTTACCCATAGAAGCGCAAGTAATATAAATAATGAGCGTTTAGAGTTTTTTGGAGATGCTATTCTTGGTTTAATAATCGCAGAGTATTTGTATAAAAAATTTCCTAATGATGATGAGGGGTCTTTAAGTAGAAAAAGATCGCATTTAGTAAGAAAAGAAACCTTATATAAAGTAGCTACTAACTATAATTTGGGAAGTAAAATTATTCTTGGAGAAGGTGAGAAAAAAAGTGGAGGACATAGGAGAGAATCTATAATATCAGATGCTTTGGAAGCGCTGATAGCGGTAGTGTATATAATAGAAGGATTTGATGCAGCAAAAATTTTTATATATGAAATTTTCAATAAGAGTATAAATTCAATTCCAAGCAATGATGATTTGAAGGATGCTAAAACAAAATTGCAGGAGCTATTGCAATCAAAAAATTGTGGACTTCCTGAATATGAAACACAGGAAATTAATAAAAATAATAAAATAAGTTTTAAGACGCTTTGCAAAATCAAGGAACATAATATTTGTGAAAATGGAGTTGGAGGTAATAAAAGAAAGTCCCAACAAGAATCGGCAGCAAAAGCACTTAATAAAATAACCCAAGTATATAAAAAAAATGAGTAGCGGAAATATTTCTATAATTGGAAAACCTAATGTAGGAAAATCTACATTATTTAACCTCTTAATAAAAAGACATTTATCAGGAGAAACAAATAAGCCTCAAACCACAAGACACAAGATTGATGCTGTATTACATGAAGACGAAACAGAGTATTTATTTGTAGATACTCCGGGAATAAATTTCAATATTAGAAAAGATTTTAATAGAATTTTAAATAAAAATGCATTATCAGCTATTTATGAATCTGATATTATTCTTCATTTGGTAAATTACTTTGATTTAGATAAAGATGATATAAAAGTTATCGAAAATATAAAAGATATAGACTCTCCAAAAATATTAGTATTAAACAAAACTGACTTAGATAAAAATAAAAAGAAATTACCAAATATACTCTCTAAAATCCCAAAAGATATTTTGGATATTTATGATGAGATAATACCAATTAGTTCAAAAGAATCAGACAATATTATTAATTTAAAAAAACTAATAAGAAATTATATTCCGAAAAATAATCAAATTAATCACAGTAATATTATTAGCAATAAGCCAGATGAATTTTTTGCGGCAGAATATATCAGAGAAGCCTGCATAAAATATTTATCTGTTGAGCTTCCTTATTCATTACATGTAGAGATAAATAAATTTGATAAAGAAGATAATATAATATCTATTGCTTCAACAATTTATTTAAAGAAAAAAAGTCATTTAAGTATCGTTGTTGGAAAAAATGGGTCAATGCTTGTGAAAATAAGTAAACTAGCCAGAATAAATTCAGAGAATTTATTTAATAAAAAAGTATACCTGAAAATATTTGTTAAATATGATCCGAAATGGAAAGACTCCGAATCCTTTCTTAATTCGTATAGTTAAATATGCAGACATCAGATATTTACATTATAAAAATTACTCCATACAGAGAATCCAGTAATCTTTATGAGGCCATAGCTAAAGATTATGGAAAAATTACGCTAATTCATAAAGGTGTAAAAACAAATAAAAAGAAGTTTTCTTTGGAACTATTTTGCTCGTATAAAATTAATTGGTCGGGAAAAGGGGGTATAAAATTTCTTAGAGAATATGATATTATTGAGAGGCTGGATTTACTTCCTAAGCATAATATTGTTGGTATGTATTTTAATGAATTGATGCATTATCTAACAAAAAATGATTATCAAATTGAAAAACTATATAGCCATTATGGAGATAGTTTAAAAAGTTTAAAGACCTCTAATAATTTTTTAATTGATTTAAATAATTACGAGATTGGGATTTTAATTTTAACGGGTCATTATTTAATTTTTGATACTGACGCTAATGACCAAATTATAGATAAAAGAAAAAATTATTCTTATATTCCTGATTTTGGACCAAAAATAGATTCAAGTAGTAAAAACACATATTCGGGTGAAACCTTGGCGGCTCTCTCAGGCAGCTATTTCTATAATGATAAAACTATAAAGGAATCAAGGGTTTTAATGAAAAGATTAATAGATTATTATATACAACCAAAAAAAATTAAAACAAGAGAAATATTAAAATATATTTCATTGTAATTAAAGGAAAAAATATGGTTAAGCTAGGTGTAAATTTAGATCACGTCGCAACAATCAGGCAGCAAAGATATACACCTTATCCTGATATGCTAACTGCTATTAAAATATCTGAGGAAAGTGGCGCAGATAGTATCACTATGCATTTAAGAGAAGACAGAAGACATATTCAATTTGAAGATATAAAGATAGCAAGAAAAAATATTAATACTAAATTAAATTTGGAAATGGCTCCAACGAACGAAATGTGCAGAATTGCAAATCAGGTTAAGCCAGATTTTATTTGTTTAGTGCCTGAAAAAAGACAAGAACTTACTACTGAAGGTGGTCTGGATATTAAAAAAAACTTTAACTCTTTAAAAAGTGTAGTAAGCAAACTTCAAGAATCTAAAGCATTGATATCTTTATTTATAGAGCCAGACTTGAGTTCTATTAAATTAGCCAAGGATTTAAAAGTGGATGCGATTGAGCTGCATACTGGAAAATATGCAGAAGCTGGAGTCTCTAATAAAGAAGTATATTTAAATCAAATAAAAACAGCCTCAGAGTATGCAAATAAATTATCTTTGGTTGTAAATGCAGGGCACGGACTTGATTATACTAATGTTAAGGAAATTGCTAGAATAAATTACATGGAAGAATTGAATATAGGTCATTCAATAATAGCAGAATCAATATTTCTTGGTTTGGCTGAAGCAATTAAGAAAATGAAAAATTTAATCGAGAGCTCGTAAAATGGATATATTTGGGATAGGTGTAGATATAGTTGAACTTGATAGAATAAGGAAAATTTATTCCAAATATGGTGACAAGTTTGCTCAAAAAATTCTTAATAAGTACGAGCTGTCTAGTTATAATTTAACAAAGAATAAAATATCTTTTTTAGGAAAAAGATTTGCTGCAAAAGAAGCCATTGGTAAAGCATTGGGTATTGGTATTTTAAATGGATTCTTATTAAAGAATATATGTATAAGTCACGATGGTTTTGGAAAACCACTAGCCAAGTTAAATAAAAGAAAAGAATTTGAAATATATCTAAACAAAGTTATTCATATTTCAATATCAGACGAAAAAAATTTTGCAGTAGCAAATGCATTGATTTTAAATAAATAAATAAATATGGAAATTAAAAACATAAGTTCTCTTATAGGCAATACTCCTTTAGTTAGCTTGCAGAGGCTAAATAAAACTGATAATAAGGTATTCTTGAAAATGGAGGGTGATAACCCAGCAGGCTCAGTTAAAGACAGGGCTGCCATGAATATGGTTTCTGGAGCAGAAAAAAAGGGTCAAATAAAACCAGGCGATACAATAATCGAAGCTACTAGTGGAAATACTGGAATAGCATTAGCAATGGTTTGCGCTATCAAAGGTTATGATTTGATTTTAATAATGCCAGATAATATGAGTCTCGAAAGAAGAGCTGCAATGCTGGCTTATGGAGCTAAGATAATACTCGTTACAGAGAAACAGGGAATGGAGGGAGCAAGGGACTTGGCAATAGAGATGCAAGAGAAAAATAAAGGCCTAGTTTTAAATCAATTTGCAAATAATGATAATGTAGAAGCACATTATAAAACAACAGGACCAGAAATATGGAAAGATACAAAAGGAAAAGTTACTCATTTTGTTGCATCAATGGGCACTACAGGAACAATAGTTGGAACGGCTGAATATCTAAAATCTATGAATCCAAAAATAAAAATAATCGGAGTTCAGCCCGAAGAAGGTGCATCAATTCCCGGAATAAGAAAATGGCCAAAAGAATACGTGCCGAAAATATTCAGTGACAAAAACATTGATGAAATTATTTACATATCTCAAGACCAAGCAGAAAATACAGCAAGAAATTTAGCGAAGAAAGAAGGAATATTTTCAGGACCTTCTTCGGGCGGGACAACATTTGTAGCATTAGAGATTGCAAAAAAAGAAAAAAATGCAGTAATAGTTTCAATTATATGTGATCGTGGTGATAGATATATATCTACAGGAATTTTTAATAAATGAATATATTAGTTTTTGATATTGAAACAGTACCTGATACTGATGGCGGAGCTAAGCTTCTAGATTTAAAGAATTTAAGCAAAAAAAATATTATTAAGGCAATGGAGCATGTGCAGCTTCAAAAAAGTGGAACAATGTTTCAACCACTTCATCTTCATAAAATTGTTGCCATATCTGTTTTATATAAAAATAATGAAAAATTATCATTACTTTCTTTAGGCGAAGAAAGTTCAAAAGAAAATGAACTCCTTAAATATTTTTTTTCTGCTATAGATAAGTATCAGCCTCAGCTAGTAAGTTGGAATGGTAAAGGCTTTGATTCACCTGTCATTCATTATCGCTCCTTAATACATGGGGTATCATCTATTAAGTACTGGGATAGAGGCGAGGATGATAGAGAATTTAAATGGAATAATTATTTAAATAGATATCATGATAGACATCTAGACTTAATGGACGTTTTATCAGGCTTTAAAAAACCAGCTTCTTTAACAGATATTGCTCAGTTAGTTGGAGCTCCAGGAAAATATGGAATTGATGGCAGTAAAGTTACTGAATATTATCTTGATAATAATTTACAAAAGATAAGAGATTATTGTGAGACAGATGTTCTTAACACATATTTCGTATTTTTAAGATACCAATTAATCTCAAATAATATCTCTAAAGATAAATATAGCGAGCTAATGAAAGAAATTCATGATTTTCTTGAGGCTTCAGATAAAAAACATTGGAAAGAATTTAGTTCTTTGTGTGAAAAAAAACTATAAGAGAATCTCGCATAAAGCTGCGTAATATATTTTTTCTAAATTATCTAAATCCTTTAAATTGATATTTTCATTTACTTTATGTGCTGTTTGATTTAGCGGCCCAAATTCTACGGTCTCTTTTGCATGTTTGGAAATAAATCTTGCATCTGATGTCCCGCCTGTAGTAGATAAATTTGAATTTACACCTATAGTTTCTTTAATTACTTTTTGCAAAATCTTTGTAAGCTTTCCTTCGTTTGTAATAAATGGTTCAGCAGAACAATTCCATATAATTTCATACTGACAATCTAAACTTGATAAAATTTCTTCGAATTTAATTTTGATATCATCTTGAGTCAGTTCATTTGAAAATCTAAGGTTAAATACAATATCTATAGACCTAGGTATCATATTTGAAGCTACTTCATCAGATTTAATTGATGATATTTGTAGAGAAGTTTTTGGAAAATATTTATTTCCAGCATCCCATTCATAATTATTTAGTTTGCTTATTAGATTTCCAGCGAAATGAATAGGATTTTTTGCTAGATCTGGATAAGCTATATGCCCTTGAATACCAATAAGCTTTAAATTTCCTGTTAAAGACCCTCTTCTTCCATTTTTTATTGTGTCGCCAAATTTTTTACTACTTGTAGGTTCGCCAACAATACAATAATCTATATTTATCTTTTCTCTTTTAAATTTCTCAATTACTTTTCGAGTACCATATTTTGCAGGTCCTTCTTCATCACTAGTTAATAAGAAACCTATAGATCCTTTATGATTAGGATTATTATCTATAAATCTCTGTGTAGCAGCAACCATAGAGGCAATACTTGATTTCATGTCAGATGCTCCTCTACCGTATAAGACATTACTCTTGACTTCGGCCTTGAATGGATCTGTATTCCACTCATCAATATTTCCAGGCGGAACAACATCTGTATGACCTGCAAAAACTAAAAGAGGCTCACATGATCCTTTCCTAAGCCAAATGTTTTTGACATTTTCAACATCAATATTCTCATGCTTAAACTTATAATCTGCCAACTCGTTTTTTATATATTCTTGGCAGCCACCATCTTTTGGAGTAATAGATTCTTTTTCTATTAAATTTTTAGCAATAACTTCTACATTAGAAATATTAGTCATCAATCAAGATCCCTTAAGATATTATTTATACCAACTTTTGAAAGAGTTTTTTCATCTACCTTTTTTACAATTATTGCTGCATACATACTATATTTACCATCTTTTGAAGGAAGGTTTCCTGAAACTACTACAGAACCAGCTGGAATTAAACCGTACGAAATCTCACCAGTACTTCTATCGTAAATTCTAGTGCTTTTACCTATATAAACGCCCATAGATATCACAGATCCTTTTTCTACAATGACACCCTCAACGATTTCAGATCTTGCGCCTATAAAGCAATTATCTTCTATAATTGTTGGGGTAGCTTGTAGTGGTTCTAATACACCGCCTATGCCAACACCGCCAGATAGATGAACATTTTTACCAATTTGAGCACATGATCCTACTGTTACCCATGTGTCCACCATAGTGTATTCATCTACGTATGCGCCAATATTTACATAAGAAGGCATCAAAATAACTCCTGGAGCTTGATAAGAACCATATCTAGCTGTTGCACTTGGTACTATTCTAACTTTATTATTTAAAGCTTCTTTTTCAGATAAATCTTTATACTTAAGTGGTACTTTGTCATAAAAGTCTGACTCTGCGCCTTTGACAATAGAATTTTTGGAAAAACTAAAATACAATAAAATAGCTTTTTTAATCCAGTCATTTACAATCCACCCTGAATTTATTTTTTCAGCAACTCTTATTTTTCCTTTATCAAGATCTTTTAACGTAGCATTTACAGCATTAACTAAGTCATTATTATTCGATATATCAATTGAGTTATTTAGATCTTCATATCCTGCTTCAATTATTTCTTTTGTCATCACGTCCTCTTATTTTATTTAATTATATAATTCTGAAATTTTTTGTTTTAAGTTACTTTTTATACTATTTATATCTTTACCAAACCCAGTATTTTTATTAGTTGGTACCACAATAAATATATCGTTTGCCTCTTCACCAAGTGTAGATATTTTCGCATCTTTTACCATTAAATCACAACTATCTATAGATTCACATATTTTTGATAAAAGCCCAGGGTGATCTAGTGTACTTACTTCTAGCAAAAGATTATTTGATTTTTTGGTTATATCAATATTTATAAAATTACTAAAACTTGCAACATTTTCTGTCTGTTTTTTTGTAATTTTTTTAATTTTATAATTTGAATCTCTTAAAACATTAGAAATTGTATTATTTAAAAATTCTAAAGTATATATATCCCGAATATATTTGCCTTCTTTGTCTATAAGTAAATACGTATCTAAGGCCTGATTATTTTTTAATGTTATTATTCTAGCGTCGACGATGTTAATATTTAGATTATCAATTATATTCGCTACATAAGAAAATATATTTTTTCTATTATTTTGATAGATTGTTAGCTCAGAACAACCCTTAACTTCGCTTTTTCTAATGGAAACAGCATTATTAGGAGTATTATTAACTATTAATTCAAAATGCCACACAATTTCATCATCACTATGTCTTCTGAAGTAATCTGTATTCATAAGTGACCAAGTTTTTTCAAAATCTTTCTTACTAATTTTTTTTGAAAGTTTTTTTGCTACAGTTGTCTTAAGATTTTTTATATATCTGTCTGGTTTCGCAATACTAAAAGTATTTTTTCTAAAGTATAACTTACAAGATAAATATAGCTCCTTTAGTAATGAATCTTTCCAGTCGGTATATAGCTCAGGATTTGTTCCACGAATATCAGCAATAGTAAGTAAATATAAATAATCCAATCTTTCTTGTGTCTTCACAATATCTGCAAAATTTTTTATTACTTCATCGTCACTTATATCTTTTTTTTGTATTGTTAAAGACATTAATAAATGGTTTTCTACAAGCCAACACACCATTTCGGCTTTGTGTTTACTCATTCCATGAGCTTCGCAGAATTTTAAAGACTCTGTCGAACCGACCTTCGAATGATCTTTTTTTCTACCTTTTCCAATATCATGGAAAAGAGCGCCTAAATATAAAATTTCAGGGGAAAGTAATTTTTTAAATATTTCATAAACAAAGGAATACTTTGATTTACAGTCTTGCGTACTCATATATCTTGTATTTGAAAGCACAGAAAGCGTATGCTCATCAACCGTATAGATGTGAAATAAATCGAATTGCATCATGCCAACAATTTTTGAAAATGGCTTGAGATAGGCAGATAACACTCCATAATCATTCATTTTTCTTAAAGTGCTTGAAATGCCATTTTTTTGATAAAATATATCAATAAACATTTTCCTGTTAACAGCACTACTCCTAAATTGTTTATTTATTAAATGCAAACTTTCTCTAATATATCTAATAGTATTTGCGGAAATATCATAAAAATTATCTTCGTCATTTTTAAGTAAAAATATTTCAAAAATGTTACTTGGATTTTCAATAAATACGTTTTTATCTTTTACACTAATGCTATTATTTCTAATATAAAATTTCTCTCTTATTAGCATACTATTTTCTTTTAAATAACTGTTTTCAGTACTCTCTATATATTTGATTAATATTTCGTTTAACTGTTTTATATTGGTGATATGTTTATAAAAATTTTGCATAAATTTTTCAACACCAAGGTTTGTTTTGCAATTGTGGCCAAATAATTCAGCTAGTTTTTTTTGGCTAGTAAAGTAAAGTCTTTCTTCTGGTTTATTGTTAAGATAATGTAATAAAAATCTTGTTTTAGATAAAAATCTTTCCGATTGAAGTAGATCTAAATATTCTTTTTTTGTAATAATATTTATGCTGTGCAAATCAAACAAAGAATTTGTTTTAAAATTTTTTTTTGCTATCCATATTAAAGTCTGTAGATCCCTAAATCCACCTGGTCCCTCTTTAATATCTGGTTCTAATAAATAAGCAGTATTAGAATATTTTCTATATCTTTTTTTTTGCTCTAATTTTTTTGCAGACAAAAAATTTTTCTTTGACCAAATACTTTTACTTTCAATATTTCTTAACATACTTTCATATAGCAATCTATCGCCAAGAATTATTCTGCAATCAAGAACGCTTGTGAACGTGGCAATATCTTCATTAATTGCAATAATACAATCGTCTACGCTTCTGACTGAATGACCTACTTGAAATTTAAGATGCCATACATCTGCTATAAAATTCTCTATATTCTTAAGAATTTTTTTATCATCATAATTTCTAACTAATATTAATATATCTATATCTGAATAAGGAAATAATTCTGATCTACCATATCCTCCTACAGCTATAAGACAAATGTCTTTCTTTTTAAGGCTATTCTTTTTCCATGCTTTTTTTACTAAGTCATCAACAAGCAATGATTTATTTTTTAATAATTTTCTTATGCTAATATTTTTCTCATATTCCGAATAAATATAATCATTTATTATATTTTTTTTATTTTGTGAAAAAGAAAAATTATTTATTAATTCTTTTTTTGACATTATATGTTTTCTTCAGGTCTTTTGGTTAGAACTTCAAAACCGCTTTTTGTTACAAGAATAGTATGCTCCCATTGAGCTGACAAACTATGGTCTTTAGTTACTACTGTCCAATTATCAGGCAAAAGCTTCACCTCTTTCTTGCCAAAATTTATCATTGGCTCAATTGTAAAAGTCATGCCTTCCTTAAGTTCAATCCCTTCACCTCTTTTACCATAGTGCAATATCTGGGGTTCTTCATGAAATTCTTTTCCAATTCCGTGGCCACAATATTCGCGAACAACTGAACAATGATTTTTTTCCGCAAAAACTTGTATATTATTTCCAATATCTCCAATAGTTGCACCTGGCTTAACAGTTTTTATACCTATTGAAAGAGCTTCATATGTTAATTCCACAAGTCTTTTCGCCTGTATCGAAGGTTTTCCAACGTAAAACATCTTACTTGTATCTCCATGATAACCATCTTTTATTACTGTAACGTCAATATTCACAATATCTTGTTTTTTTAGAATTCTTTTATCTGGTATGCCATGACAAACTTGGTGATTAATAGAGGTGCATATAGATTTTGGAAAACCTCTATAATTAAGAGGGGCTGGAATACAATCTAATTGTTTTGTAATGTAATTATGGCAAATTCTATCTAATTCTTCCGTAGATATTCCTGGTTTGACATAATCTTCGATCATAATGAGAACTTTTGACGCTAGATTGCCAGCAACTCGCATTTTTTCAATTTCAGCAGCATTTTTTATCATAATATATGGTTATATTGAGTATAATTGGATACTATTATACAGATTGTTCTTAGACTAAGTCTATGATATAAACATTTGCAGTAACATAAAACTAACCTAAGATTGTAAAAGTTGTATTGGGTGCTTTTAAATGAAGCTTTATAACTTAATTTTAGGTAATAATTAACCCTAGGAGATAAAAAATGACAGATATAACAATACCTGCTTTATTAGAAGCGGGGGTTCACTTCGGACACCAAACAAGTTATTGGAACCCTAAAATGGCTCCCTATATATACGGTAATAGAAATCATATTCATATAATAGATATTCAAAAAACTGTGCCGCTATTGAATGACGCATGCACTTTTGCAGAAAAACTTGCTGCAAAAGGTGGAAAAATTTTATTTGTAGGCACTAAACGAGCAGCGCGAGATAGCATTTCTACTTCAGCCGAAGAATGCAGTATGCCTTACGTTAATCATAGGTGGTTAGGTGGAATGATGACAAATTTTAATACCGTAAGACAGTCAATTAGGAGGCTAAAATCATTAGAAGAGGATTCTGCAAAAGAAAACCAAGAGTTGACAAAAAAAGAACAGTTATTGCAATCACGAGAAATTGAGAAATTAAATAATAGCTTAGGCGGAATAAAAGATATGAAATCTATCCCGGATGCATTATTTATAATCGATGTGGGATATGAAGATATTGCAGTAAAAGAAGCAATGAAATTAAATATACCAATAATAGCTGTTGTTGATACCAATAATTCTTTTGATAATATAGATTACTTCTTTCCTGGAAATGACGATTCAATGAGAGCAATAAATTTATATTGCACAGAGATATCAAACTCAATAAAAAAAGGTCAAGAATTTCTAAAAACACAAAAACCTTCGGTAACGGAAGAAGAAATTATTGCTTCATCAGCAAAAAACTCATCTGACGAAAAAGTTGTTGTCAAAAAGAAAAAAGTAGCAACCAAAAAAGTAGCAACCAAAAAAGTAGCAACCAAAAAAGTAGCAACCAAAAAAGTAGCTGCCAAAAAAACTGATATTGAAGAAAAAGAGCAATCATAGTTTTAATATATAAATAAATTTTTAGAGAGATTAAAATGAGTAATATAACCGCACAAATGGTAAAAGAGTTAAGAGATAGAACAGGCGCTGGAATGATGGAATGTAAAAAAGCGCTTTTAGAAGCCTCAGGTGATATGGAAAAAGCTGTTGAGGAAATGAGAAAAGCTGGCCAAGCTAAAGCAGACAAAAAGTCTTCAAGAATTGCAGCAGAGGGAGTTCTTACTCTTTCTGTAAGCGAAGATAATAAAATAGCAAACATGATTGAAATTAATTGTGAGACAGACTTTGTTGCGAAAGATGAAAATTTTTTAGAGTTTGTGAAAACTATATCTGAAGTATCGCTACAAAATTATAACGGAAGTCTTGATGATTTTAATGATTCAAAATGCACATCTGGCAAAACAATTGAAGAGACAAGGTTAGAACTTGTTAGTAAGGTTGGGGAGAATGTTAAAATAAGAAGAATACAATCTATCGCAAATGACGGTAATTATATGGGTCATTATATGCATGGAGCTAAAATTGGTGTAGTTGTAATCCTTGAAAAAGAAAATGAGAATCTTGCAAAAGATATATGTATGCATATCGCAGCAATGAAACCTTTGGCATTAAACTCGAGTGAAATTCCTCAAGAAGATTTAGATAAAGAAAGAGAAATATTTTCAGCGCAAGCAAAGGAAAGTGGGAAGCCAGATGATATAATTCAGAAAATGGTTGATGGAAAAATGAAGAAATATATCTCAGAAGTTACTCTTGTCGATCAGTCGTTTGTTAAAGATAGCGAAATCTCGATTAATAAGCTTTTAGAAAAACATGACAATTCTGTCTTATTATTTTATAGGCTAGAAGTTGGTGAAGGAATTGAGAAAAAAGATGAAAATTTTGCAGATGAAGTTATGGCACAAATAAAAAAATAATTTTTGATGAAAAGATATTTATTAAAACTAAGCGGGGAAGCACTTATTGGTAAATATGAGTATGGTATCGATCCAGATGTGGTAAGTGAAATTTCTTCAAATATCGTCGAGGTTAGTAATACGGGCAATCAATTAGCTCTTGTTGTTGGCGGTGGAAACATTTTTAGAGGTGCTGGATTAGCTGAAGCTGGAATAGACAGAGTTACAGGTGATAATATTGGGATGTTAGCTACTGTGATTAATTCTTTAGCTCTTCAGGATGCTATAGAAAAGTTAGGAGTACAATGTAGAGTGATGTCAGCAGTTAGGATAAACCAAATATCTGAAGATTATATTCGAAGGAGAGCGATTAGGCATCTTGAAAAAAACAGAATTGTAATATTTGCTGCTGGAACTGGCAATCCATTCTTTACAACTGATACCGCCGCAAGCCTAAGGGCTATTGAGATAAATGCAAATATGGTTTTAAAAGCTACTAAAGTAGATGGTGTATATGATAAAGATCCAGTAAAACACAAAGATGCAAAATTATACAAAGAATTAACATACAATCAGGTTTTAAATGAAGAGTTAAAGGTTATGGATACAACAGCTGTAGTATTATGTAAAGAAAATAAAATTCCATTAAGAGTTTTTAATATGTTGAAAAAAGGAGCATTAATGAGCATTATTAATGGTGAAGATTCAGGAACATTAATCAAATAAAAAATGTTAGAAAATATAAAAAAAGAATCAGAGCAAAAAATGATCAAATCTGTAGAATCTCTTAAAACTAATTTAGCAAAAATTAGAACAGGGAGAGCACATCCGTCAATATTAGATGGAATTAAAATAGATTATTACGGAAATGAAAGTCCACTTTCGCAAGTTTCAAGTATTAAAGCCGAAGATGCAAGAACCTTAATATTGGTTGTTTGGGAAAAGGAAATGGTTAGTAAGATAGAAAAAGCAATAATAGAGTCTGAGCTAGGATTAAATCCAGCAGTTGCGGGAACAAACATACGAATACCAATGCCACCATTAACTGAAGAAAGAAGAATGGATTTTATAAAATTAGTAAAAAATGAAGTTGAGCAAACTAGAGTGGCAATTAGGAATATAAGAAGAGACGCAAACTCTAAAGCTAAAGATTTAGTAAAAAAGAAAGAAGTTTCAGAAGATGAAGAGAAACAGATGAATGAGTACATTCAAAAAATAACAGACTTAAATATCAGCAATGCCGACGAGCTATTAAAAGATAAAGAAGCTGATTTAATGCAAGTATAAAAAATGAAAACTAGCAAAAATAACCCAAATCATATTGCAATAATTATGGATGGTAATGGGACGTGGTCAAAAAGAAATAAATTACAAAGAAAAGATGGGCATAAAGCTGGTGTAAAAACGGCAAAAAGGATTATTGGCTATTCATTAGAGAATAATATAAAAAATGTTACTCTTTACGCCTTAAGTAATGAAAATCTAACAAGGCCAAAATTTGAATTAAGAAATTTATTTGATATTTTTTTTTATTCATTTACAGAAGAAAAAAACTATCTGATTGATAATAAAATTAGTATAAAATTTATTGGTAATTTGGATGATCTTCCAAAAAAAATAAAAGAAAATGCAATTTTCTTAGAGCAAAGCACAAAAAAAAATAAAAAATTAAATTTATTTATTGCTCTTAATTACGGTGGAAAGCAAGACATCAAGCAAGCAGTTAAGAAAGCAATAGATAGCAAAAATAAAAACTTTGAAAAATTTTTATATTCAAAAGATCTTCCTGAAGTTGACTTGTTAATAAGGACTGGTGGTTTTAAAAGATTAAGTAATTTCATCCTTTGGCAATCCTCTTATGCAGAGCTATATTTCACAGATGTGTTGTGGCCAAATTTTAGTAAACAAAACTTTTTAAAGTCTTTGGAATGGTATAGTTCAGTAAATAGAAAATTTGGGAAATTCTAGTGATGAATAATAATTTAAAAAAAAGAATTATTACATCTTTTCTAATTTATCCTCCCATAGTTTTTGTTATTTTATATTCCAACGAAGTAGTGGTTCGACTTTTTTTGAATATTATAATATTTTTATCAGCATTTGAAATTTCAAAAATGTGTTTTTTTAATAATCCAAATGAAAATGGAAATAAAAAACATTATTATTTTATAATTTTGATTTTTATTTCAATATTTATTTCAAATATTTTAATTAAAAATAATATCTGGCAATATCTTATAATACCATCATGCTTTATATGGCTTTTTATAACTTTTTATTTATCAACTCTAGAAAATGTTAAAGTTATAAAAAAATTTAATATAATGTACTTTCTAATATACCTAATAGTATTAAGTGCTTTTTATTGTTCGCTATATACTATTTATTTAATGTCACCAAAATCTTTATTATTTTTAATATCCATTGTTGCAATTAGTGATATTTCTGCTTTTTTTGTTGGAAGAAGATATGGGAGTAGGTCTTTTTTTAGCTATATTAGCCCTAATAAAACCAGAGAAGGATTTATTGGATCTTTGGTTGTATGCTTAATTTTATCTTTTATTTTTTGTTTATTTGAAAATTACGATTTTTATTTTAGTGCGAAAGTAATTGCATTGACATTTTGCGTAGTTCTTGCATCTGCGATTGGAGATTTGTCAATAAGTTTAATTAAAAGGTATTCTGGAAAAAAGGATAGTGGAAATATCTTGCCGGGCCATGGTGGTATTTTAGATAGGGTTGATAGTCTTCTTTCTGCAGCTCCTATTTTCTTAATAATTAGTTATTTAATATCTGCTATAATTCAATAATGAAAAATAATGTAGTTATTTTAGGTTCAACTGGAAGCATTGGTA
>Ga0213863_10000774_pt1 | contig 23881 bp, 20 predicted proteins | sample PICome_8_FD_160128 | JGI IMG/M metagenome (GOLD analysis project Ga0213863, IMG submission 160128) | Coastal seawater microbial communities near Pivers Island, North Carolina, United States - PICO497 | ecosystem: Environmental > Aquatic > Marine > Coastal | place: USA: North Carolina... | reverse complement strand
CCATATCGAGTGATACTGGGCGATTGCTTCCGACCATCGGCCTCATCTTAGAGATTTAAACCCTATTGACCTACCTTTGCCTACCTAAACATGAACAATGCTTAAATCAATCCTTCGCAAGCTCCCGCTGTTTTTAGCGAATGCAGTAATCGCATTAACTCTATTGTGTTTATTCAGTTGGCTCGTGCGTGAGACCACAAAAGGAAAGCAGTGGGTCCCGCATAAGGTAAGCCGTGCCGTTACCTATTTTTCAACGTTGCCAGACCGTTTGCTCGTAGCAAAAGCGGCAGTTGAACGTTTACCACTTGTGTTTATCCCGTCCCCTGAGGACTTTGAACCGGTGAATACCTTAGACGAAGATGTTAAGGTGCTCATTAGCTATGCCACGGCGAATTGGAAGCGTAAAATCGTTATCAAAAACCTTAAGACAGATGAGGAGTTAAAGAGCTGGACTGTAGACCGATTAGCAAACCCACACAATAGGATCATGCATTCGCTGATGCTACCGGACAGCAGCCTCATCTATTCATTGAACGGCGTTACCGGAATCATTAAGATTGATAAAAATAGCGAGCGCCTCTGGAAACAGGACACTATTGCACATCATCACGCCATCAATATGGGCGTGGACAACACTTTTTGGGCGAATACCTACAACAAGGACAAGGGAGAGCATATTTATTATGGTGCCCAATTCAGTATTGACGGCCGCGAGTTCCCTTTTATAGACAACACCATTACCCAGTTTGATGCCACAACTGGGCGTATTCTTTTTCACAAAAGCGTAACCGAAATTCTGATTGAAAACGACTTAACCTATTTACTGATCAAATCAGATTCACCGGGAGATCCGCTGCACATCAATGATATTCAGCCTGTTTTAGAAGATGGTCCATTTATGAAAAAGGGCGATGTTTTTATTTCATCACGGACAAGCTCGTGGATCATGCACTATCGTCCCTCAACCGGCGAAGTTGTTGAATTGATTGAAGGCCCCTTTATTTCACAGCACGATGTTGATATCGAATCTGATTCGACAATCATCTTCTTTAACAACGGTGGTCAAACCCTCAAAGGGGATAGACCCGATGCACATAGATTAGCAAATGAGCTCTTAGTAGTTAACGAGCAATATTCCGGTGTTCTCCGCTATTACCTACAAAGTGGACGTTATGAGCCTATCTATGCCGAATTATTCACACGAAACGAGATATTTTCCTTCACAGAGAGTCTAGTAGATGCCTTACCAGGCGGAGGTTACTACATCGAGGAGCAAAACTCGAGCGTATTATGGATCTTGAAAGACGGAGAAGTCAAATACAAGAACATTTTGCCTTCGCAGCATGAGGGGCACCATCATTTAGCCAATTGGGGCAGAGTAATGCCTTAAAGACCTGAATTATGACCTTTGATCAAATCATCCAATTTCGCCGCTCTAACAGAAAATTCGATCCCAATCAGCCAGTTCCTGCTAATGTAGTAGAAAAGGCTTTAGAGCACGCCACGTTAGCTCCTAACAGCAGTAATATGCAGCTTTGGGAGTTTCATTGGGTACGCGATGAAGAAAAGAAAAAGAAATTGATTCATGCTTGTCTCAATCAAAGTGCAGCTAGAACTGCGCAGGAATTGGTAGTGATTGTTACCCGTAGAGATAAATGGCGTCAAAGAGTGCAATGGCATAAAAACCTCATTCTAAAGGATGCCGAGCGTGTTGGACGAGATGCGAAGTCCATTAAGATGCGACTTGTTTATTACACGAAACTGATGCCTTTCTCGTACATGAATGACGGTTTAGGTATTTTAGGTTTGTACAGAAGACTCCTCTCCTTTTGCATCGGCTTATTTCGACCTATTTATAGAGCAGAAGGACATGCGCAGCAGCGAATAACTGTTCACAAGAGTGCTGCGCTCGCAGCAGAGAATTTTATGTTGAGTATGGCATCGGAAGAATTCCACACTTGTCCTATGGAAGGGTTTGATGCCTATCGAGTTAAACGGATATTAGGGTTGCCTCGACGCGCTGAAATTAATATGGTTATTGGCTGCGGTAAGGGTGAAGAGCCTGGTTTTTGGGGTCCGCGACGTAGACTGCCGTCAGAAGAGGTTATCATTAAGCATTGATGTCACTTCTACCTATTGATAATATTCATTTGGGTAGAATTTTCACTTTATATAGAATCATAAAGAATTTCAACAGCTAACTCATTGCGCCTGTTAAATATCTCATAAGGGGGATTGTAACCGAAAATGAAGAATTTATTCTCATGTTGAATCCCTTCGTCACTCAGCGCTTCCATCAACAGTGATTTATACTTTGCGATCTTCTTATCGCTTGTCCAACCACCGAAGGTCACTACAGCTAATGTTTTTTTTGGTTCCATTATAAACTCAATCGACTTTTCATTAGGCAATGGCATATCACCTCTTTCTAAAACGTTAGGTATCATAAACATAACGCGCATATTATCCTCCAAGGTCATGGCCACAGGACTAGTCATTGCAATTCTTTGCTTACGTTCATTTCCTCCAAAAATATAGTTCGCCAAAATCGAAAAGCCTTTACTTGAACCTTGTTTATAAGAAGTACTATTCAAACGTATTGATGTGAAAAGTGCCGCTTCATATTGCCTAACCTCAAAGCTGTTATATGTTTTATGCACTTTATAAGGGTATTCTTCAATTCTCTGATTAGAAGCCATAGACTTGGAATAATAGATTAGACATACAGATACTAAACTAAGGAGCAATAATGCTGTAACAATTCTTCGCATACCTCGAATGTAGTATATGATCTATAAACTACACCCTTTGAATTACACAATCAACACGGTAAGACAAACTGAAAGGTATCAGAATAAAAAAAGCCCCGCGCTGCGGGGCTTTTCATTTTTATAAAAGCGTTTATTTATGGGCTAACTAAGTTTACGCTCACATTCACGTAGAATGGATTTGTAAGGCCATTCATTTGTGCATAAGCTGGTGTGCCGTCGATAAGACCAAAGGCACGATAAATATCTGGCCCTGAAGCTAAGCGGTCAACATCGTAACGATAGTTGATACGGTACCCTGCTTGAACAGACATCCAAATGAAGTTCTTTAATGAGAACTCGTAAATCGCACGTACGCGAATTTCTCCACGACGGATCTCTAGATCTTCGTCGCGAATGTCAAAGCCTAAGTTTTCATTATCGTACATGCGGAACGACTGACCTTGCAACTCATATCCTAAGAATACCATATTACGAGGGTTGATTGTTCTCCTCACGTGCACTCGAGCTGGGAACAATGCTTCAGTACCCCATTTGTTGTTTGCACTAGTCTTATTGTACAAGATAACCGGGATGTAGTTTAACTCGCCGACGCGGTATGTACGTGCTACACCTACAGCCCACTGCTTCTTTTCAGTAGGACGCTTACCCCATAATACAGCCGCCGAATATTTCAAATATTTAGCAGGCATGAGAGAAGTACCGTAGGTACCGCTCATATCTGCAGACCCCTGGAAAAGGATAAATTGCTCTTCATCTAGTGGCTTGTATACTGTGGTGTTAATACCAGAAGTACGAAGACCGTGCTCGGAAAGTGTTTGGTGCAATGGATTATCTGCTGAAGTTGGCGCTTCAGCATAATTATAGGAAGTGTTCCAATAATTGGCTCCCATCTGCCATACAAGATTGGTCTGGCTGACTACTGGAAGGTTGAAACCCGCACGAATACCCGCTGTTGAGTTTACCTGTAGCGCCTCTCCACCTGCAATGGTCGAACCGTCGACTAGAGTCATATCCCCTGCCGTAATAGTATACGGCCCTTGGAAATCATACCCAAAAGAAATAAGCTTTGCGGGAGAAAGTCCTTCAATCTTAGCATTAGCATAACGCTTGATGCTTTCATCCTCAAAGCCAAGGTCATCATATAAACTCCAATCAATATCGTCATAAGAATCTGTAGATTCGGTCTCTGTCTGAGCGAAGATTGGCGTTGAAGTAAGGACGATTGCCGCCGTCGTTATCTTCAAAAGATTACGCATCATGGATTACTTCTTCTTTTTTGAAGGCATTTTTAAACGCTTCCATACATCCGTGCGTCCAATAGCCTCTACTCCAATGTAACCGCGCATGTCTAAGGTATTGTCGTCACGCATCTTAATAGTACCGCTGTATGTAGATCCATTATTTGGATCATATAGGGTTCCTTCTGACCAAGTATCATCACCTTGATAAACGAAATCCTTACACATGCGGAAGCCTCTTAAAGGGACATTACGTAGATCTGGATTAGGGTTGTTGATATCCGTTCTAGGATTACCGTCAGCGTCGTTTGGCTCAATGAGCCATACCACTCGACCATAGTATTTATTACCAATTCGGTCAACTTTAATGCGTGAGCGGCCGTTCGATGGTTCCCAAATACCTACGAGCCTGTCTCCAGGATTCTCTGATTCTTGTTGTAGATCGAAACTTAATGTTCCAAAAGCAATGACAGCTGAAACTGCCAAGAATGTTAATTTACGAAGCATGGTCTTCTATTTTATGGTTAATTCAAGTGTAAAATTTAATTTAAAATTACGGTTGCCTTCCCAGTAATCTTCTTCGAGATCCGCATCTAATACTACGTATACTTTACCGTCCTCCATGATTTCACCAAGTTCGGCCTCAGCAGCTACATCCAATACGGCCTCAGTAGCACCCTCTTCTAGTGGGTTTTTAACTGCTGCCTCTTGCATGGACACATCCTCATTATCGCTAGCGAAGGCTACTACAAAGGCATTAATTTGAGCGAAGCCCAAACTGTCTTGAGGAAACACGGTAGCTGTTTTCAAACGGGCATCGCTGATTCTCATTCCCTCTTCATAGGCTTCGCCTAAAACATCAGCCAAGTCAATTAAAATCTCATTTTGTGCGCCGTTTGGACCTGCAAACAAAGGACCTTCAAGGCTAAACTCGAGCTCATTTACCGCGTAATCATGAACTTCACCGGGGCCAGAGCAACTGGTCGCCATCAAAACTGAAACAGCAATGATTCCAGCTGTTTTTAGAAATTTATACATAAATCGATCTTTTTAAGAATTTGGAAATATAAAACAATAAAAAGTGCGGTATCGTCCAACACACTTTTTTTTGCTTATCAGCTGTTTACGTTAAGACTGATTTCTCTCTGTATACTTATTCAGGAAATATGTTTCCTTATGTTTCAGCAAGTAGTCTACCTTGACACACTAACGAATATTTTACTGGGTAAATGTTCGCTTTTACTCATAAAATGAGAATTCCCCGCTTCTAGTTCAACGAAGGTCATAACTACTTTTGTTTAAGACCAATCGTTTGAAAACATGAGTGCGATATTCATACCCTTTTTAGTACCGCTAGGATTACTTTTATTTCTATTAGAAGTCTACTTTCTTAGAAAGCATCAGATGAAAATCACGCTTGAGCAGACTGCTTTGAATATTTCGTTAGGATTTGTCGAACGCTTATTAGGACTTTACTTAACAGAAAAATCAATCCTACTTCTGCACAAATCACTAAATTTTGCCTTCTTCGAAACACTGCCCAAAACATGGTGGGTATTTGCCATGACGTTCATCGCCTTAGATCTCATTTGGTACATATTTCATATTGCAGGGCATAGAATATCGCTCATGTGGGGTATACATCTAGTTCACCACCATAGTGAGGAATTCAATCTAAGTGTGAATTTCGCATTAAGCCCATTAGGGTTTATCCTAAGAAGTTTTATGTATTGTTCCTTAGTCGTTTTCGGCCTACCTGTAGAATATGTCATTCTTAGTAGTTATTTGAATGCCTTTTATCAATATTACCTTCATACTCAGTTTATAAATACCATTCCTTACCTACAAAAGATCTTTGTAATGCCAGCGCATCACCAGGTGCATCATGGCTCCAATGAACTCTATTTGGATAAAAACTTTGGAGGGGTCTTTATACTATGGGATCGACTTTTCAGAACATACCAACCATTAGTCGAACCCGTAAAATATGGGCTAACGGCCGCTCTGCCACATAGGGACTTTTTTAACTTACAAACGTTTTTTTTCAAGAAACTCCTGGCTAATTTTAAATCAATGGGGTTCAAAGATGGAATTCGTTTACTTTTCGTAGGCCCGGAACATCAATCATTGGAGATTCCTTCAGTATTACCGTTAAAAACCAAAACCTCTAAAATGAAGTTAATTATCGGGATTTTGATATACGTTCTCGCTTATCAAACATTGATACAAATTGAAAACCTAGCTTGGTTCATCATAGTTTTCTTGTTGAATTTTATTGCCATTATAATCATCAATGGTATTCACTTCTCAAAAAACACCGACGAAACATCTGATATTAAAAAGCACTGATGGGCTCATTAATTATTGTCAATAACGCGTAAAAGGTAAATGACCGAGAAATTCTTTCTAATCGAAGCCTTTACTACCTTGCTTATCCTTAAGGAATAAAGCACGTGCACGTAAACAACCCCTTTGACTCAAATTATAAGTTTTCTCTTCTAGTGAATGCCGTTCCTGAACTAGAAGCATTCATCATACCAGGGAAGTTTGCGAGAAAGAGCATAGATTTCAGTGATCCGGAGGCAATTTATATGTTAAACAAGGCACTGTTAAAGTGGCGTTTTAACGTGAATTGGACCTTAAAAGAAGGGCACCTTTGCCCTGCTGTTCCCGGACGATTCGACTATTTGCTTCATGCAAACGATCTACTGTCTAAAATCGAAGGAAGAAGAGCACGAATGCTCGATATCGGTACAGGTGCATCGCTCATTTATCCGCTTTTAGGAACGGCAGCTTTTAACTGGGAATGCGTTGGATCAGAGGTAGACAAAGAAGCTATTTCTTATGCGAAGGGACTCATTCGAATGAATGCCAGCATGCTCGGCACAAAAATTAGACGGCAAGAGTTTAAGAGTAACATACTTCCAGGCATTATCGAAAAAAAGGAACAATTTGACCTCTTAGTCTGCAACCCCCCTTTCTACAAGAATAAGAGTGAGGCGTTGGCCGCTAATACTCGTAAAAACAAAAACTTACACGGTAAGGAGCAGACGCATCATAACTTTGGCGGCAGTGCAAATGAGCTCTGGTATAAAGGCGGAGAAGAGGCATTCTTAAAAAAGCTTGCACTAGAGAGTGCCGAATATGGATCACAAATTCATTGGTTCACCTGTTTGGTTTCAAAAAAAGAACATGTCCGCACCTTTAAGCGATTCATACGTAAAGGGAATCCAACAGATTTAAAAGTTATTGAATTGACTCACGGAAATAAATCCAGTCAATTCCTTGCTTGGACATTTAAAACTCAGGATGATGAGTCAGCAGAATAATCCCCTTCACGGCGTAAAACTTCTACATATGGTAGAAGCGCTGGTCGAGTATTGGGGTTGGGACCAATTAGCCCTTCGTATCCCGGTGCGATGCTTCATGCATGACCCTTCGGTAAAATCGACGCTGAAGTTCCTGAGAAAGACGCCATGGGCGCGTACAAAGGTGGAAGAGCTCTACCTCCATACCTTTCCTAACGGCGTTGAAGAAAAGCTGTAATTCTGTCTTATCTTACGGGTCTAATTACCCAGTAAACATGAAAAGAGTATTGTTCATGGGAGCATTGGCAGCTATTGCCCTGAGCTCCTGCAACCCTCAAGAAGAAATGCACACCGAAACAGATCACAGCGACTTTCAGTGGCAGGTAGACCGCTTTGCAGATATCAAAGTACTCCGCTACCAAATCCCATCGTGGGATGACCTCACTCCACAGCAACGCATCTATGCCTACCACCTCACTCAGGCCGGATTGGCAGGGCGCGATATCATGTGGGATTGTAATTACCGTCACAACCTAGAAATCCGTCGCGCACTCGAAGCGATTATTTCTAGCGAAAATGTGAATAAGGCATCTGCTGAATATGCAGATTTTGAAGTGTACGCCAAGCGTGTATTCTTTGCCAACGGTATTCACCACCACTACAGCAACATGAAGTTTGCGGCTGACTTTGATCAAGATTGGTTCCTTCGAACTCTTTCTGGCCTTGGTATCGAGCTGTCTGAAGAAGCGCTACGCGCCATCTTCGACCCAAGCTTTGATGCGAAGAAAGTAAACCGTGCGGACGGCGTAGACCTCCTACTCGCCTCTGCCGTAAACTTCTATGCACCAGATATCACTCAAGCAGAAGCTGAGGCGTTCTATGCCGCGAAAGAAGATGCTGATCCTGCACGTCCCGTAAGCCACGGTCTAAACAGCCGCCTATCTCGCGACGAAAACGGTGAGATCTACGAGGAAGTGTTCAGCGCCCGCGGACGTTATGCAAGCAGCATTAAAGAAATTATGGGCCACCTCGCGAAGGCTCAATCCGTAGCGGAAAACGAGGACCAGGCCAAGGCTCTTGGTCTGTTGATCGAATACTACGAAAGTGGCGATCTCACCAAATGGGACGATTATAACATTGCGTGGGTAAGCACTACCGGCGGCGATGTAGATTACATCAACGGTTTTGTGGAGGTGTACAACGATCCTATGGGTTATAGAGGTTCTTACGAGACCGTAGTTCAGGTAAAAGACTTTGATGCCAGCGCGCGTATGTCTGTGGTCGCAGATAACGTACAATGGTTCGAAGACAATAGCCCTATTATGGCCGAGCACAAAAAGGAAAGCGTTGTCGGTGTCAGCTACAAGATTGTTACCGTAGCGGGTGAAGCAGGCGATGCCTCTCCTTCAACGCCTATTGGTGTGAACCTTCCAAATGCAATCTGGTTTCGTGTGGAACACGGTTCTAAATCTGTATCTCTTGGAAATATTGAAGATGCTTACCACGCAAGTGCCGGTAAGGGTATGACCGAAGAATTTGGCTTTTCAACCATGCACAATGAGCGCGCCGAGAAATACGGTGAACTAGGTTCTAAGATGCACACCGCCCTTCACGAGGTAGTGGGTCACGCATCAGGGAAGATCAATCCTGGAGTAGGTACACCAAAACAAACGTTAAAGAACTACAGCTCAACACTGGAAGAGGCTCGCGCCGACCTAGTGGCGTTGTACTTCATCTTGGACGACAAGATGCAGGAGATTGGTCTGATGGAAAACAAAGAAGCAGGTTACGCTGAATTTGACAACTACATCTCCAACGGGATGATGCTGCAATTGCGCCGCATTCTGCCTGGAGACGATATTGAAGAAGACCACATGCGTAATCGACAATTAGTTGCCTCTTGGGCATACGAACGCGGACGCGAGGCGAATGTAGTAGAACGCAAGGTGATCGATGGCAAAACCTACTTCGTTGTGAACGACTATGAGAAGTTGCGTCGATACTTCGGTGAATTGTTACGTGAAATTCAGCGTATCAAAAGCGAAGGTGACTTTGAAGCCGGTAGAAATCTAGTCGAGACCTATGGTGTTAAAGTGGACCAAGAGCTACATGCGGAAGTTTTGAGACGCTCAGAGCCGTTAAATCTAGCGCCTTACAGTGGGTTTGTTAACCCTGAGATGGCACCGGTTTTCGAAGGGGATAGTATCGTAGATATTACCGTTGAATATCCTATGGATTTTCTAGGTCAAATGCTGCGCTACGGAACTACTTACAGCTTTGAATAAAAGGTAAGATCAATGAAAAGGGCACCCCGTGGGGTGCCTTTTTATTTTTGCGTAATACTCGAGCTCAAACTATTGAATAAAAAGTAACTTGTAAGAGGCCTAAAAACACCTTTACATGGAGCATCAAATAACCTTTCGATACAAAACCTATGAAAATTGGCGCGAAACTTCGGTCATTTCAAAAGAGATTACAGAGCGACTCGAATCACTTTTAAATACTGCACATGCCCCCTACTCTAATTATCCAGTATCAAGCGTTGTAGTATTAGAATCAGGTGAAATGATTGTGGGTACGAATCAGGAGAATGCTGCCTTCCCTTCTGGTCTATGCGCAGAACGTGTAGCGGTTTTAGCAGCGAAAGCTGCCCATCCACATGAAGCTATCCAGACCGTTTACATCATGACCGGAGAATCTGAGCGGGAGCCTGCAGCCCCTTGTGGATCATGTAGACAAGTACTTCATGAAACAGAATTGAGACAAACGAAGCCTTTTGAATTGATCCTACTCAATAAGACGAACAATGCTTTAGCATTCAGCGGCGTCCAGGGCCTACTGCCCTTTAGCTTTACACTCCCTAAATGAAGCTATTAGAGCGCCTCTAAGAAGGCTAAAAGTTGATTTCTTTCGGCCGTTGAAAGGTCTAGTGGTTGAATTCGAGGATCGGTAAAGGAGTGACTTACACCACCAGAATTGTATTGATCGATCACGGCTGCGAGTGTTGAAACCGAACCATCATGCATATAGGGTGCTGTCTGTTTAACAAAGCGCAGCGAAGGCGTTTTAAATACATAACGGTCATCGGATTCATTGGTCAAAAGCTCGCGACCATAGTCGCTAGAATCGAGAATAGCAGAGCCATTATTAGCGAAACTAAAATCGGTCAATAACACACCACTGTGACATTCGACACAATTTGCTTTACCATAAAATAACTGCCCCCCTTTTACGGCCTCGGCACTCAAGGAGGAGCCTTCACCGTTGATATAAGAATCAAACGCTGAAGAAAAATCAATAAGCGTACGTTCGAAATTCGCTAATGCTCGAACCAATAAATATGGTGAAGCACTATCGCCATAGACCGCGAGAAATTCGTTTCTATAGCTTGTATTTCGATTCAAACGTCGCACAGCGTCAACCACATTGTGTGCCATTTCGGTCTCATCACCTAATGGAACTAAAACTTGCATCTCCAGTGACGGGACCCCGCCTTCACGCATGAAGTAGGGCTGAAAACCCACATTCATTAGCGAAGGACTATTCCTCTTTCCTAATGCGCCATCAACTCCAGGAGTAACCGCGTCGTTTGTTGCAAAACCCATCTCAGGCTTATGACATGATCCACAGCTGATTGTAGAATCTATACTCAAAATAGGGTCAAAGAAAAGCCGTTCACCCAATTTTGCCGCATCGGGATTGGCTGGATTATCTAAAGGGAATTGCATTTCTGGATAAGTGGCATCTAGACCTTCGAATACGAATGAATCCGTGCTACACGAACCTAGAAACAGAATGAATAAAGCGAACTTAAAACGGGGAAGCATAACGCGAATCACGAATCAGACTTGTATCCGTCAATGTTTTTAAAAATGCGATAAGTGCGACTTTATCTGTATCATTGAGTAGCAAGCCAGTATCAATGGTCATTGCTAAAGCAGGATCTAAAGATGGTGAAGCGTGAAGACCTTCATTATAATGATCTATGACTTCTTCTAGGGTTTGAAAACGTCCATCATGCATATAAGGCGGTGTCAAAGCAATATTTCTGAGTGTCGTTACCTTCATAGCTCCACGATCCGATTCTAACCCAGTCACGTCATACCTGCCGTTATCGTCATACAGCGTATCCAGCCCATTATTCATGTATTCTTGAGAACTAAAGTTCTTACCTCCGTGGCAATGGCCACAATCTGCACCTGATGTCTGTGGAAAGAATGGATTGTATTCTTCAAAGAAAAGCTCCATGCCTAATTCTTCTTCTTCAGTAAATGTAGCCTCCCCTTCAATATATAGGTCATATTTACTGCGGTAAGAAACAATACTATTCATGAACTGCTCAAGCGCCAAACTGATACGGTACGATGTAATGTCATCAGTACCAAAGGCTCGGAAAAATTGGTGCGTATACAAGGTATCTTGTTCCAATTTTTCCACAACATTCTCAAGAGTTTCATTCATCTCAATAGGGTCCTGTATCGGCATAATACTCTGCTCTCGCAACTTTTCGGCGCGGCCATCCCAGAAATAACCGTTCGTATTCCAGAGCATGTTAACCGCACTCATTGCCTGCCGATGACCCATCGAACCATCAATACCGACAGAAAATCTATTCGTATCCGTGAAAGCATTTTCCTGTTTGTGACAGGACGCACAGGCCATAGAATTATCACCCGAAAGACGTGTTTCATAAAACAACATGCGGCCGAGCTTCACGCCTTGCTCCGTCAATGGATTATCTCCTGGCACTTCAGGAGTTGGTAGACTACCATATTCCAAGGAATATGCGGATGTATCCCAAACGGGCTGCGGCTTCTTAGCACAACCAATAAAGAAGAGTACAGCTATTCCTAAAAGAACTCCTTTATTTAACATATACTTTATGAACGGACGTTCCTCCGTTCGAATACTGAATTCGTAAAAAAAACAAACCGTTTAAGTTTAAGTTCACTCGATTTTTGCCTTCAGTTACTACCCCGCTAGCAACTTTTCGACCTGCTACATCTAATATATCGTAAGTCCCGCTACCCTCTGCTTCCAAGGTAAAAGCCCCAAATGAAGGATTAGGATATAGGTTTACAGTCGAATTAAGTTCTCTTAATCCTAATGCGGCATTGCCTTCACTTGATGAAAAGACATAATTATTTATGTTGTGTAACACCTGTGCTGCGCCTCCTGTTTCCCCATGACTAATGGGGCCTGATGCCAAGTTTTGACCTCTAAAAAGCTCGTTATAATTTGCAGTTACAGTAATTAAAATAGTATCTGTACCAATGTATTGGCCAGAGGTCGGTAATGTCAAATGAGCATAATTACCGTCTCCTAAACCATGAAATTCAAAGATTTGATTAAAAGTACTTCCTCCAACTCCTTCCGCTGCAATGAAACGGTACCCAGCAGTCCAACCCCAATGCATGGATGGACTTTTCGGTGCTAAAGGATGGTTTGGGTTGTACGTGGTGGGGTCCAGGTGATTCAATGACGAATTTACGCCGATCGCAAAGCGAATACTCTCGATTGAATCAAGAGTAAACGAACCTAGGTTTAGACTGGTCTGATCAAATCCATCCACCAAGGCTAGTACTGTTGAAGTGTCGCTCGTTGCACCGTCATGGACGAGAATTATCTCATCCATGTAGTATTGAATTCTATTGATTTTAAATTGATTTCCTAAATTATTGACGCCTTCAATGCCCGCTGCACAAGTATCAAGACCAATTTTGTGATCAATAGTCAAAATCACGGTCTTGCTCTGAGCCATGAGTACATTTGAGATAAGCGCTGCACTGAGTAAGTAGAGAATTTTTTTCATTAGTGGGGTGTATTGAATGTTGCTGTCCGAAGATACATTATTTATACCTTTACGCTTCAAGGGAGGCACCTTATACCCTTGAGATGCTTCTCTTCTAAATCTATTTCACTATGAAAACAAAAGAAGAGATTGTAACGAATTGGCTCGTGCGCTACACCGGCGTCCCTTTAGATGAATTTGGAGCCTACATACTGCTTACTAACTTCCAACATTACGTTGATATTTTCGCCGCTCTAACAGGAGCGGAAATTCAAGGCAGAGGAAAAAGTATGACTAGTGCCACTCATGACGGGATAACCATAATAAATTTCGGTATGGGTTCGCCAAATGCAGCAACAGTGATGGATCTACTTAGTGCTATAGAAACCAAATCGGTATTATTTTTAGGCAAGTGCGGTGGACTCAAGAAAAGAAACAATATTGGTGATCTAATCCTCCCCATTGGTGCTATTCGAGGAGAAGGAACATCGAACGACTATTTTCCTCCAGAGGTCCCTGCAATGCCTTCATTCGCCCTTCAAAAAGCCGTAAGTACTACCATTCGTGATAATAATATTAATTATTGGACCGGAACTGTGTACACAACAAACCGAAGAGTTTGGGAGTTTGACAGTAAATTCAAAAAGTACCTTAAAAAGGTTCGCGCTTACGCGATAGACATGGAAACAGCAACCTTATTTACGGTCGGGTTCCACAACAAAATACCAACAGGAGCGCTTTTGCTGGTAACGGATCAGCCAATGATTCCTGATGGGGTAAAAACCATGGAAAAAGACGCTGTCAATTCAAAACTTCACGACGAACGACATGTGCAGATAGGCATTGATTCGCTTAAGCAACTCATGAATAACGGAGAAACGATCCGGCACTTAGTCTTTTAAGACCTCACGCGCTCACACATGTACTACAAGCGCCTTTTGCTGAAATATTTATTTCTTGAAAGGGAAGCTGTGCGAGACTAGATTTTAATTGATCTGAAATTTCGATGCACTCAACGCCACCACAAGAAGAGCATTTTAGATGAAGGTGCTCATGATTATGTACCTGTTCAGTGCAACCAAAACATCGTGCATAAAACGACTCCCCGTTCTCTTCGTAAGCTTTATGGATTAATCCGTATTCGGTAAGCGTAAGAAGCGTTCTATAAAGAGTAGTTCGATCGAATTCGTGCAAAGCATTTTGCATTGTGCTATACGATTGGGCAACTGTAGACTGGCTTAAAGAATCCAATACTGCGACACGAATTTTAGTTTTTCGTAAGTTGAACTGTTTCAATGTTTCTTCGCTCGTCATTCTAAAAATATTGCAACCACCCCAAGGTAATATTACGTCCTAATGCATCCGCAAAATAACGCTGTCTATTTAAATAATCGCGATAGGTTGTATTCATCATATTCTCAATACCGACTCTTATTTTCGGCTCATTTTTCCACCCTTTAAAGGTACCACTTAAAGATAGGTTCCAAAGATGATATCCGTCTGGCGGTGGTGCTAAGTCTAAACTGGGATCCCAGTTCCATTGTGTCGCTGAAAATCGATGATTCAGAGAAACCGCAAGGTTTCTCCACTCCTTCCATTCAGCAATCTCATAATGTAATTCATTCACTCCGCTTAAAGGAGGTATAAAATTCAATGGTAGATTTTCAGAGCGATTACGAGCAAAAACATAGGACCAGTTCGACTCCAACTTCCAGCGATTGCTTAAGGTATATCTAAACTTTGCGTCACTACCATAAAGGAATGCATCACACTGCTCGTAGGTGAAAACAGGGAATGCACCGCGAATGGTTAATCTATACTCTTGAGACGGCTGTAAATATATATAACCGCTAAAAAGATGTCCAAAGCCGTTTAGATCCAGATGGAATCGATCACCCATGAGTCCACGTAAGTGTAATGAACCTTTTAAACCTTGTTCTTGATTCAAATCTATCGTACCCTCTTCAATACCACTAACTCCTTGATGTAAACCAAAAGAATACAGTTCATTTATTTCTGGTGGCCTTTGCTTGAAAGCTATCTCGCCGAGAAGTTGCCATCTTTTATCCAATGGTACAGTCCCGCGTGCTAGCAATGCAATACTGTGGTATCTATCTGTAAAACGTTCTATTTCCCGAGGCTGTGTACTGGTTAAACGCACCACATTCCGCGCCACATAATCATATCGAGCGCCCGTCTCCAACTTGAATTTACGCTCCTGAATCTGATACGACATAAAAACACCATTAGTGAATGACGTATAGTTAGGTAGAAGCGGGAGAATTCCTGTTTCAGGCAAATTCCAGTTGTTTTTACCTGAAAACTGGTAGCCCATTTCAATATTATTTTCTATCGACCAAACCGCCTCATTTTGAAGGTTATATTGAAGTAAACTCAACGCAGGTTTGACACTACGACCACTACGTCTTATATCAAACTCACGACGTTGGTTCCGCTGTAGAGCCGTATTTATTTCAAGTTTCCCCGTTTGAAGTTTAAAGGCTAGGGCTGATTTTAATTGGTGGTGTTTTACTTCTTGGCGTGGAGCATCTATGCTGTACGAAAATGTGGTATCAGTATAAAATGGTTCGGAACGATTAAAAGCGGCTTGTAAGTCACTTAAATTCCCAATATGACTTCCCCGTAATATTCCGAATTCAGCACCATAATAATTGTAAAAAATGTTCCATTCTACCCGAGTGAATTGCTTGTTAAATTCGGCATTTAAATGGTTTTGCTGGGTACCTGTATTATTCAAAAAATAATTAGGCGCACTTCGATCACCCATACGTTTCAATGTACCCCCTATTCTCCACTGATATCGTTTCATTCCCCTGTAAATCTGAGCATTTACAGTACCTCCTCTCCCATTTTCCTCTACCGTAGAGGCAACTTTTCCATGGAGGTGTGGATCAAAAGAAATAGGGCTTGGCTGCAAGAGAACTACTCCACCCATGTGACTACCTGGATAACGAATAATCCCCGAGCCGGAAACTACGCTGACTGTTGCTGCAGCGTTTATATCTATTTCAGGACTGTGATCTGTTCCCCATTGCTGACCCTTATGAACAACCCCATTGTTCACAATAGTCGTTCTATTTCCAAATAGTCCCTGTAAAATTGGCGATCCAATATCCGCTCCATTAGAGATGGTGCCTACTCCTGACATCTGTTCGAGGGCTGCAGCTAACGATTTATGGCTATTCGCTTCTATTACCAGATTACCCAGGCTTCGATCGTCTAAAGCATCATCGTGATGATCGTGTACATCTACCTCGTGCAACATATTTTGGTGATGCTCAAGAGAAACCGTTAAAGCGGTATCCTTTTTTAAGCGTAAAAGCAAACGTCGGGTAGGACAACCGACATGCCGTAATACGACATGATAGTCTCCAAAGCAGATTTTATCGAATTGAAATTGACCATTTTTATCCGTCCAAACTTCTTGACCAAGCTCCTGAAGGTATACGCTTACCTCCTCCATCGGAGTCTCGTCGTGCGCATCAATCACGACTCCACTAATGGTACTTAAACAAGTTTGGGCAGCTGCTGGAAGCAACCACCCAAAACTCAAAAATAATAGCAGCTTAACTTTATTTAATATCAATTTCAAAAACAACTTCTATATCTGTTTCACCGCCTGCGTTAGTAATGTCGCCATCGCTAACTCCAGCCGCCGTTTTAATAGGCTCATGTCGGAGTGTAATGGTGTAGTCCTCCGACCCGCTTGAACCTGTGGTTAATTCAAACACTAAACCAACTGGGTTCCCGTCACTATCCTGGTCATTATATGTAAATATACTTTCGCCTGTACTAGAAAAGAAAAACTGGTGTTCATCCGCTTCATCAAATACTTCCGCAGTTATATCTTCTGCAGGAGTCTCAATCTCGTTTAAAAGCGATAAGCTGCCCGAGTATACTGTATTTGATTCTAGGGAATCAACAGAAATTACTGGTGCCGATCCTCCATCGCCGTCCATATCGACATAACTCAATATAGCGGAAGAAGTGGGGCCAACTAAATCAACGGTAAACGTTGTAATCAACTCTTCTTCATTGGGATTAGTTGGATCAGCCGGCTCACAAGAGTATAAAGCGAGCGCAAGAATCGGTAAAACTTTGTGGGTCATTTTCATTTTATAAGGTTTTAAATCAAGACAAATATACTGAAAATGCAACGTTGTTGCAATAAGGAATATTGATTATTCCTGTTTTTAATTAAAATTTTTGACCTCAAAAAAAAACCAGCGCTTAGCGCTGGTTTAGAAGATAATTGCAGAGAGGAAGGGATTCGAACCCTCGATAGAGTTGCCCCTATACCAGCTTTCCAGGCGGGCCCTTTCAACCACTCAGGCACCTCTCTAACAGATCGACGAAATTAATTGAAAACTTATGAATAGCAAGGCGTTTACGATAAATAAAAGGCGTATTTTTGATTAGTGTAAATAGTACACTTAATATGCGTTTAAAGGTCCTCTTTGCTGTCTTTAGTATCGCACTATCCTCACAACTAAAAGGACAGAGCGACACCTATTTTGTCTTGCCTCCACTTTATGAATGGGAAGCAGGTGACCATGATATCTACTTGCATATCAGCACAAATGAACCAAGCGCATCCGTTTGGATTTACAATAGCGATACTTCTTATTCACAAAACATTACCGTAACCTCGGGAAGTGTTGGCACGGTCAGTTTTACGAATCCAGTGGCTGGGTTACTGAGTACTTATGGTGCTAGAGAATTGAATTGGTCGAATTCTAAGCGCTACAAAGATGCCTTATTCATTGAATCTTCTGCACCGGTAACGGTCACTGAGCAGATTGTTGAGCCCTTTAATCAAGACATCATCACCGCAAAAGGTAGAAATGCGATGGGTACTGAATTTTATGTGGCGTCTCAAACGCTGATCACAACCACCGTAAGCGGTGCGTTTTTAGGATATCATGGCATGCATTACATCAGCGTAGTTGCCACTGAGAATAATACTCAAGTTAGATTTAAAGCACCCACAGGTAGTGTTTTTGACAACGGCTCAGATAGCGTCCTGTTCACTTTAGACAAAGGGCAAAGTTGGGTTTCCACCATGGAAGACGACGACGCTTTATTAGGTACGCACATTACAGCAAGTAAACCCATAGCCGTAACTGCTGGTGGCAATCACCTAAAAAATTCCAGCGCAAATCATGGCGATGCGGGGATTGACCAGGTTACTCCTATTGAACATTTAGGGACAAAGCATGTGGTCTTGAGAGGACTGGCAAATTATCCCAACGATTACTTCATGTATATCGCGACCAAAAACGGCACAAACATAACTGTCGATGGTGTTTCCATACTGAATAATGCGAATGCAGGAAGATCAGGGACTTTCAGTATGCAGGGCAACTCGAATCAACCGGGCAAACCCTTCGTAATTGAAAGTAACCACCCTATTTATATTTTTCAAGTAACCACTGGTGCCATCACACACGAACCAGAACAGGGAATGGCACAGATTCCCCAAGTAGAATGTACTGGATCCACTTACATACGCTACAATAGAGCTTCTGGGCTATCAACAGCCGTACTGGTAACCATCCCTAGTGATGCAGTCAATGATTTAGAATACAATGGTGTGAGCGTTACACAAAACTTAAATATAGCAATACAGCAAAGTAGCTATGACCCCTCTTGGTCAGGGGTATACATTCCTTCTTCTATACTAACGAATAACTTTACTCTCGAATGCCCCACTGCTTTCCACGTAGGAATACTCGCTGGGCAAGGGAATACGACAGGATTGTTTGGATATATTAGTGGCTTCGACGACAATTTAAAATTGCTTGATCCAACTTCCGCATCTTCAGTATCGGCTATAGATTTAGGTGATCAATGCGGCGATTCTATACCCTTAGTGTTCTCTTTTACTTCGTGTACCGACAGTATTTCAGTAGTGGGAGCAACGATACTGGAAGGAAACGGAACCATCGCAGATCCTAATATCAAAGACTCTATACTGTACCTCCTACCCGATGGAGATTATTCAGGTCCGTTTCAGGTTCAAATTACTGTCGCTGATAATCAAGGTGCAACGGATTCATTGACCTTTATTCTGAATTATTTAGGTGCGGATTATGACCCTATCACTGTACCTAACTTTATAACTCCGAATGCAGACTACATTAATGATAACTGGTCCATTGTGACATCGGAAAATCTCGATGTATTTAACCTTAACCTTTATAGCCGCTGGGGAACGCTCATCTACAGCACCGATACTCCAACTTTCGAGTGGAATGGCAGAACACCGGAAGGCACTTTTGCTGCGCCCGGCGTCTATTTTTATGCAATCCAAACCACTTTCAGATGTGGAACCTTGAATAAGGCAGGCGCATTACACCTCATCGATTAATGATGGCCCCTTATTACATCAAAGGATATTTAACTAGACCCGCTCTATTGGGGCGTTTTGGCTTACTCTTCATAGGGTGCTTTTTTTCCTCGATGCTGAAGGCGCAGAGTGATACTTATTTTGCATTACCGCCGCTTTATGAATGGCAGGGCGGACAACACACCATCGATTTACAGTTTAGTGCCTCCTCTTCAACTTCGAACGTATGGATTTACAATAGTGATACCAGCTACTCGCAAAATTTAGTAGTCACACCTGGCGCGTTAGTAACCACGTCTTTAACGAATGTAATTAGCGGTTTATCGAGCACATATGGTGCTAGGGAATTAACGTGGTCGAACTCGAAAAGATATAAAGATGCCTTGTTCATTGAAGCTTCTCAGCCTGTAACGGTCACTGAACGTGTCAAACATCAGTTTAATCAAGACATTATAACCGGTAAGGGTACTAATGGAATTGGGACCGATTTTTATGTGGCTTCTCAAACCTTAATCCTTAGCACAGTAACTGGTAGCTATACTAGCTACTATGGGAAGCACTATGTAAGTATTGTAGCATTAGAAGACAGTACAGAAGTTTTGATTAAAGCTCGACCGGGAAATGTATTTGATAACGGGAGTGATTCCGTTGCTTTTATACTGGACCAAGGACAGAGTTGGGTAAGTACAATGGCAGATGATGATGTATTGCTTGGTACACGAGTTACTTCTTCTAAACCAATTGCAGTAACTGCAGGCGGAAACCACCTCAAAAACTCAAGCGGAAATCCCGGAGATGGAGGAATTGATCAAGTCACCCCGGTAGAACACCTAGGTCTAAAGCATGTCGTTCTTCGAGGACGAAGCACCTATCCTCAGGATTATTTTATGTACATCGCTACAGAAGACAACACTAATATCACTGTTGATGGTGTCTCCGTGCTTACGAATGGTTCAAAAGGCGCTTCAGGCACGTACAGCTTACCAGGCAATGCAAACCCCGGTAAACCCTACGTCGTAGAAAGCAACTTACCCATTTATGTTTTTCAAGTCACTACGGGTGTTGCAAATGGGAGCCCGGAACAGGGTATGGCACAGTTACCGCACATTGATTGCACAGGCTCTACGTTTATACGTTACAGTCGAGCCTCGGGATTAACGACTTCTGCGCTGGTTACTATACCTTCAAATGCCGTCGCCAACCTCAATTATAATGGTGCGCCCATAACTTCAAATACAAACATTACCGTACAACAAAGCACTTACGACCCCAGTTGGAGCGGGGTGTATATTGGGTCAAATGTTCTCTCGAATAACTTCACTCTAGATTGCATTACGCCGTTTCATCTTGGAATTCTGGCTGGACAAGGGTCAAACACCGGACTTTATGGATACATCAGTGGATTTGATGATGATTTCAAATTATTAGATCCATTTACCGCGCTACCTGTAAATGACGTTCCGCTTGGAAATTTATGCGCTACTCCAATACCGCTTTACTTTAAATATCTAAGTTGTGTAGATAGTATTAATGTCATTTCAGCCGCCTTAATCCAAGGCCCAGGAACAGTTGTTGACTCGAATGCAAACGACACTATACTTCACGTCATTATGGATCCCGCCTATACCGGAGTAGTGCGAGTCAAAGTAATCGTAGAAGACGGTAGAGGTTATTCAGATTCCATTTTCTATGATTTTGACTATTACGGAGCCTCGTACGAACCCATCTTATTAGATTCAGCAAGCGTATGTAGTACCCAACCGCTCGTTTTACAAATAGAAAACGCAGGCCCCGGACTGAGCTACCTTTGGTCAAATGGAGATACCACAGAAAGTACAACGGCGTATGATCCGGGTTGGCTTTGGGTAACTGTTGATTTAGGCGATTGCCAATTCACCGACAGTATCTTCTTAGTCAACGCATCCCTTTTTGAGCCGCCTTACCGCGACACGGCCTACTGTGATTCGCTTTTCGTAGATTTTTCGGATCCTATTCTAAATACCTTGTATTGGACAACGCTCGATACCACCAGTACTGAGCTCTGGTTAGATTCTACCGCGGTTTATCCATATGTTGCTACTGACATTGGTGGGTGTGTTTCAAAAGACAGCCTTTACTTCCGATTAATTCCTGAGCCGTATATAGACGAAGGTTTTGGGTGTCCAAATTACACACTAACTGCTGTTGGGTATACAGCCTTTATCGCGATGGAATTGGGAGATGTAACCTACTCCTCTCCTCAAATTGATACCCTATTCCCTTTTGCTGGATCACACAACTTGACGCTTATTGCGCTGGACAGCTGTAATAATCTTGATACCATTACGCGTATTCTTGAAGTAGATTGTTTGGATAACATGCTCATGTATGTACCTACAGCCTTTTCTCCTAATGGTGACGGCATAAATGACACCTATTGCATATCAAGTTCACTACCCACACGCACGACTTACGCCATCTTCGACAGGTGGGGCAATGAGTTATTCTCCGGTAGAGCAGACGAATGTTGGGACCCGAACGCTTTAGGACAGCTGTTATCGACCAGTAGATTATCACTACGCACTTTTACAAGACTACCCTCAAACGAATTACACATAGATGAATTCACCATACACGTTCTGCCCTAACCAAAGCTACTCTAGTAAGGTAGTTTGATACGTATCGAACTAGTGGTTGTTCATTATTATTCTCATTAATATCCGTTCGAAAATCCAATGGTACTAAGGGCACTCACTCTGTATGTCAAAATATGAGCATAAAAGTCTGATTATTAGTACTTAAATGATGTTCCTGGACTATGAAGAAGTGTTAACAAAGACTGGTTTAATCCAAGTTTAGCATTTCGCTATTTAGTGTATTTTAGATATAGTTTGAAATAAACACATGTCACACCTAGATACCGCTATTGTAATTGCCTGGCCCGAATGTACCGCGCGTGCAGATGAGAGTCTTGCAATCTTTTTAAAGAAAGCTGGGGTCCTTAAAAACCTCAATATGCGTGTCGGTCATGCGGCAATTTGTCTGATCAATCCACAATCAAATGAGGTGCTCTATTATGACTTCGGTCGTTACATCACCCCACGCGGTTTCGGTAGAGCTAGAAACAAATACACTGATCCCAATTTAACACTTCGAACGAAGGCCGTTTTTGATGAGGACCGTGATTTGCAAAATGTCGAAGAAATTGCCGTAGAATTGGACAGTATTTCAAAATACACACATGGATGCGGCCCTCTCGTATTTTCCGTTAGTAAAACCATCAACTATATCAAAGCAAAGTCTTATGCCGATGATATGATTCAGAAAGGGCACTTTCCTTATAATGGTTTATATAAATCTGCCAGCAACTGCGCTCGCTACGTCACGGAAACGATGAAAGCAGCAAATGAAGACGGGACCGTTGGTACTAAGTTAAAGTATCCGCTCACGGTGCGCCCTACCCCATTATTTAATGTTGTTGCAGCTAAATCGCAAGACACCATTTATAGCTTTGAAGGCGGTACCCTGCAGTATTTAGACAAATCACGTCGTCACAGTATATCAGATTTAAGCGCAGGCCTGCTGGAGAGCGCCTTAAGTAAATACACCAATACACGGCCAGATGACCAAATTCATGGTGATATAGAAGAGCCTAAGCGCCCTGTGCAACTGCCAGCACATGCGCAATGGTTGGGCGGACTAGGCGAAGGCGCATGGTTTGTTGTTGATGCCTTAGACAAGCATAGTTTTAAGGGCAGTAAATATGCCAAAGACGGTACGCTAGAGCATGAAGCAAAATATGTAAACGAACATATTTCGCTGCCGAAAAATCCAGTAGTCACCTACACTTCCCATCATGGCTTTTTCTCTATTAGCATTGATGATGTGGTGCACAGGTTTTACCAGCAGAAATAGGTCTGTCAATTTTTTAAGCATAAAAAAAGCCGCCCAAGAATTGTGCGGCTTTTTCATTAAGTATCTCCCCTGCTAGAAATCGACTTTGTAGTAGAATACAGGGAATAAACCGAGCTGGTAATTTTCCTGAACTCTATCACCTTGATCTCTTTCTGGAATATAAGTTAGCGTTAGAATATTCTTATTATCCGTAATGTTCGAGATATCCAAAGCGAACTCATGCGAGAGTTTAGCATAATTCCATTTGTATCCAACCTTTAAATCTAATCTGAAATAGGCATTATACTGCTCTGTATTAAAAGTGGCATCATTGATATATTCTATCTCTGACATTTCAGTAGACTTATCTTCGTCAACCGTTCCAAACCATCTACCGCCTATAGTACTGACCTTAGTACCTAAGTTTAGAATACCGTAATCCCCTACAGGAATATTACGCGCCAAAATCAGGTTCATCGCATAACGCCCATTGAAGAGTGTGTTTACCCACCTATCGTCTGCACTACCAG
>Ga0213863_10000773_pt1 | contig 23897 bp, 22 predicted proteins | sample PICome_8_FD_160128 | JGI IMG/M metagenome (GOLD analysis project Ga0213863, IMG submission 160128) | Coastal seawater microbial communities near Pivers Island, North Carolina, United States - PICO497 | ecosystem: Environmental > Aquatic > Marine > Coastal | place: USA: North Carolina... | reverse complement strand
AATGTTACCAGCTATTGCTGCTTGTCCTCCAAAGATCTTTACTCCTAGTCGTTTCGATTCTGATTCTCTACCATTCTTCGAACTACCTACTCCTTTTTTATGTGCCATGATTCTATGGTTTTAAAATTGAAATTTTTATTTACTTAATACCTCTATTAATTCTGCTTTCTTTAAAGAAGTGTATCCTGAGATCCCTTTTTCTTTAGCCAAAGCCTTTAATTGAGCTACGGTCATAGAACTTACATCAGTAGATGTTGTTTCCTTTGCTTCAGCTTTAGGAGCTTTTGCTACTTTTTCTTCCTTTTTAGGAGTAGCTGCCTTTTTTGCCGGAGCTTTCTTCGCACCTGATGCAGCAATACTCTCTATTTGAATTTCGCTTAAATACTGACGATGTCCGTTTTTCTTTTTGTAACCTTTTCTTCTTTTCTTTTTGAAAACAATTACCTTATCACCTTTAAGGTGACCTAAAATTTTGGCCGTTACTTCGGCTCCTTCTATAGCTGGGGCGCCAATAGTTACATTTTTATCATCGTCTAAAAGCATTACTTTGTTGAAAGTTACTTTAGAACCTTCTGCTTCTTTTAAACGATGTACGTATACTTTTTGGTCTTTTGCTACTTTAAACTGCTGCCCTGCTATCTCTACAATTGCGTACATACTATTATGTTTGTTGTTAGCTATAATTAAATTTTACAAATTCGTAAACTGAAAATGCGGGTGCAAATATACTTTTATTTTTAAGATAAAGCAATAGCAAATTGTCAAAAAAAAAAGTTACTGCAGTTAATTAAAAGATTGTTCCTATTTTTGATTAAAATTGTTTTATACTTTCCCATTTATTGTAACAAAATACAATAGTAAGCGTCAAACGATGTAATAAAATATTATAACTAAAAATTTAATCAATGAAAAGAAGTATCCTAACACTGATAGCAGTGTTTTTATTAGTATTTTCTTCCAATGCACAAAAAGTTGAATTTGAAGAATATGATTTAAGTAATGGCATGCATGTTATCTTGCATCAAGATAATTCTGCTCCAGTAGTTACAACATCTGTTATGTATCATGTAGGAGCCAAAGATGAACAACCAGACAGGACAGGAATGGCTCACTTTTTTGAGCACTTACTCTTTGAGGGCACAAAGAACATCAAAAAAGGTGAGTGGTTTAAATTAGTTTCTTCAAATGGAGGGAAAAACAATGCAAATACAACTGATGATCGAACTTATTATTATGAAGTATTCCCTTCTAACAAATTAGAATTAGGACTATGGCTTGAATCTGAAAGGTTATTGCATCCAATTATCAAACAGGAAGGTGTTGATACTCAAAACGAAGTTGTTAAAGAAGAAAAAAGATTACGAGTAGACAATCAACCCTACGGACGGTTTTTAGAATATGTTAAACAAAACATGTTTAAAAAACATCCTTACAAAGGAACTACCATTGGTAAAATGGCTCATCTTGATGATGCTACTTTAGAGGAGTTTTTAGCGTTTAATAAAAAATTCTACGTCCCTAACAATGCTACTCTAGTAGTTGCGGGTGATATAGACGTTCCCTCTACAAAAAAATTAATTGAAGATTATTTTGGACCTATACCAAGAGGAAAAGATATTGAAAGAAATTTCCCGAAAGAAGACCCTATTACTGAGACCATTGAAGCGAAGGGGTATGATGCAAATATCCAAATACCAGCAATTATGGCAGCTTATAGAACTCCTTCTATGAAAACAAGAGATTCTCGAGTTTTAGATATGATTTCAAGTTATTTTAGTAGTGGAAAAAGTTCAATTCTTTATAAAAAATTAGTTGATACAAAGAAAATGGCACTTCAAGTTGGTGCTATTAATTTGAGTCAAGAAGATTATGGAACATATATCTTATTTGGTTTACCTCAAGGCGAAACTAAGTTAGCCGATATTATTTCAGAAATTGATGAAGAAGTGTTAAAAATGCAAACTACCTTAATTTCCGAAAAAGCCTATCAAAAACTTCAAAATCAATTTGAAAATAATTACGTTGATTCTAATTCAAGTGTTGAAGGTATTGCTAACTCACTTGCGAGATATAATGTTTTATATGGCAATACAAATCTAATAAATACTGAAATTGATATTTACAGATCAATAACTAGAGAAGAAATTAGAGATGTTGCAAAAAAATATCTCAATCCAAACCAACGTTTGATTTTAGAATATTTACCTGAATCAGCAAAAAAATAAATAAAAGACATTAAGATTATGAAAACAAAAATTTTATCATTAGTAGCCATATTAGCAATGTCTTTTACCTCCATTGCTCAAATAGACAGAAGTAAAATGCCTGAGCCAGGGCCAGCTCCTAAAGTTAAATTAGGGGAATCAAAAAAATTTATTTTAAAGAACGGATTAACAGTAATTATGGTTGAAAATCATAAGCTCCCAAGAGCATCTGTTAACTTAACGATAGATAATTATCCTTCTTTTGAGGGAGATAAAGCTGGAGTATCCTCAATGATGGGAAGTCTTTTAGGCAGAGGAACTACAAATATCTCAAAAGATGAATTTAATGAAAGAGTTGATTATTTAGGGGCTTACCTAAGTTTTTCAAGTGGGGGGGCTTATGGAGCTTCTTTAAAAAAGTATTTCCCTGAAATTTTAGAATTGATGGCTGATGGTGTTAAGAATTCAAAGTTTACTCAAGAAGAATTTGACAAAGAACAGAGGATTACATTAGATGGAATTAAAAGTAATGAAAAAAGTGTGACTTCAGCTGCAAGAAGGGTTGAAAATGCTTTAACTTTCGGTAAAGAACATCCTTATGGAGAGTTTATTACAGAGGAAACCGTAAATAACATTACACTTAAAGATGTAGAAAACAGATATAAAAATTACTATAAACCAAACAACGCCTATTTAATTATCATAGGAGATATAAATCCAAAGAAAATTAAAAAAATGGTGAAAAAGCTTTTTAGTGATTGGAAGTCTGGAAATATTCCCGAGTATACCATGCCTAAAGTTAACAATGTTGAAACTACAGAAATTGATTTTATTAATATGGACAATGCTGTACAATCTGAAATTGCAGTTATTAATAGTTTAGATCTTACTTTGGGAGATAAAGATTATTATGCAGCATTATTGGCAAATCAGATTCTTGGAGGAGGAGGAACTGCTAGGTTGTTCCAAAATTTACGTGAAGACAAGGCATACACCTATGGTTCGTATTCTAGAGTTAGACAAAGTAGGTATGTGGGAACTTTTAAAGCTACTGCTAGTGTTCGTAATATGGTAACGGATAGTTCTGTTGTTGAAATTCAAAAAGAGATTAACAAAATTCGTTATCAGAAAGTTTCAGAACAAGATTTAAGAGATGCTAAAGAATTGTACATTGGAAATTTTGTAATGGAGGTTCAAAAACCAGCAACAGCAGCTAGGTATGCATTAAATAGAGAATTGAATAATCTGCCCGAAGATTATTATGAAACTTATCTGGAAAAAATAAATGCTGTAACAGTTAATGATGTTCAAGACGCAGCAATTAAATACTTTAAAGGTGATAAGGCAAGAATTATAATTACTGGAAAAGGAATTGATGTTTTAAAAAATTTAGAAAAAAACTCAGATTATAAAATTAACTACTTTGATAAGTTTGGGAACCCTTCAGAGAAACCTGAAATGACATTACCAATACCTGAAGGAATGACTGCAACAGCTGTTGTAAACAAGTACTTTGAAGCTATTGGAGGGAAGGAAAAAGCAATGGCTGTAAAAACCACAATGATGGTTTCTAACGCAACTATTCAAGGAACACCTTTAGTTATGACAACTAAAGCATCCGCTCCTAACAAAACTTTAATGACAATTTCTGTAATGGGTAACACAATGCAGAAAGTAGTTTTTGATGGAGAAAAAGGATATCAAGAGGTGCAAGGCAGAAAAACGGATATGAAACCTGAGGATATTACTGAAGGAAAAGAGGCAAATGCTATCTTTAATGATTTAAATTACACTTCTGGAAAACTAACAAGAATTGAACCTATAGATGGTAAAAATACTATTGTTTTAAAAATCGGTAATGAAGAGATTTTTTATGATATGACTTCAGGCTTAAAAGTAAAAGCAATAAAAACAGTGAAAACACCAGACGGTAAAGAAGTAAAAGTTCCTACGACATTCGGAGATTATAAGCCTGTAGAAGGTATTATGTTTCCTCATTCTATTGAAATAAAATCAGGTCCAATGAATTTAAATTTCAAAATCTCAGAAATTAAGATCAATGAAGGTGTAGAAGACAAAGATTTCGAATAATTTTCTTCAAAACACAACAATCATAAAAGGCTGCAGTTTTATAAACTGTGGCTTTTTTATTTTACTTTATTTACAATATAGATTCCTGTTAGAATAATTACACCAGCTAATAACTGAAGATAACTCACTTTTTCTCCGTCAATAAATCCCCAAATAATTGCAACTATTGGAATTAAATACGCAACTGAAGTAGAAAAAACAGGTGTAGATATTTGTATTAATTTATTAAACATAATTTTTGCTAAACCTGTACCTACTACCGAAAGTACTATTAAATACATTATGGAAGTATTTGTTTCAGGAGTAAATTCTACTGATGAGAAAAATCCTGAAAACGCCAGTATGATAAATACAGGAATAATCAATAAAATAAAGTGCCCAGCAGTAATACTCATCGCAGGAATATCTGATAAATATTTTTTAATAATATTCACATTAAAAGCGTATCCTAAAGAAGCTGTAAGAACAAAAATGGTATACCAATAATTCTGATTGGGATTTAAAGAGGAGCTTTCTAAAATTAACATAATTGTTCCTACCAAGCCAATAAGTACTCCAACTAATTGAACTCTTTTAAATACAACTCCAAAAAACAATGTAGCTACAATAAGCGTATTTAATGAGGTTAAAGAGTTTAATATAGATGCTACAGAGCTATCTATGCCTGTGATTGCAAAAGCAAAAAAGAATGCAGGAAATAAAGTGCCTAATAAAGAACTAACAACAATATACTTCCATTGATGTTTTTGAATTTTTTTTAAACTCCTAAAACCAATTAATAGTATAAATACTCCAGCAATAAATGTTCTTAAAGCTCCTAATTGAATAGGAGTTAGACCAACTAATGATTTTTTAATCAGAATAAAAGAACTTCCCCAAATTATTGCTAAAACAATCAGATAAATCCATTTTTTATAATCGTTACTCATTATCCTCTATTTAGTGTTACACAAAAATGGAATAAATCTTAAGATATAAATCATTAATTGCATAAATTTGTATGATTAAGTGATCACAAAAAACAATCATGAACAAAAAAGCAATTTTTCTATTAGTCACATTTTGCGTTATTTTAATTATATCTTGTTCTATTAAAAGTGAAAAGGGAGATCCTAAAAACTTAAAAAATGATGTTCCTGGAATGGCTAAAACAGAAACTATTTCTCTAGCTATTTCTGGGATGACCTGTGAAATTGGTTGTGCTAAAACAATTCAATCTAAGCTTTCAAAAAAAGAAGGTGTTTCAGATGCAGAAGTAGTTTTTACAGACAGTATTGCAACTATTACATTTGATAGTAATAAAACCTCTACAGAAGATCTAAGCTCTTTTATTAATGGAATTGCAGGAGGTAATCTTTATACTGCCTCTGAAATCAAATCTAAGAAATAATCATAATTTAAACTCATTATAAAGAAAAGGCTTCTAATCATAGAAGTCTTTATTAGTTGTTTTTGATTTATCTTTGCACAAATATTCAGACAGATGAAAAATCGATTTCCAACGATCGTTAAAATCACGTTAGCAAGTCTTTATCTAATCTTTTTAGCTGGGTCTATTGTAAGAATGACTGGCTCTGGAATGGGATGCCCAGATTGGCCAAAATGTTTTGGGTATTATGTCCCGCCAACTTCCGAAGAACAAATTACATGGCAGCCAAATTCTACCTATGAAGAAGGCATAATTATCATTAAAGACGAAGTGCTGTTTGTAGCTGAAAAAGAAGTAAAAACTAATTCAGTTTTTAATGAAAAAAACTGGAAAGATTACACCAAACACGAGTATGCAACATTTAATAAATTTCATACCTGGGTAGAATACATTAATAGGCTAGTTACTGTTGTATCTGGCTTTATCTTTCTTTTTCTAATAGTTGTATCATTAAAATTTAGAAAAGAAAATAAGTGGATTCCTATTATTGCATTTTCTGCATTTTTCTTCATGCTTGTTGAAGCTGTCTTGGGTAAAATGGTTGTGGATAGCAACTTAAAACCCACAATGATTACTATTCATATGGTTATTGGACTTGTTATTATTGGTCTCATTTTAAGGATATTGTTTATAATTCAAGAAGAAAGAATCAATTTTAAATACAACTCATTGTTTAATAAACTATTAATAATATCTGTATTATTTTCTTTGATTCAAATAGCAATGGGAACCCAAGTTCGTCAATTTATTGACGAGCAAGTAAAATTATTTGGTTTTGAAAATAAAGAATATAGTTTAATGAATCCAAGTTTTAAATTCTACTTTCACAGGTCTTTTACAATAGCAATTATCTTAGTAAATTTTGGGTTATTTTATCTAAACCAAGTGCATGATTTAGGATATAAGCTAGTAAAATGGATATTGCTACTGTTATTCTTTGAAACTATTACTGGAATTTTAATGTATTATGCAGAATTCCCGTTGGGAACACAAGCTATTCACTTACTTTCTGGAGCTTTATTGTTTGGTGTACAGTTTTATTTATGGATGCAGAGTAGAAAACAGTTATTGAAATAAAAAAGAGTACATGTTATAAAACATGTACTCTGTTATTAACTAACCTTTTTCACATAAACTTTTTTTCAATGAAGACTTTAAAAAAGTTTCATGTTGCTAATTTAATTTGTTTTTAAAAATTCAGAATGCGTATTTATACTTGTTTTAAAAAACAAGTATATACACTTACTCTTCCCAATTAAAAGTCTCAATTAAATGAAGAATGTCTTTTTTGATATAATCAACTGCTGGTAGCACAGAATCATAATTAGGCTTTATCTTAAAATAGAGCGCTCCTTTTATAAAATGATTGATGCTGTCTGTAATATGAAATTGAAGCTGAGATGCAGCGTTCCCTGTAATATTGTGCAGAGTTGCAAACACTTTTTTCTGATTGTTTAAGTAGTCATTTGAGGTAATTTGCTCGGCTTTTGATGTATGCTTGAAAACAAGTTTTTCTGACTCTATTAATAACTCCCTTAAGTTATTATCAACTTTCCTGTAAGTAACATCTATGGTAGCTTTTAACAATGGGTATTCTATTTTTAACCATTTTTTTGGTATATCTTTTAAAATAATCTTGTTTGATACCTCAAAAGAATACGGTCTAGGTATAGTTAATTTCACGTAAGCTTTCTCCCCATATTCTAGTTTTAAAAATGCTTTTGGTTTAGGTAAATTTTGCTCTGAACACGAGATAAATAAAAGTAAAATAGTAATCCCTAAAAATAGTCTAAACATGTTGTCTTGTTACTTTTAATTGCCTAATACGTTTTCTGTCAATAGCTTCTATAGTAAAAGTATATATATCAAATGTTATCTTTTCTCCTATTTTAGGAAATTTTCCAGAAATTTCAAGTATGAACCCTGCTATTGTTTCCGATTCTCCTTTGTGTTCTTCAAACTTTTCTTCACTTGTATCCTCTAATACTTTACAAAAATCTTTAATGGTAATTTTACCGTCAAAAATATAATTATTAGCATCAATCTTAGAATATGAAAGGTCATCTGTATCAAACTCATCATTAATTTCTCCTACAATTTCTTCTATAACATCCTCTAGGGTAACTAAACCACTTGTTCCCCCATACTCATCGACAACAATGGCTAAATGATTCTTCCTTTCTCTAAATTCACTCAATAAATCGTCTAATTTTTTATTTTCTGGAATAAAAAATGGCTCCCTTAATAATTGCTGCCACTTAAAATTTTTCTTATTTAAATGACCTAATAAATCTTTGGAATATAAAATCCCAATAATATCATCAATTGAATCTTTATATACAGGGTTTCTAGAATACCCATGCTTTAATATTTTGGTAAGAACTTCTTCATAAGTTTCTGTTTCAGATAAAGCAAAAATATCTATTCTAGGTTTCATTATTTGCACCGTTTCAGTTGCTCCAAAACTTACAATACCCTCCAATATTTTTTGTTCCTCTTTGGTGGTAGCACCCTCAGATGTTAACTCTAACGCTTTTGATAAAGTTTCCACAGAAAAATTAGAATTCTTACTACCAAGTCTTTTTTCAATAATTTCGGTTAAATTTATGAGTGGATAACTTAAAGGCGTTAAAATAAGATTTAGGAATTGCAACGGTCTACTCATCAGGTTACAAAATTGCAACGCTCTTCTGGATGCGTAAACCTTTGGCAATACTTCTCCAAAAAGAAGAATGAGAAAAGTTACTAAAACTACCTCAATAGAAAACTTCACAATATTGGATGGTATGTAAAAGTCAAGGAGTTTTAAGGTTAAATCTTGGTTTTTAAAAAAAACCTCTCCTAAAGAAGCAAAAATTAAAACAATAAGAATATTTAAAAAGTTATTTGTGATGAGTATTGTTGCTAATAATTTTCTTGGTTTACGTAACAGTTCTACAACAGGATTGTGATCCTTTGTTTCCTCTGAAATATTAATTATATCTGTTTTAGACAAAGAAAAGAAAGCTACCTCTGTACCGGATATAAGAGCAGAGGCCAAAAGTAATACTAATAAAATGATAATTGCCACTACAAACATATTGTCGATCTGAGCAAGATAATTTAAAAAAAGTATGGGATCAGAATCCAAATGTTAAAGTTTAATTAGACTTAAAATGGTAAATCATCGTCATCAGCTTTTGGTTGCGAATGCTGAGTTGATGATGAAGGATTTCCACCATTATCTGAAGCTGGCACACCAGTCTCTTTTTTTGTAGATAAAAATGTCATATTAGCTACATGAATTTCTGTAGTATATCTTTTTTGACCTTCTTGCTCCCATTGACGAGTCTTTATTCGCCCTTCGCAGTATACCTTATCTCCTTTAGATAAATATTTTTCACAGATTTCAGCTAATTTATTTCTAACAACCAATGTATGCCATTCTGTATTAGTTACCTTCTCTCCTGTTTGTTTATTTGTATACGTTTCATTTGTTGCAATTGGGAAACGTCCTAGAGAATTCCCCCCTTCAAAATAGTTCATTTTAACCTCATCTCCAAGATGGCCTATTAATATAACTTTATTGATTGTTCCAGACATAAACTTAATTGATTATTATATCAAATGTACTAAAAAAAATTATTCAATTTTGGTGTGAATTCTTTCAAGAAATTTGCAATCAAAATAGAAACCGGATATTTTTCTATTTCTTGCCAGCTAACTAATGCATCTTGATGGTCATTTGATTTAATGATCCAGAAGTTAGTATGCAAATGTTGATGTGATAATTTGTGAATTATTGTTTTTGTATTAAATAGCTTTATTTCTGAATTTTCTGAAACAAGTATTTTAAAATCAGATAAATTAATGAGTTCATCTAATTGAACTTCTTTATTTGTTTCTATGAGTGGAAATTGATAAAGACCTTTCCAAATTCCTTTTCCTATTCGTTTTTCGAAGATTGTTTTATTATTAGAAGTAACTATAACAATATAATTAAAGTATTTTATTTTAACTTTTAATTTCTTTTCCTTCACAGGTAACTCTTTTACAAGGTTATTAGCATAAGATTCACAAATAGAATTAATAGGACAGTGATGGCAATCTGGATTTTGAGGTTTGCATTGCAAAGCACCAAAATCCATAATGGCTTGATTATACACCCCTGGCTGACTTGTATCTAGTAAAGATTGAGCCAATATTTTGAATTTTTTAACTCCATGTGAGGTATTAATAGGTGTTTTAATATTAAAAACTCTTGCTAATACTCTATACACATTTCCGTCAACTACAGCCTCGGGTTCATCAAAACAGATTGATGAAATAGCCGAAGCAGTATAATCTCCAATTCCTTTAAGTTTTATTAGTTCTTCATAGGTGGCTGGAAAATGACCATCTAACTCTTCCGTAATATATTTTGCTGTAAAATGAAGGTTTCTTGCTCTTGAATAGTATCCAAGTCCTTGCCACATTTTCAAAACTTTACTTTCTTTTGCTTTGGCTAGGTCCACTATAGTAGGAAATTCCTCGGAAAAAGCTAGGAAATAACTCATTCCTTGAGACACTCTAGTTTGTTGTAACATGATTTCAGATAACCAAACCAAATAAGGGTCTTTAGTTTTACGCCAAGGCAAATCTCTTTTAATCTGTAAATACCAGTATATTAATGTGTTAGAAAAAATCATTAAAAATCTTTACAGATACAATATTACGTCTTAAAATTGAGATATTTTTATCTGTTTATTTTTAGTGAATAGATTAATTATCATATATTTGCCAGCAAATTTTTTGGAAAAAATATAAATTATAGCAACATGACGAAAGCAGATATTGTATCGAAAATATCGGACAAATCAGGAATTGAAAAAGCAGATGTTTTAGCAACCGTAGAAGCATTTATGACAGAGGTGAAAGGATCACTTGAACAAGGAGAAAATGTTTATTTGAGAGGTTTTGGTAGCTTTATTATAAAAACTAGAGCCGAAAAAACAGGAAGAAACATATCAAAAAACACTACTATCAAAATTCCAGCTCACAATATTCCAGCTTTTAAACCAGCTAAAACCTTTACTGAAGGAGTAAAAAGCAAGGTAGAAGTAAAGTAATTATACAAATCTAAATCGAAAGATTTATAAAAATTAGACAATTATGCCAAGTGGTAAAAAAAGAAAGAGATCTAAGATCTCAACACACAAACGCAAGAAAAGAGCTAGAGCAAACAGACATAAGAAAAAGTAAGATTTAATTCTTACTTTTTCTTAAATGCTCTTTTAGCACCATACGTTCATTGAAATAGAGGTAATTATTTTGCATAAAGCAGAAGCCTCGTTTGGTATTAAAATAAAAAATACCTGTTTAAATTAATCCATTATTTGTCATTTAACGACATTTAGTATAAAACTATTTCAGTATGAAAACAGAATTAATAATTCGTTCAAATTCATCTGATATTGATTTTGCCTTATTAAAAGATGGAAAACTTATAGAATTAAATAAAGAAACAACTGATAATAAATTTTCTGTTGGCGATATATTTTTAGCCAAAATTGGAAAAGTATTAACTGGGCTAAATGCCTCTTTTGTTAATGTTGGATACCCAAAAGATGGTTTTTTACACTATCATGATTTAGGAGCCAAAGTAAAATCTTTAACAAATTTTATTAAGAAAGTAAGCACAGGTAGGTATAAAGAATTCACTTTAAAAAACTTCCGATATGAAAAAGACATTCATAAAGACGGAAGTATTAACGATGTACTAAAATCAGGTCAAAATTTATTAGTACAAATTGTAAAAGAACCTATTTCTACTAAAGGTCCTAGACTTAGCTCAGAGCTATCTATTGCCGGTAGATTTTTGGTATTAGTTCCTTTTTCTGACAGAATTTCTGTTTCTCAAAAAATTGAAGACTCAAAAGAAAAAGAACGTTTAAAAAGATTAGTAAAGAGCATTAAACCAAAAGGGTTTGGTGTTATTTTAAGAACTGTTGCTGAAGGTAAAAAAGTAGCAGAACTCGATAAAGATTTACAAAATTCATTAGATCGTTGGAAAAGCATGTGCAAGCGAATTGCTAACACAAATACACCAACAAAAGTATTAAGCGAATTAAATAGAGCTTCTTCTATTTTAAGAGATTTAATGAACGACTCTTTTACGAACATAGTAACAAATGATGAAACTCTTAAGTTAGAAATCAAAGAGTATCTTCAAGAAATCTATCCTGAAAAGGAAAAGATTGTTAAACTTCACAAATCAGCAACTCCTATTTTTGAAAAATATGGAATAGAACGCCAAATAAAAACATCATTTGGTAAAACTGTTTCAATGAGTAGAGGAGCTTATTTAGTGATTGAACACACCGAAGCATTACATGTAATAGATGTAAACAGTGGTAACCGTTCAAACAAAGCTGGTTCACAAGAAGAAACTGCATTAGAAGTTAATTTAATTGCTGCCACAGAAATTGCACGACAATTGCAATTAAGAGATATGGGAGGAATTATAGTTGTTGACTTCATTGACATGCACCGTTCTGAAAATAGAAATAAATTATTTCAACATTTAAAAGAACAAATGTCTTTGGATAGAACAAAGCATAAAATTTTACCGCCAAGTAAATTTGGTTTAATCCAAATTACAAGGCAAAGAGTTCGGCCTGAACTTAGTATTAAAACAACTGAACCCAATCCTAATAGCAATGGAGAAGTAGAAGCTCCTATTGTTTTGTTGGATAAAATTGAAGCAGATTTGGAACGTGTTATTTCAAATCCAAAAAATAAAAACGTGATGTTGAACGTACATCCTTTTATTGCTTCTTATTTAACTAAAGGAATATCATCGATTCGTTTCCGATGGTATTTAAAACACAAAAAGTGGATAACTATTATACCTAGAGATGCTTACAAGTATTTGCAATACAAATTCAAAATTATTCGCAAATAAGGCACTTATATATATCAACAAAACCCACATTATTTTCAATGTGGGTTTTTTTTTGAAAAAAATTTACATTAGGGTAATTACAACAATTAAAAAATAAGTGTAAATTGAATATATTCTTCCCTATGAATTAAAGTATTGATAGATTTTTTTAGCTCTAGCATCACCAACAATTTCCTGTAACTCTTTAAATGCGGCAGTCTTTACTCGTTTTGCAGATTTAAACTTTCTCAATAAAGAGGTAATGGTTTGCTTCCCTATATTTGGGATTTGCTCTAATTCCGACTGAATAGCACTCTTACTTCTTTTATTTCTATGTAACGTAATACCAAATCTGTGTGCTTCATTTCTTAAAAATTGTACAATTTTTAGTGTTTCAGATCTTTTATCTAAATACATTGGAATGGGATCTCCTGGATAATAAATTTCTTCTAATCTCTTCGCAATTCCAATAATAGCTATTTTACCTCTTAAACCAAGTAAATCTAGACTTTTTAATGCGGAAGACAATTGCCCCTTCCCTCCATCAATAACAATTAGCTGGGGTAGTGGTAGGTTTTCAGATAAAAGTCGCTTATAGCGTCTAAAAACAACCTCCTCCATAGAGGCAAAATCATCGGGTCCCTCAACGGTTTTTATGTTATAATGACGATATTCTTTTTTGGAAGGCTTTCCTTCTTTAAAAACAACACAAGCCGCCACAGGATTAGTTCCTTGAATATTTGAGTTGTCAAAACATTCTATATGTCTTGGTTCTTCAGATAATCGCAAATCTTTTTGCATTTGAGTCATAATTCTTTTTACATGCCTATCTGGATCTGAAATTTTAATTTGTTTAAATTGTTCTTGCCTGTAATACTTTGCATTACGTTCAGAAAGCTCTACAATTCTTTTTTTATCACCTAATTTTGGTACTGTTACCTTTATCTCACCTCCTAAATCTATTTCAAAAGGGACATACACTTCTTTTGAAATAGAATTAAATCGTTGTCTTATTTCTACAACAGCCATCTCTAAAATTCTTTTATCTGTTTCATCCAACTTTTTTTTAATCTCTGAAGTATGAGACTGAATAATAGATCCGTTGGCAATTTTAAAAAAATTGACATACCCATAACTTTCATCAGAAATGATTGAGAATACATCAACATTATTTATAGATGGGCTTACTATGGTAGATTTTGATTGATAATTAGATAATAAATCCAATTTTTCTTTTATTTTTTGGGCTTCTTCAAATTCCATTTTATCTGCAAAAGCATTCATAATTTCATGAAATTTATTTAAACTTTCCTTAAAATTCCCTTTAACAATATTTCTAATTGCTTTGATAGTATCATTATAACTATCCTCTTCTTGAAAATCTTCACAAGGGCCACTACAATTCCCAAGATGATATTCTAAACAAACCTTGTATTTTTTCTCAGCTATTTTCTCTCTTGACAAGTCATATTTACAGGTTCTTAATGGATATAATTCTCTTATAAGATCTAATAAAACTTTAACTGTTCTAACATTTGTATAAGGTCCATAATACTCAGAACCATCTTTTATAACTCTTCGAGTCATAAAAATTCTTGGAAATCGCTCTTTCTTAATACAGATCCAAGGATATGTTTTATCATCCTTTAACATGATGTTATATCTTGGCTGATACTTTTTAATTAAATTGTTTTCTAACAATAATGCATCTGTCTCCGTAGTAACAACAATATGCTTTATACTGACTATCTTTTGTACTAAAATTCTTGTTTTAGCATTTTCATGATTTTTTGTGAAGTAAGATCCTACGCGTTTTTTTAGATTCTTGGCTTTTCCAACATATAAAATATTGTCTTGTTTGTCATAATATTGATAAACTCCAGGAGAATCTGGTAACGTTTTGAGTTGGATTTCTAAAGAAGTAGACATAAAACGAAAATACTGTTTTTATTTTTTCTTTATGAAGTGAAAAAAAATTTACGGTATTTACAAGAACTAATTATGTTTAATTATCATGTAAATAACTATTTTTTTGATGCTAAATTTTCCTTTGGAAAAGCAGTTTTACTATAAAAAAACAGCAATATTACGCCTATTGTTATGTATGAGTCTGCGGGGTTAAATATATAATTAAAAAACCTAAAAAAATCTCCTCCTACAAATGGAATCCATTCTGGCAAAACCCCTTCCCAAATAGGAAAGTAAAACATATCAACAACTTTCCCATAAAAGAGTTCCCCATAAGGTTTTTCGGCAAATAAGGTGGCGGTATTGTGTGCTGGCGTGTTAAAAACAACTCCATAAAAAATTGAATCGATGATGTTCCCTACTGCTCCAGAAAAAATTAGAGCAATTGCAAAAATAACCGCATTATGCGTTCCTTTTTTTATTTGTTGAGAAAGCCAATAGATAATGAATGTAACAGCTACTATTCTAAATATTGTTAAGAAAAGCTTTCCCGTCTTTCCACCAAACTCAAAACCCATTGCCATCCCGTTATTCTCAACAAAATGAATTCTAAACCAGTCAAAAACTTTAACTTCCTCTCCTAAAACAAAATTTGTTTTAATATAAATTTTTACAATTTGATCTATTAAAATAGCTAAAATTATAGTTAATAAAGCAATATTTTTTTTAGACATTTACTGATTTTGTTGTAAAATATTATTTAGTTTTATTTATTATTCATTGAGTTCAGAAACTCCTTCCATAATAAAATTAACCCTAGATGTTTAAGTTGAGTAACCCTAAAGCCTACAAAAATTGGTAGATTTAATTTACTGTCTTCTTTTAGCTTCTATACTTAAAGTAGCGTGAGGAACTAATTTTAATCGTTCTTTTTGAATGAGCTTTCCTGTAACTCTACAAACTCCATAAGTTTTGTTTTCTATCCTTATGAGTGCATTATTTAAATCTCTTATGAATTTTTCTTGACGAATAGCCAATTGAACATTAGCCTCCTTGCTCATTGTTTCAGAACCTTCCTCAAAAGACTTAAATTGTGGAGAGGTATCATCTGTCCCGTTATTTAATCCATTTTTATAAGAGCTTTGTAATAAAGCTAAATCTTCTTCTGCTCTTTCTATTTTTTTTAGAATTATTTCTTTAAACTCTTGTAGATCTTCATCAGAATATTTTGTTGTTGTATCTGGCATGATTCTTACATTTTATTAATTAATATTTTACTTTTGATGGTATCAAATTCAATATCTAAACCATCTATTAATTGATCAACAAAAACTAATTCTTCAGTTAGTGTTTCACTCATAATATACTCTTTATTATTGTCAATAGACTCTTGTAAATCTCCAAACTTTAAGATTGTTAATTTAATTCTATCAGTTACTTCTAAACCTCTATCTTTTCGAGCATTTTGAATTCTATTAATCAACTCTCTTGCAACTCCCTCTCTTCTCAAGTCTTCAGAAATTGTGACATCTAAAGCTACGGTTATACTTCCTTCATTTGCAACTAACCATCCCTCAATATCTTTAGATGAAATTTCAACATCTGAAAGCTCCAAGTTAATCATTTTTCCATCAATTTCAATAGGTATTTCCCCTTCAAGTTCAATCTTCGAAATTTCTTCCTTAGAAAAATTTCGAATTACATTTGCAATTGACTTCATCTCTCTTCCAAATTTTGGCCCTAAAGTTTTAAAATTCGGTTTAATTTGTTTTACTAAAATATCTGAAGCATCCTCTAGTAATTCAATTTCTTTAATGTTAACCTCGTGCTTTATTAAATTTGCTACAGCTAAAATTGATGCCTTTTGTTCTTCATTTTCTACAGGAATCATTATCTTCTGTAAAGGCTGGCGAACTTTAATTTTTTCTTTTGCACGAAGAGACAATACAAGAGAGGAAATAATTTGTGCATCTTCCATTTTACGCTCCAATGATTTATCTATGTATGATTTTTCAAACACAGGGAAATCAGCTAAATGTATGCTTTCAAAGTTTTCTTTTTGAGAAACAGCATTCAAATCTAAATATAATTTATCCATAAAAAACGGAGCTATTGGGGCACCTATTTTTGCAATTGTAAGCATACAGGTATACAAAGTTTGATAAGCAGAAATCTTGTCTTGTTGGTAATCTCCTTTCCAAAATCTTCTTCTACTTAATCTAACATACCAATTACTCAAATAATCCTGAGTAAAATCTGAGATAGCTCGGGCAGCTTTTGTTGGCTCATATTCTTCATAGAACTTATCTACTTTTTTAATTAATGTGTGAAGTTCTGATAAAATCCAACGATCTAATTCTGGTCTTTCATGTAAAGGAATATCTTCTTCAGCATATGAAAAACCATCAATGTTTGTGTATAAACTAAAAAACGAATACGTATTGTAAAGCGTTCCAAAAAACTTACGCTTCACTTCTTCAATACCGTCCTTGTCAAATTTTAAGTTATCCCATGGATTAGCATTTGATATCATGTACCAACGAGTGGCATCAGCACCATAGGTGCTTAACACCTCAAAAGGATCTGCTGCATTCCCAAGACGCTTTGACATTTTTTGCCCATTTTTGTCTAAAACCAATCCATTAGAAACTACATTTTTATAGGCTACAGAATCAAAAACCATCGTTCCAATGGCGTGTAATGTGTAAAACCAACCGCGAGTCTGATCTACACCTTCTGCTATAAAATCTGCTGGATATGATGTATTGTTGTCTATTAATTCTTTATTCTCAAAAGGGTAATGCCATTGTGCATATGGCATTGATCCTGAATCAAACCAAACGTCTATCAAATCACTTTCCCGCTCCATTGGTTTTCCGGAAGGTGAAACCAATACAATTTGATCAACAATATTTTTATGAAGGTCTAACGTTGCATAATTTTCATCGGACATATTTCCTACTTCAAAGTTGGCAAAAATATCTTCTGAAATAATTCCAGCATCAATAGACTTCTGAATTTCAGCTTTTAATTCGGCAACAGAACCAATACAAATTTCCTCTTTTTTGTCCTCTGTTCTCCAAATAGGTAAGGGAATCCCCCAGTAACGAGAACGAGATAAATTCCAATCATTTGCATTTGCCAACCAATTTCCAAAACGACCCTCACCTGTTGATGTTGGCTTCCAGTTAATAGTTTTATTTAGCTCATGCATTCGTTCTTTGATATCTGTAACTTTAATAAACCAAGAATCTAAAGGATAGTATAATATTGGCTTATCTGTTCTCCAGCAGTTAGGGTAACTATGCTTATATTTTTCTACCTTAAAGGCTTTATTTTCTTCCTTTAATTTTATGGCAAGTTCTACGTCTATTGATTTTTCTGGCGCTTCACCTTCTTTATAGTATTCATTTTTTACATACTTGCCTCCAAACTCACCCAGTTCTTTAACAAATTTTCCTTGTAAATCTACTAACGGAACCAAGTTATCGTTCTCATCCTTAATTAACATTGGAGGAATTTCTGGTGAAGCCTGTTTTGCAACTAGGGCGTCATCTGCTCCAAAAGTAGGAGATGTATGTACGATTCCTGTTCCATCCTCTGTAGTTACAAAATCTCCAGCAATCACTCTAAAGGCATCTTGAGGGTTGTTATGTGGTAACACATAATCCAACAATTGCTCATAACGGATTTCTAATAAGTCTTTCCCTTTAAATTCTTTAACAATACAGTAAGGGATTTTCTTATCTCCAGAATTATATTCATTTAATTTATCTACATCCTCAACGTGTATGTTTTTTTTCCCTCCAAATTGCTTTCCAACTAAATTCTTAGCTAATATAACTTTTGTTGGTTCAAATGTGTATTGATTAAACGTATCAACTAAAACATAATCAATCTTTGCTCCTACAGTTAATGCGGTGTTACTGGGCAATGTCCAAGGAGTAGTTGTCCAAGCTAAAAAGTAAATATCCCCTTCATTTTGCAAAAAATCGGGAAGAGTATCTTTAATTGCTTTAAATTGAGCAATTACAGTAGTATCCGTAACATCTTGGTAAGTACCTGGTTGATTTAACTCATGAGAACTTAATCCGGTTCCTGCTTTAGGTGAATAAGGCTGAATAGTATACCCCTTATACATCAGATTTTTCTCATAAATCTGTTTTAATAACCACCATACACTTTCCATGTATTTGGGCTCATAGGTTATGTATGGATCATCCATATTTACCCAGTAACCCATTTTCTGGGTAAGATCATTCCAGATATCTGTATAACGCATTACCGCTTTTCTACAAGCAGCATTATACTCCTCTACAGTAATCGTTTTTCCAATATCTTCTTTTGTGATTCCTAGTTCTTTTTCAACACCAAGTTCTATAGGTAATCCGTGCGTATCCCATCCTGCTTTTCTTTTAACCTGAAAACCTTTCATAGTTTTATAGCGCGGAAAAATATCTTTAATAGCTCTTGCTAATACGTGATGAACTCCAGGCAAACCGTTAGCCGATGGAGGTCCCTCAAAAAACACAAATGGTTTATTTCCTTCTCGAGTAGTAACACTTTTTTCAAAGATGCTGTTTTCTGCCCAATATTCTAGCATTTCTTTTGCTACATTCGGTAAGTTAAGTCCTTTATATTCAGGAAACTTTGCACTCATAAGTCACAAATTCTATTAAGATTGCGAAAATACATATTTTCCTGTAATTCCGTTAGATTGTTCATGAAAAGAATTCTTGAATAACCCTGTTAATTGAGGGCAAATAATTCAAAAAATCTCTTTTGCTAATTAATAAATTTAACTGAGACCTCTTTCTTTTTTAATTGTTTCGTAGGCAGCTTGAATATTTTGAAACTTTTCTTTAGCTCCCTGTAAATGCTCATCTCCTAGGCCAGTTAATTTATCTGGATGGTACTTTTTAACCATTTTTCTGTACGCTTTTTTTAACTCTAAATCAGATACTGAGGTCTCGATCTCTAAAATTTTATAAGCACTATCTGTTGATTTATAAAACATCGCTTTGATTGATTCAAAATCATATTGATTGATATATAAATAGCCTGCAATTTTTCTTATTTCATCAACTTCTATCTCAGAAACATATTCATCTGCTTGAGCAATTCCAAATAAAAAGTGTATTAGTTGAAGTCTAGAAGAATGAGGCATGTGTTGACGAATCTGAATACAAACCTGCCTTGCAGAAACTTGCTTTTTCATTACGCCTTTAAATAATTGAAAAGCCTTGTTTGCTCTTTCTTTGCCATACATCCCAACAAATTGATTTCTAACGAAATTTAATTCTCTATTGTCTACTTTACCATCAGATTTAATAACAATAGAAGCTAATATTAATAGACTAATTTCAAAATCACCACTAAGCGTTTGTGCTTTTTGTCTATGAGATTTATTTTGAAACTCTCGTTGCTCTTTTACAAAATCTTCTTTGGTGAATTTATCAAATACAGTAGCGGCTGCAAAACCCATGATAGCACCTATTGGTCCTCCAAAAGTAAATCCAATTCCAGCACCAAGCCATTTAGAAAAATTACTCATTTTTTATCAATTTTTGAACTTCAAATATACTATTTTGATTGTGTTATATTCCTTATATTTGTAGTCTAAATTTAAAAAAAATATGTACCCAGAAGAATTAGTAAAACCGATGCGTGAGGAGTTAACTAATAACGGTTTTTCAGCTTTATATTCTGCAGATGATGTAGATGCTGCAATTTCAAAAAAAGGAACTACCTTGGTGATGGTAAATTCTGTTTGTGGTTGTGCTGCAGGAACAGCAAGGCCAGGAACAGTTGCTTCATTACAATTTGATAAAAAGCCAGATAATCTAACAACTGTTTTTGCAGGTGTTGACAAAGAATCTACACAAAAGGCAAGAGAACATATGATTCCTTTTCCTCCATCTTCCCCGGCAGTTGCCTTATTCAAAGACGGAGAATTAGTTCACATGTTAGAACGTCATCATATTGAAGGAAGGTCTGCTCAAATGATTGCCGAAAACTTAGTTTCTGCCTACAATGAGTTTTGTTAAAAACAACTACTCTTTATTCGCAGAATTTTAAAGAAATACAACTCAATCCACTTCGAATAGAAGTGGATTTTTTATTTTTATAACTATGAATAAAAAAAAAGTTATTCAAAACACCATCCGTTTTGTTAAAAAAACCCTTGAAGGATCTGAAGGTGGCCATGATTGGTTTCATATTAACAGAGTTTATAAAAATGCATTGCTCATAGCAAAAAATGAAAAAGTGGATCTTTTTGTTGTTCAATTAGGAGCCTTATTGCATGACATTGCTGATGCAAAATTTTATGATGGAGATGAGTCTATAGGGCCAAAAAAAGCAAGAGATTTTTTAAAAAGTCAGCAAGTAGAAGAAACAGTTATCTCTCATATAGAAAACATTATATTATTTATTTCCTATAAATCTTCTTTCGATCATAACAAAAGTTTTAGCTCTCCTGAGCTAAATGTGATTCAAGACGCAGATAGATTGGATGCTATTGGAGCTATTGGAATTGCAAGATGTTTTAATTATGGTGGATTTAAAAATAGGGCACTATATGATCCAGAAATTGAGCCAAATTTAAAAATGACAAAAGAAGAATATAAAAAATCAAAAGCACCAACTATCAATCATTTTTATGAAAAATTACTCTTATTAAAAGACATGATGAACACAAAATCAGGGATGATTATAGCTCAAAGAAGACATTCTTTTATGAATGAATTTCTTCAACAGTTTTTTGATGAATGGGATGGCTTAAAATAAATAATTTACTAACTTACTTTTGCAACCTCTAAAGCAGTTAATTTATATTCTAGAATAGCAAGCTCTTCGGCACATTGGATAATCTCTTCAGCAGTTAACATATTACTAGAATTTATATGTGCTATAATTTCTTTACTTTTTATAGTATAATAATTAATTGCTTTTTCAATTTTATCGTTCATCTCTTTTTAGTATTATTGAATTAGACCTTTCATCTCTTTTCTATATGAAGAAGCATTTTTACCGGTTATTTCTTTGAATAACTTATTAAAATGTGAAAAATTATTGAATCCACATTCAAAACAAATATCTGTAATACTCATATTGCTTTCAGATAATAATTTTGTAGCATGAACCACTCTGTATTCATTCACAAGTTTCGTGAATGTTTTTCCTGTTGCTTTTTTAAAATATCTGCAAAAAGCTGGAATCGTCATTGTTGCTATGCTAGCAATTTCTTGTAAACTAATATGTTCTTTAAAATTAGTATTAATGTATTTATAAATGGTGTCTAGTTTTGCACTGTCTTGTAATTCTGTCTCTACTACGTAACCATCAACATTTAAAATTGTATAATCCTCTGTTTTGGAAAGTATATTTAAAATTTCTAAAAAAACTAATAGTTTTTTGAACCCTTTTTTCTCTACAAGTTTTTCAATTTTAAACCCTATTTTATTTTTGGTTTCTACACCAAAAAGAATCCCTTTTTTAGAGCGTTCAAATAATTCCTTAATTTTTTTCATTTCTGGAATTTGAAAAAAACCTTCACCTAAAAAATCTTCCTTAAACTGAATAAGTGTTTCAAATCCATTAGTTGTTAGACGGTCTGTAAAACCGTTGTGAGGAAGATTTGGTCCAATAAGAAGCAGTTGACTATTATTAAAATATGACAAGTGATTTCCTATATGCCTCTTCCCTTGTCCTTTATTTACATAAACCAATTCTAATTCTGGATGAAAGTGCCATGAAGCTTTGTGTGTTTTTAAAAACTCCGTATGCTTTTTAACTAGCAACGAACTTTCAAAGCCAGGATCTACTTTTTCTAATATGGGTTTCTTTTTATTCATTTTCTACAAAATTAAGATTCGAGACACATACTTATATAAACAAAATTATCTAAAAACTGTTCTATTTTAACTTATTTAAAGATAAATACCCTTCAATAAGATAATTTTGAATATAAATATACCAATATTGTTGTTTTACAACAGGGAAAACATTCACAATTTTGCAATGTTATTTTTATTAAAATATTTAATTATGAAAAAAATTATTACAAAAAAATTATTAATAGCGTTACTATTTGGAATGTTAACTAGTTCTATTGTTGGAAACAACTTTGGAAACATGAATAGAAAAAAACCTTTAGTTTTTATAAAAAACACTACTGGAAAAATTATCTATGAAAAATCCGGAAATGTCCATAGTAACAATATTGAAGATATTGATTTTAGCTATTTAAAAAATGGGTATTATACATTAGAAATAAACAAAGATTTTCAAATTGAAATAAAGCCATTTACTATAGTATCTGGTAAAGCAATTTTTCATCCCAAAGCTGAAAAAACAGTTTTTAAACCGGTGATAAGGTCTAACAAAAACAAAATCTTAATTTCTAAACTAAATTTTGAGGCTTATCCAATGAAAGTTGACATCTATTATGAAGATGAAATAATTCTATCAGATATTATTGAAGGAGAAAAATTAATTCAAAAAATTTACACACTCCATAAAAATAAAAAAGGTGACTATAAAATAGTTACAAAAGTAAACGATCGTATTTATACTAGAAAAATTTCTCTTTAAAAGCGACCGTAATTTTGATTTGTTTAAAGCGAGCTTGTCATGGGGCTCGCTTTTTTATTTGCCTGGAAATATAGCTTTTCTTTTTTCTAAGAAAGCAGAAGTTCCCTCTTTAAAGTCTTGAGTTCCAAAACAATTTCCAAACTCATGTATTTCAATATCATAACCATTAACACCATCCTTAAAATTAGCGTTAATTGCCCTAATAGCTGCACCTATAGCAACTAAAGAATTTCTCATTATTTTATCTGCTAGTTTTTCTACTAATGGCATTAACTCTTCTAATGTACTTACATAATTTACCAATCCTGAGGCCAATGCTTTATCTGCAGTTATCATTCCTGCTGTCATGATTAACTCCATAGCTTTCCCTTTACCTACTAGCTGAGGTAGGCGCTGGGTACCTCCATAACCTGGAATTACACCCAAAGACACCTCGGGTAGCCCCATTTTTGCATTATCAGATGCAACTCTGAAATGACAAGCCATCGCAAGTTCTAAACCACCTCCTAATGCAAAACCATTAATTGCAGCTATAACAGGTTTAGAAAAGTTTTCAATTAAATTAAATAGTAGCTCTTGCCCTTTAGCTGCTAATTTCCCTCCATTATCAATTGTAAAATTTGCAAATTCAGAAATATCTGCTCCAGCTACAAATGCCTTTTCTCCACTTCCAGTTATAGCAATTACTTTTACAGAAATATCATCTTCTAAAATACTGAAAGCCTCATGTAGCTCTTCTATGGTTTGTTTATTAAGAGCATTTAACTTT